>ENA-OQEX01001225-OQEX01001225.1-human-gut-metagenome-genome-assembly--contig:-NODE-1225-length-10182-cov-3.507907_pt1 | contig 10182 bp, 10 predicted proteins | sample MGYA00242802_ERZ504649 | MGnify/ENA primary metagenome ERZ504649 (study PRJEB26092, sample SAMD00036194) | human gut metagenome | host: Homo sapiens | study: EMG produced TPA metagenomics assembly of... | reverse complement strand
AATACAGTTCCAGCCAGCGGATCACATTCTGCCATAAATTCAGATGTCGTATCCTGAGATATCAAAACCGGTACCCCATACTCTTTGGCAACTTTATCATCATCTCACTTGGATGCAGATTCCTGCAAAATACGATAACTGGAATTCCCGCTCCGATAAATCTTTTATAAATATTTTTCGCATTTTCAACATCTTTTTCTACCTCTTCAATAAAAAGGTGTTCTGCTTTTCCGATGATCTGAACTCGATTCTGTGCAAAATTTTCAAAAAACCTGCCAACTGTAATGCTGGACGGTTGATCTCTGCCTGTTCAATGTAAACTTCTTTTGAATTGATCTCTGGTGTTACTTCTTTTAAATTTAATTCCTTGACCATATCATATACTGATACTCTATGCTCTTTATCCATAATCTTTCTCTCTTTCTGCACCCTTGATTGTCTGTCTCTTTCTCTATTTTAACATATTTCCTTACTGCTTGGAATCGTGAAAAAACCCATAAATAGACTCTGCAGTACTTTGATTCATGCCGGGAACATTTAAAAGTTCCGTAACTGTTGCTGTCTTGATCTGTCCAAGATCTTTAAAATACTTCATTAATTCTTTTCGTCTCTTTGGTCCAACACCTTTGATGTCATCAAGAACAGAATGTACTTGCCCTTTTGCACGCAATGATCTGTGATATTCGATCGCAAAACGATGGGCTTCATCCTGTATCCTTGTCACAAGTAAAAATGCTTCGCTGTTTGGCGCAAATATAATTTCCTCGTTGTTATAATACAAGCCTCTCGTTCTATGATCATCATCTTTGACCATTCCACATACTGGAATATCAAGTCCCAAATGATCCAGCACACGAAGTGCAACATTGACCTGTCCTTTTCCTCCATCCATCATCAGAATATCCGGAAATTTTGTAAAACTGCCAAGTGTAGTGTCTTTTCCTTGTTCTTTCAGTTCTTCTAGCTCTTTCTTTCCATGAAGAAATCTTCTGGTCAAAACTTCTTCCATACTGGCATAGTCATCCGGACCTTCAATGGTTCTTAAACGAAACTTACGATAATCTCTTCTTCTTGCTTTTCCTCTTTCAAATACGACCATGGATGCTACGGTCTGAAATCCACTGATATTAGAAATATCAAATGCTCCATTCGATTCAAGCCTTCCATCCCGAGCAATTCTTCAATCTCATGAACTGCCCCGATCGTCCTTCTTTCTTCCCGTTTGATCTTTTCACGATCCATTCTTAATACATTCTGGGCATTTTCCTTTGCCATCTCTACCATCTTGTGTTTTTGCCCACGCACTGGTATCTTAAAATGTACTTTTGCTCCTCGTTTCTTCGACAACCATTCTTCAATGATCTCCTTTTCTGAAATATCATGTTCCAGAAAGATTTCCCCTGGAAGATAAGGTGTCCCCGCATAAAACTGTTTAACAAAAGCTCCTAAAACTTCTTCCTTTGAACTTTCCTCGTCTGCTTCCATATGAAAATGTTCTCTTCCAAGAAGCTTTCCTTGGCGGATAAAGAAAATAGATACGACAACATCCTTATCATCCTGTGCCATTGCAATAATGTCACGGTCCTCAAACGCATACGTATTGATCTTCTGACGGTCCATGATCCGCTCAATACTCTTGAGCAAATCTCTGTATTCCATTGCCTGTTCAAATTCCAATTCATCCGATGCTTTTTGCATTTTCCCCTGAAGCATTTTTGCAACCTGTTTATAATTTCCATTTAGAAACTTGATTGTTTCTTCGATCTGTTTTGCATATTCTTCCTTGGATATATATCCTTGGCATGGTGCATCACACTGCTTGATCTGATAGTACAGACAAGGCCTGTCCTTCCCTGTATCTTTTGGAAGTCTTCGGTTACAAGTACGGATCTTAAAGATCTTGCGAAGCAGCTCGATCGTATCATTTACTGCTCCTGCACTCGTATAAGGTCCGAAATACTTTCCTCCATCTGCTTTCATCTTCCTTGCCAGCATGATCCTTGGAAATTCTTCATTGACCGTTACTTTAATGTAAGGATAGCCTTTGTCATCTTTCAGTTTTGTATTATATTTTGGATGATGCTCTTTGATCAGATTGTTTTCAAGCACTAAAGCTTCCAGTTCTGAATCCGTGATGATATATTCAAAATAAGCAACATTCTTTACCATATGCTGAATCTTCACAGACAGATTCCGGCTGTCTTGAAAATACTGACGCACACGATTACATAACTTGATCGCTTTTCCAACGTAAATGATCTCATCTTTGCTATTATGCATCAAATAAACTCCAGCTTTGCCGGAAGCTTCTTTAATTCCTGCTGAATGTCAAACATGAACTTCCCTCCATCTTTATTCTGTATATTTTATGGCTGCAAAATACACTTATTTTTAATCATAGCATAAATTTATAGGCAAAAAAAGTATCGATTTGAAGTGTAGGCTTGCATGTATGTGACAGAAATAAAAGAAAAACAAATATTTCAAAGAATCCGATGGCAACTCCGCATTTTTGAGAGCGTTTTTTACAAATCGCTGATCCGTGCCTGTTCCTTTGGAAACTCCCTCGCTGCGAGCCAAAATGCCCGCAGCAACAGTCAAACATCCAACCACAGGCACTGCGAATTTGTAAAAAACGCACTCAAAAAGTGCTCATGTTTGCCACCGGATTCTTTGAAATATTTGTTTTTCTTTTATTTCCGTCACATACACCTGAAGTCTATTCAAACCACTACACACCCACTTAAGTTTTCCAATCTTGTAATTGTCCACACTTTAGACTTCTGGTATATGATAAAAAATAAATAAGCAACCGAAAACGCAGCATTGGAATTTTGCCATATTTTGAACAAATTCGCAGCCCAATTGGACGAGTGCCTGAGCTTCAAAGACTTTTGTCTGAAACAAAACTTCAGAGCGAGTTCTCGTAGGAAATTGGGCGGATCAGCGATTTGTTCAAAATGTGAGCAAAATTCCACCGCTGCGTTTTCGGTTGCTTATTTATTTTTTATCATATACTCGAAATCTATAATTGGCCAACTTACAAATTAAAATTTAAAGTAAATTATCAGCTAATTCTTCCATAGTCTTAATATTCTCATCATTCATCGTAGATTTGATCGTTACAACTGGATCTACCATCTCGATATTCTTAAATCCTTCTACGATACCTTTCATGATTTTTGCTGCCATTGGTGCCCATGATCCATTTTCCATAAATGCAACTTTACGTTTCTGATAGTTCTTAGCTTTTAAGTGATGTAAAAAGTCTTCCATGCATGGGAAGATTCCTGCATCGTATGTTGCTGCTGCCAGTACCAGTCTGTCATAGCGGAATGCATCTTCGATCACTTCTGCCATATCATCTCTAGAAAGATCTGCTACTACAACTTTTGGAGCTCCTTTTGCTTCTAAGATTTCTGCTAATTTCTTTGCTGCAGCTGCTGTATTTCCATGGATAGATGCGTATGCGATCAGAATTCCTTCGTTCTCTGGCTCATATTTGCTCCATGTGTCGTATAATCCAATATAATATCCAAGATTTTCTTTTAAGATTGGTCCGTGTAATGGACAGATGATCTCAATATCTAATCCTGCGGCTTTCTTTAAGAGATTCTGTACCTGTACTCCGTATTTACCACAGATATTAAAATAATAACGTCTTGCTTCACATGCCCAATCTTCATCTGCATCTAAAGCTCCGAATTTACCAAATCCATCTGCTGAGAATAAGATTTTCTCTGATGTTTCATATGCTACCATAACTTCTGGCCAGTGAACCATTGGTGCCATAACGAACTGTAATGTATGAGATCCAAGAGATAATGTGTCTCCTTCTTTTACTACGACTTTACGTCCTTCTAGATCAAATGTAAAGAACTGAGGGATCATGTTAAATGTCTTTGCATTTCCCACAACCTGAGCTTCTGGATATTTTTCTGCTAATACCTGTAAGCTTGCTGCATGGTCTGGTTCCATATGAGATACTACAATGTAATCTACGCTTCTTCCATCTAATGCTTCTTCTAAGTTTGCAAGCCATTCATCTGTCTTACGTGCATCCACAGTATCCATAACGGCTACTTTCTCATCTAAGATCACATAAGAATTATAAGAAACACCATTGGGTACTACATACTGGCTCTCAAATAAGTCAATGTCATGATCGTCTACACCAATATATTTTACTGAATCTGTAACTTTAATATCCTTCATTGTCTTACCTCCAAAATTAAATTCATTTTGCTTTTTCAACTTTTCTTACTATAACATAGTTTTGCCAAAATATCTACTAGTAATAGTTACTATTTCTAATACAATTTCTTTTCAGATACAAAGATCCCCAAAACAAAACTTCAATCTTGCTCCAGGGATTCTTTATCATCTCTTTGGATGCTTCATGCAACTCTGATTATCTATGCATTGAGAAGCTATCCATATCATAACGTTTTAAGTTGTCTGTGATCTTGCGATCATCTGCGGATTTGATCATTGTTTCTCTGACTTTACGAGCTTTGATGATCTCTTCGTTACGGCTTGGTCCACCAACGCATCCGCCTTCGCATGCCATACCTTCGATGAAGTCTTCTGGTAATCTTCCTCTCTGTAAGAACATTAAAGCTTTCTTACATTCTGCTGCACCGTTAGCTTTGCATACTTTGATATCTTCGTTCTGTTCTGTCTCTTTCATGTACTCTAATACAGAATCTGTTACTCCACCAGAGTTTCCATAGAATTTACCGAAGATCGTAGAATCCTGATATGTATTCTCTGCTGGTTCTAATTCTACGTCTTTTGCTTTCATAATTGCTAAGATCTCGTTGTAGTTTAATGCATAATCTGCATTTCCTTCGATCTTCTGGTCTGCCACTTCTGATTTCTTGGCTACACATGGTCCAACAAATACTGTAACTGCATCTGGATCTTTTGCTTTGATCATTCTTGATACTGCACACATTGGAGATACTGTTGTAGAAATCATATCTGCAAGATCTGGATAATGTTTGCGAATCATGTTTACGAATCCTGGACAGCATGAAGTTGTTTTCTTCTCACCGTTTCTGTAAGCTTCTAACCATTCTTCTGCTTCGCTGCATGTTGTCATATCTCCACCTAAACCTGCTTCGATCAGATCTTCAAATCCAACTTTCTTTACTGCCTGTCTCCAGCTTTCCATTGTAATATCTTTACCAAACTGTCCTTCTGTTGCTGGGGCAAGGATCGCATAGACTTTCTTACCTGCTTTCAAGTCTGCGATAACGTTTGTGATCCATGTCTTTGTTCCAATCGCACCGAATGGACATTTTGCTGCACACTGTCCACAACGGATACATTTTTCTTCATCGATCACTGATACTCCATACTCATCATAAGAAATTGCATCTACTGGACAGCTGTCTTTACATGGTCTTGATACATGAGCGATCGCATTGTATGGACAGGCTTTTGCGCACATACCACATTCCTTACATTTCTGAGGGTCGATTCTTGATCTTGTATGTCCTGGTTCGATTGCTCCGAAACGACATGCTTTGATACAGTCTTTTCCAAGACAATTCTGACAGTTATTTGTTACAACATAGCTTGAGATCGGACAGTCAGCACATGCTGATTTAATTACCTGCACGATATTTCCATCGTCTTCTGCTCCTGGAGCTTTACCTTCTGCTAAACGAATTCTCTGTCTTACGATTTCTCTTTCTTTGTAGATGCAGCAACGGAATGTTGGTTCTGGTCCTTCAATCATCTTCTCTGGGATCAGATCTCTTTCTTCTTCTAAAGTCCCTTCAAACGATGCCTTTGCTACGAAATACAGTACATCTTTTTCAGATTCTGAATGCTTGTTACATCATACATAATAGTTTACCCTTCCTTAAAAAACACTTAACTAAAACTACCCTAGATATTGTTATTTTTTATCTATGTGCATTATAACAAATATTTTCTTTTTTCTCTACAATGCTTAAAGAAAAGTACAAAAAATATGCAAAATTTTTTAAAATTGTACAATTAACATTTTCTTAACGATAGCCCTGTCCGTATATTGCATACAATCATTGTTAAAAGAAAGACATAATTGTCTGAAAATTTTTATCATTATAACTTAAAGTTATGGCAAACTGTTATTTTTATGTATTTCACAAGCTTTATTCTATCTGTTATTGTATAGTTTATCGATAGAAAATTATTAGATTTATATAAATGGAAAGGATAGATTTATGAGACCATACAGATATGATATTGTTGGTAGTTTTTTAAGACCAGATTATTTAAAAGATGCACGTGCTGAATATGCAGAAGGAACTTTATCTGCAGACCAGTTGCGTGAAGTAGAAGATAAAGCGATCAAAGAGTTAGTTGAAAAAGAGAAAGCTGTTGGATTAAAAGCAGTTACTGACGGAGAGTTAAGACGTCGCTATTGGCATCTCGATTTCCTTGCTTCTTTAGTCGGAGTTGAGGAGATCAAAGCTGATCACTGGTCTGTTGCTTTTAAAGGACATCAGCCAAAAGCCGCAACTCTTGAGATTGTTGACAAAATTGATTTTGATGAAAACAGTGAATTCTTAGATCATTTCTCTTACTTGAAAGAAATTGCTGGGGATGTTGACTGCAAAATGACAATTCCTTCTCCTGCAATGCTTCATCTGATTTGTTGTGTTCGTGGAAGCGAAACTTACAAAGCGATCGATCGTTATAAAAACGAAGATGATCTGTATCATGAGATTGCTCTTGCTTATCAGAAAGCGATCAAAGCATTCTACGCTCGTGGATGCCGTTACTTACAATTTGATGATACATCTTGGGGTGAATTCTGTGATCAGAATAAACGCGACGATTACGCAAGCCGTGGTCTTGACCTTGACCAGATTGCTAAGAATTATGTGAAAATGATCAACGAAGCTTTAGAAGCTAAACCTGAGGATATGACAATTACAATGCATATCTGCCGTGGTAACTTCCGTTCTACCTGGTTCTCTTCTGGTGGATATGAACCAGTAGCTGAGACTTTATTCGGTGGATGTAAGATCGATGGTTTCTTCTTAGAGTATGATAGTGACCGTTCCGGTGATTTCAAACCATTACGTTTTATTAAAGATCAGAAGGTTGTGTTAGGTCTTGTGACTTCTAAGAATCCAGAACTTGAAGATAAAAATGAGATTAAAGAACGTATTAAAGAGGCTGCTCAGTATGTTGCACTTGACCAGCTTTGCTTAAGTCCTCAGTGTGGTTTCTCTTCTACAGAGGAAGGAAATATCTTAACTGATGATGATCAGTGGAAGAAAATGGCTCTTATTAAGGAGATTGCTGAGGAAGTTTGGGGATAGGATATCCGTGATACATATTTCATAAATTAACAAATAAAAGAATCCGGCATTACATTTTTATGTTTGCCGGATTTTTTTATATCCAATTTTCATCTATTTCTTTTTTCAACAGGCAAAACATATCATAAAATTTTTCTTTTGCCTGTGAAATAATTGATAATGCGATATTCTGATTATAAGAATGTGTTACATTTCTATCCAAATAAGTGCTTTCTATTATAACATACTCTCTTATATTTTCTTATAAAAAATCAAAGAAAAAAGCCTCTGGAGACTAAATCCAGAGACTTAAAAGGGCTATTATTTACGTTTTTTATAATTGTGTTCTTCTTATTTTACGTTGAAGGCTTTGATTCCAGGATATACGGCACTGTCTCCTAAAGCTTCTTCGATTCTTAATAACTGGTTATATTTCGCAACACGTTCTGATCTTGAAGGTGCTCCTGTCTTGATCTGGCATGTATTTAATGCAACGGCTAAGTCTGCGATCGTTGTATCTGCTGTTTCTCCAGAACGATGAGATGTTACAGCTGTGTATCCTGCTTTGTGTGCCATCTTGATTGCTTCTAATGTTTCAGAGATAGATCCAATCTGGTTTAATTTGATCAGGATAGAGTTTCCTGCTCCCATTTCGATACCTTTAGAAAGTCTTTCTGTATTTGTTACAAATAAGTCATCTCCTACTAACTGTACTTTATCTCCAAGTCTTTCTGTTAGTTTCTTCCATCCTTCCCAGTCTTCTTCATCTAATCCATCTTCGATCGAGATGATTGGATATTTCTCACATAATGCAGCCCAGTGCTCGATCAATTCTTCTGCTGTATATTCTGTTCCTGCTTTTGGCAGTTTGTAATATCCTTTACCTTTTTCACTCTTCCATTCTGAAGATGCAGCGTCCATAGCGATCTTGAAGTCTTTTCCTGGTTCGTATCCTGCTTTTTTCACTGCTTCTAAGATTGTTTCGATGGCTTCTTCATCTGATTTTAATGCTGGCGCAAATCCACCTTCATCACCTACGGATGTAGCAAGTCCTCTTTCTTTTAAGATTGCTGCTAATGCATGGAATACTTCAGCACACCATCTTAAACATTCTTTGAATGATGGAGCTCCAACTGGCATAATCATGAATTCCTGTACATCAAGTCCTGATGATAATGCATGACATCCACCATTTACGATATTCATCATTGGTACTGGAAGTCTGTTTCCAGATACTCCACCTAAGAATCTGTATAGAGGTACTTCAAGAGATGTAGCTGCTGCTCTTGCTGCTGCGATCGATACAGCTAAGATAGCGTTTGCTCCAAGTTTGATTTATCAGCTGTTCCATCTGCGTCGATCATTGCTTTGTCTACTGCATATGTATCAGAAGCGTCTAATCCGATGATTGCTTCACTGATCTTTGTATTGATATTTTCTACGGCTTTTGTAACACCTTTTCCTAAATATCTTTCTTTATCTCCGTCTCTTAACTCTAGTGCTTCAAATTCTCCTGTAGATGCACCACTTGGAGCTGTTCCTCTTGCGACTGTTCCATCAACTAATGTGATCTCCGCTTCTACCGTTGGGTTTCCTCTGGAATCTAAGATTTCTCTTCCGATTACCTTTTCAATTTCTAAATAATTCATTTCGAATGTAACTCCTTTCCCTTTACATAGCAGTACTCCTCGCTGGAAGAAGGGTAAGCTTCCAGTTTGAGATCGTTTTGTTGCAGGTGTCGATCTCAATCGAGGAGTCCACATGATTCATTCACGTTTTAGTTAGTGTTGTCTAACTTGTATTTATGATACTAGATTTGGGTGGAAAATCAATGGGGATATATGATAATAATTATCATATATCCCCTAGTTGATTATTTTCTTAATTTTTTGATCAACTCTTTTTTCGTTGTATTATTATATGCCCATACACGTACATCATTTTTCGTTGCACTTCTATATTGTTTTTCTGAAATATATGTCAACTTTCCTTTTTCCTTTTTGCAATATATTTCTTTATCAATGACTCTATGTACTGTTTTTTCTGATTTTTCTAAATTTGTTGTAACTTTATTTCCATCCTCATCTTCGAAATGTCCTTCACGTTCAAAGAAATATGATGCTTTTTTTACAATTTTCTTTCCATTATACTTATAAATAAAATATTTTTCCCTTTCAGGACCATTTTCACTTAATACTGAATACTGTAAGCCTGCAATTGTTTTCTGTTTTTTATTATATGCAATTATTTGATCTGATGTTGACCAAATTTTCTTTACTTTTCCTTTATTGTATGTATAAATATTTAAATTTCTAGCTTCGCCTTCTGCATTACTATTTAAATTCACAGTGACCAGTTCTTTTGTTCCGCCTCCTGTTACTTCAATTAATGAATAGCTTGTAAATTTGGCTACTTTGTTTTTCTTGATTGCTTGTGCATAGGCTTTGTTCGCCTTCTTCTGTGCTTTTTTTGATGCAGCTAATACATTTTGAGTTGAAACCAATGTTGTTGCCATTAAGGCTGTGATTGCTAAAGTTGTTAATTTTTTTGTTAGATTTTTTAATTTCATTTTACCTTCCTCCTATCTTATTCTGTTACAATATGATATCCATAATCAGATAACATTTGTTGTGTTCCTAGTGGTACATAAACTGACATTTTTTCTGCATTAAATATACCAGAACCACTTCTTGCTTTTGAAATATAGCTTAGCATATCTTTTGCCGCTATATTTCTAAGAAATTAAGTTTTCCGAACCAAATCATTAGAAAAAGCCTTCCAATAGATTTCTCCATTGAAAGGCTCTGTATATTCTTCGTATCTTCCGTAACGTATGATTAACGTTTTGAGAACTGTGGTGCACGACGTGCTTTGCGAA
>ENA-OQEX01001224-OQEX01001224.1-human-gut-metagenome-genome-assembly--contig:-NODE-1224-length-10183-cov-5.311058_pt1 | contig 10183 bp, 12 predicted proteins | sample MGYA00242802_ERZ504649 | MGnify/ENA primary metagenome ERZ504649 (study PRJEB26092, sample SAMD00036194) | human gut metagenome | host: Homo sapiens | study: EMG produced TPA metagenomics assembly of... | reverse complement strand
CCCTCGCGGGCTGGGTGAGCGCGGCTCTGCCGTGGCTCATGAGCGCCGCCGCCGGGTGCATGGTCTGTGTGACGGCTCAGGAGATGATACCGGAAGCCGTGGAGCAGGACGAACCGGCGGGCGTCATCAGCGTGGTGCTGGGGTTCGCCCTCATGATGGCGCTGGATATTGCGCTGTAGCAAAAAGCGATGCAGCTGCATCGGCTTTTTTGCTGTCAGTTCTCTTTTGCGAGGTAGACCGTCGTGGAGGGAAATGCGAACTCCACGCCGTCGGCCTTCATCACGTCCATGATGTCGAGGTTCAAATCGTTCTGCATCCGCAAAAACACGCCGAGGTCGGCGGTGCGCAGATAGGCAGAGACCATCAGGTTGATGCTGGAATCGCCAAAGCCGGTCATCCGGACAAAGGCGGTGTCCTCGTAGGTGTCGGGGCTGGCCTTGAGCATGGCGTCGAGGTCGACCATCAGCTTTTCCAGCTGGGGCCGGGTGGTGTCGTAGGTGACGCCCAGCGTGAAGCGGTAGAGCCGCCTGTTGCGGAGGGTGGCGTTGTTGATGGTGGCACTGCTGACGGTGCTGTTGGTGAGGATGTAGATGGAGTTATCCACGGCCCGGACCTTCGTGGAGCGGAAGTTGATGTCCACCACTTCGCCCTCCACGTCGCCGACGGTGATCCAGTCGCCGATGGAGAAGGGCTTGTCCAGCAGGATGACCACGCCGCTGAAGAAATTCTTGGCCATATCCTGTGCGGCCAGAGAGATCGTAAGGCCGATAAGACCGGCACTGGCCACGACACTGCCCACGGGCAGGCCGCTCTCCTGTGCGATGGTCGCGCCGCAGAGCACCACGACGGCTACTTTGTAGACTTTATCCAGCAGGGTGAGCAGGGTGCGGTTGGTGCGGACTTCTTCGCTGGACGAGGCCAGCAGCAGAGCCGCGATGCCGGAAGCGTGGTAGAAGCCGGTGCCGATGAGGAAGACCAGCATCATCCGATAGGCTTTGAGCAGCAGGGCCGGAAGGCCGGGGATGGCCCAGGCAGGCTGCGCAGGGCCAGATACATGCCGGTGTACCACGCGATGCGGGCCGCCGGGCGGGCAAAGCTTTCCAGCAGGGGGTGCGTAAAGGCAAAGTGCCAGCTGCGCTTCAGCAGGCGGGGGAAGAGGTTTTTTGCATCCAGCGGCTGACGACCCAGCCGATGAACAGCAGGGCCAGCGCACAGACGCACCGGGCTGCAAAGGCCAGCCAGCCTTCCAGCAGCAGTCCGGCGATGGAAAAGCCGAGATCGTTGATGGTGAAAAGCATAGAAACAGATACCTTTCTGACGAATTATAAAATCAGTATACCATATTACAGCCAGCGGTGCAAATCGGGAGAGGCTTGTTAAAAAATGCATAAAAGGGCTTGACAAGACAAACCCGCCGCGTTATACTCTGCAAAGAAGTTCGTTTCAGGGCGGGGTGCGATTCCCCACTGGCGGTACAGCCCGCGACCACTCCCAAAGAGTGCTGACCCGGTGAGACTCCGGGGCCAACGGTATAGTCCGGATGCAAGAAACGGCAGGCAATTTGATTTGTTTGTGCGCGCCCTGTTATAGTGTAAGCTATGGCAGGGCGCGTTTTCATTTGTCTTCCCGGTTCCAGCGAGCGAGAAAAGGGCTTTCCAGTCTTTATTTGAATGGGGCAGCCGCCCCGGGAGGAAAATCATGAGAAAAGATACGACCCACAACCTGACCGTTGCCGCCATGCTCAGCGCAGTGGCGTTCATCCTGATGTTCATCGAGTTCCCCGTCCCGATGCTCATCCCGTCCTTCGTCAAGATGGACTTCTCCGACCTGCCCGCCCTGCTGGGCGCGTTCGCCCTCGGCCCGGTGTACGGCGTGGTCATCAGCTTCATGAAGAACCTGCTCCACATCGTCGTCAAGGGTACCAGCACTGCCTGTGTCGGCGAGCTGTGCAACTTTATGCTGGGCGCTGTCTTCTCCGCCGTGGCGGGCTTCATCTACAAGCATCATAAGAGCCGCAAGACCGCCATCCTCGGCGCGGTAGCGGGTGCCGCCGCCATGGCCCTGTTCAGCGTGCCCTCCAACTACTTCATCACCTACCCGGCCTATGTGGAGTTCTACCATATGCCGCTGGAGGCCATCCTCGGCATGTATCAGGCCATCCTGCCCTCTGCCGACAGCCTCATGAAGTGCCTCGTCATCTTCAACCTGCCCTTCACGCTGGTCAAGGGTCTGCTGGACGCCGTGCTCTGCATGGTCATCTATAAGCCCTGTCTCCCATCCTGCATGGCCGGAAGTAAATTACAATAAACAAAATGGGCATGTGCCGCCGGCACATGCCCATTTTGTTTATTGTAACGCTCCTTTATCGAGCCACTTGCCCCTTGCAAGCCGAATGAGGAACAGCGCGCCCCGGATGCAGAGCTCGATGCACATGGCGGCCCAGACGCCCACGAGGCCCAGCCGGGGAGCCAGCAGGAAGGCGAGGGTGAGCCGGACGCCCCACATGCTGAACAGGTTCAGTACAAAGCAGCCTGTGCTGTCGCCTGCGCCCTGCATCGCGCCGCTTGCTACGATGCTGGCCCCGAACATCGGCTCTGCAAAAGCCTCGATGCGGAGGACCTGCGCACCCAGCGCGATGACGGCGGCATCTGCCGTGAAGATGCCCATAAGGCCGGGGCGAAGAGCCAGAGCCCGCGCCGGACAGCGCCATGATGCCGATGCCCATCATGGTGCAGAGCCAGGCGAACCGCTTGGCCATGTCCCGGCGGTGTGCGCCGACGGCCTGCCCGATGAGGGCGATGGAGGCGTCCTGAATGCCGTAGCCTGCCATGTAGCAGAGGCCCTCGGCGCTGACGCCGAGCTGTTGGCTGCGATGGCCACCGTGCCGAGGCCCGAGACGATACGGACGAGCAGCACCTGCGCCGACGAGAGGGCCGCACGCTCAGCGGCCAGCGGTGTACCCACCCGCCAGAGATTGCGCAGGCAGGCGGAGGTGATGCGCCAGCTGCCGGGCTTTCGGATGCAAAGCGGGCCGTCCCGCAGCAGCAGGACGCCCAGCGCCAGCAGACCGCCGATGGTCGTGGAAAGCGCTGTGCCAAGCGCCGCACCCGGGACTTCGAGGCCGGCACCCCAGACTGTGACGCTCTGGCCGAAGAGCAGGATCTGCCGGGTGGGGCTGATGAGGAAGAAGTTGAACACCACGTCCAGCACACAGACCAGCACGCTGATAAGGCTGGGCGTCAGGGCGTCGCCGGTGGCCCGGAGCATGGCTGTGTACATTCCCATGGCCATCGTGAAGGGGAGGGCCGCCGACCAGATGGCGAAGTAGGCGCTGGCATCGGCTTGGAGCGGGGTGTCCGCCCCCAGCCACCCGGGCAGGAAACGGCTGATGCCGACGCCGAAAGCCGCAGCGCCCAGACCCAGGATGAGGTTGAAGAGCATGGACTGCCGCAGCACGCCCCGGGCGTCCTGCCGGCGGTCGGCCCCGAGGTACTGGGCGATTTGGATCGAAAACGCGGTGTACAGTCCCACAAGGATGCCGTGGAGCAGCCAGGTGCTCGAGCTGACGATGCCGATGGCGGCGGTGGCCTCTGCGCCGATGTGGCCCACCATGGCGGCGTCGATGTACTCCATCGCCGTGACCACCAGCTGCTCCAGAATGGAAGGGATGCTCAGCGCCAGCGCGATGCGGGCCGTGTCGGACAGCGGGACGTCCTCGCCCTGCCGCATCCGGGCCGAGAGCTGCTCCAAAGAAAGTGTCATGTCGTCTCCTGTTTTCTGTGTTGATAAGCTGCCTTACTATTATAGGCACGGGGAGGAAGATTGTCAAACCGGGCGATTGATTTTTTGGCTCTGGCGTGATACACTCTCGGAGTAAGAAGAATATCATTGAAAGAGGTTCAAAATATGCTGCAGCTTATTTCAGCTACCGGCCAGCAGACCGTGGACGCGCTGGCGTTCCTGCTGGCGTTTGCCCTGACCGCCCTGATGGACTCGGTCTTCCACGACAAGCTCCCCCACGACCATGGCCGTGCCTTCGCCGTCAACGGCGAGCTTTCCAAGGGCAAGGCCCGGGGTTCCGGACTCATCTTCGTGCTCTGCATCGCGCTGGTGACGCTGGCGGTGGTGCCTTTTAAGGTGGAGTACCTTATTTATACCGTTCTGCTCATCGCCTCCATGCTGTCGGGCTACTTTGACGACGCCTCCGAGACGGCGTGGAACGAGTACAAGAAGGGCCTCATCGACTTCGTCATCGCCGTGGTGGCAGGTGTTACCTACCTGAACTTCAACGGCACGAGCGTCAACTTCCTGAGCACCACCTTCACCATTGCCTATCCGCTCTACCTGCTGCTCATCGTCATCCTCATCTGGGCCAGCATCAACGTGGTCAACTGCACCGACGGCGTGGACGGCCTGTCCGCCAGCCTCGCGGTGGTGAGCATCGGCACCTTCCTGCTGGCTTACGGCGAGGAGCTGGGGGACTACTCCACCGCTGCCATCGTCTTTATCGGCGCACTGCTGGCCTACCTGTGGTCCAACGCAAAGCCCTCCAGCCTCCTGATGGGCGACGCCGGCAGCCGTGCCATGGGCTTCTTCCTCGCCATCCTGGCCCTCAAGTGCGGCCACCCGTTCGCCTTCCTGCTGGCGGCGCTGGTGTTCATCGTGGACGGCAGCCTCGGCATCCTGAAGATCAGCTTCAAGCGCTTCCTCCACATCAGCATCCTCAAGAACACCCTCACCCCGCTGCACGACCATGTGCGCAAGCGCATGGGCTGGAGCGACGAGCAGGTGGTGACCCGCTGGCTCATCCTGCAGGCCGTCGCATCGGCGCTGCTCCTGCTGATGACCCGCTGATTTACGGATTTTAAGTATGATGTTTGTGAAGCTTTACAAATGCAGATTGACCCGCTCTGATTTTTGTTGCACTTTATGGATTGAAAGTCGAGCGGAAAAAGACTATACTTTAACCAATGAAAGCAAAGGCGCTTGAGTGGATGTATCCACTTTGCGCCTTTTTTGTTTTTCGTTTTTGTGTGCGGTTCGGGAAAGCCGCACAGGATGCGCTGTCCGCGGCGCTGGAGCACGGACGACAGAACAGGATAGGGAAAGGCGGGGATCACAGTGATCAAACTCGAACACGTTGACAAGTACTTCGGAGACCTGCACGTCCTCAAAGACGTGAACCTCGAGGTCGCCGAGGGCGAAAAGCTGGTCATTATCGGACCGTCCGGCAGCGGCAAATCTACCACCGTCCGCTGCATGAACTTTCTGGAAGAGCCGACCAGCGGCCACGTCTACATCGACGGTCAGGAGCTGACCAACAAGAACAAGACCAGGATCGTCCGCGACAACATGAGCATGGTCTTCCAGCAGTTCAACCTCTACCCCCACATGACGGTGCTCAAAAACCTGACGCTGGCACCCATGAAGCTCCATCACAAGACCAGGGCAGAGGCCGAAGAGCTGGCATATCATTATCTTGAGGTCGTCGGCCTCCGGGACAAAGCGGATGTCTACCCTCCGCAGCTGTCCGGCGGCCAGCAGCAGCGCATCGCCATTGCGCGCGCCCTCTGCGCACAGACCAAGATCATCCTGTTCGACGAGCCGACTTCGGCCCTCGACCCTGAGACCATCCAGGAAGTGCTGGATGTCATGGTGAAGCTGGCACACGAGAAGAACATCACGATGGTGGTCGTCACCCACGAGATGGGCTTTGCACGAAACGTGGCCGACCGCATCGTCTTTATGGCGGACGGCCAGATCATTGAGGAAGGCACGCCGGAGCACTTCTTCACCAACCCCAAGAACGAGCGCGTCCGGCAGTTCCTGAGCAAGATCGTCCGCTGAGAGGACGAACAACAAAGGTTGACACGGCAGGGGCTCACAAGTTGTGGTGAGACGCCGTTGTTGATAACAGGCCGTTTTCGGAGCGGACAGGGAAAGCCGCTCGGGCCGAAAAAAACAAAGAGGAGTGGTTTATTATGAAAAAGATCTCGCGTCGTGATTTCCTGAAAGTCACTGGTTTGGTGGGCGCTGCTGCTGCCCTGACCGCCTGCGGCGGCTCCGCAAGCTCCACCGCAGCTCCACGGCCTCTTCTGCCGCCGGCAGCGCAGCCGCTTCCGCCGCAGCGCTGGGCGCTGACACTCAGGCCATCGTGGACCGCGGTGTCCTGAAGGTGGGCGTCAAGAACGCAGTGAAGGGCTTCAGCTTTCAGGATACCCTCACCGGCGAGTACAAGGGCCTCGAGGACAGCCTCGCAGAGATGATCGCAGAGCACCTCGGCGTGGACGTTGAGTTCACCACAGTCACCGCCGCCACCCGCGGCGAGCTGCTGGACTCCGGCGACATCGACGCCGTTCTGGCTACCTTCACCATCACCGAGGAGCGCAAGAAGAGCTGGGACTTCTCCACCCCCTACTATACCGACTACGTTTCCGTTCTGGTGGAGGACTCCACCGGCATCAAGGGTCTGGCTGACCTGAAGGACAAGGTCGTGGGCGTCTCCTCCGGCTCCACCTCCGCTCGTGCTCTGGTCAAGGCCATGATCGACGAGGGCGTGCTGGACGGCGCAAGCTTCGACGCCGACACCTTCAACGCCGACACCTGGAAGGATGGCATCTCCTTCCGTCAGTACGACGACTATCCCGCCATCAGCACCGCACTGAGCGCAGGCGAAGTGCAGGGCTTCTGCGTCGATAAGTCCATCCTCGCCATCTACAAGACCGAGGGCCGCAGCTACATTGACGCTGAGTTCAGCCCGCAGGAGTATGGCGTCGCCACCAAGAAGGGCAGCGACTTCTCCACCTGTGCGACGACCTCGTCAAGGGCTGGCTGGCAGATGGCACCATCGAGCAGCTCATCAAAGACAACGGTCTGGATTAAGCCAGACTTTCAGAACCAAGAGAGCGCAGGGAAAGGGGAGTTTGCCATGTCTGGCTTGTTTTCGTTAGAGTCCTGGTCCACCGTCTGGACGCATCGTGAGAGTTTTCTGCTGGGTCTGGGCAACACGCTGCAGACCGCCGTCTGCGCACTGGCGCTGGCCTTCATCATCGGCGCTGCGCTGGGCCTGATGTCCACCGGCGGCAGTAAGCTGCTGCGCATCATCGCCCGCATTTACGTCGAGTTCGTCCAGAACACCCCGCTGCTGCTGCAGCTGTGCTTCCTGTATTATGCGTTGGCATTTGCAGGCGTGAGCCTCGGCGTCATCCGCACCGGCATCATTGCACTGGGCGTTTACACCGGCGCTTACATGGGCGAGGTCGTCCGCGCCGCCATCGAGTCTGTGCCGAAGGGCCAGTTCGAGGCCGCACAGGCGCAGGGCTTCAACTATCTGCAGCGGATGGGCTACATCATCCTCCCCCAGAGCATCCCCGTGATGCTCCCTCCGATGGTCAACCAGGTGGTCAACCTCTTCAAGAACACCTCCTGCCTCTACATCGTGGGCGGCGCGGACCTCATCAGCGTGACCTACAGCTTCGTCACCGGTGCTTCCACCGGCGGCGCATACGCCCCCGCTTATATCGTCTGCGGCCTCATCTTCTTCCTGGTCTGCTTCCCGCTGTCCACCCTGGCAGCCCGCTGGGAAGCTTCCCTCAAGGAGCGCAAGGGCCGCGTGAACCCGGGTCTCAAGACCGCTGCCAAGAAAGCAGAGCTGAAGGAGGCTGCCTGATATGAAGACGCTTGCTGCAAGCCTTTCCATCCTGACAAGAGAAGGCGTCATGCTCTACCTGCTGCGCGGCGTGGCCTTCACCTGCATCATCTCGGTGCTGGGCGTCATCATGGGCCTCATCGTGGGCTCTCTGCTGGCGCTGGCCCGCACCTACTGCAAAAAGGGTCCGGCCCGCATCCTCGGCTGGTTCGCTGCCGCCTACATCGAGCTGTTCCGCAACACGCCCTACCTGCTCTGGATCTTCATCTGTGTGGTGTTCTGCCCCTGCCCGGCTTCTTCGCCCGCAAGATGTTCGGCCTGACCAGCGTGGAGATGAAGCTGCTGTTCAAGGCCGCTCTGGCCCTCATCCTCTTCAACTCCTCCGTCATCGCGGAGATCGTCCGCGGCGGCCTGAACGGCGTCTCCAAGGGCCAGTTCGAGGCCGGCTATGCACAGGGCTTCAACACCGCTGAGGTGCTGCTCTACATCGTCCTGCCGCAGGCTACCGCAACATCGTGCCGACCCTGCTCAGTCAGGTCATCACCACCATCAAGGACTCCTCCTATCTGGCAAACGTGGCCACCATCGAGCTGATGGCCCGCATCCGCCAGCTGCTGAGCGCCGCCGGTACTTACAACGGCCTCGGCACGGTGAACGTCTCCGACGTCATGGTGCTGTTTGGCACGGCCTGTGTCATCTACTTCATCATCAACTTCACCCTGAGCTGTGTGGTGCGCGCAATGCAGAACCGCCGCAGGAAGGCTCTGGTCTTTGCCCCGGCAAAGGCCGCATAAACTAAGACCTGTTCCAATTTCCCAATTCCCAATTATTCCCCTGTCATTGTTCTGTCAATGCCAAAAGCGCGGCGGGTCATCCGCCGGGCGCTTTTGGTGTATAGAGATATTCCGATATGCCAAAGCCTCTCCCCTTGGGAGAGGTGTCATTGCAAAGCAATGACGGAGAGGGCAAGCCCGGCGAGGCAGAGCCACTGCACAGCGATAGGCAGACTCTTTGTCAGAGCAAAATTATCGCCGCACCCATGTCTCTCTGTCAGCATCCTTGCCCTCTCAGGCGCTCCGCGCCAGACTCCCCTTTTTGTCGCTTCGCGACATCTTCCCCCGGCCGGGGGAAGTCTTTCCTCAAAGGGAGAGCCTTTAGCGGGGGAATTATACGCTCTTCTCTGCCGCCTCCACCACATGGCTCACGAGCACGGAAGTCGTCACGGTGCCGACGCCGCCGGGGACGGGAGTGATGGCCTCCACCACAGGCTCTGCCTCGCCAAAGCGGACGTCACCGCAGAGTTTGCCTTCCTCGTTGACATGGATGCCCACATCCACGACGACCTGACCGGCCCGCAGATGCTCTGCGCCGATGAAGCCCATCCTGCCCATGGCCACCACCACAACATCGGCCTCACGGCAGACTTCCAGCAGATTTTGGGTGCGGGAGTTGCAGAGGGTGACGGTGGCGTTTTCCCGGTCCAGCATCATGGCTGCGGGCTTGCCCACCACGAGGCTGCGTCCCACGACGACGGCCCGCCTGCCGGAGAGGGGAATGTTGTAGAATTTCAGGATCTCAAGACAGGCCTGCGCCGTGCAGGGCGGGTAGCCGACGGCCGTGTTGGTGAAGACACCGGCCAGCGAGCCGTCGGTGATGCCGTCAATGTCCTTTTCGGGCGAGAGTGCGGCGCGGATGGTCCTGTCATCAAACTGTTTGGGCAGGGGGCGGAAGAGCAGACAGCCGTGGATGGCGGCGTCTGCGTTGATGCCGGCAATGACGCGCAGCAGCTCTTCCTGCGAAGCGTCGGCGGGCAGAAGGAACTGCTTCACCTCGACGCCCACCTTCGCACAGCGGGCCATGACGCCTTTCTCGTAGGAGAGGTCATCGGGGCGTTCGCCCACCCGGACGACGGCCAGCGTGGGGACAACGCCCTTTTCCCGCAGTGCGGCGCAGCGGGCGGCATTTGCTTCGTTCATGGCGGCCACGACGGGCGCACCCTTCAAAATGGTAGACATATACGTTCCCTTTCTCTGCATCAGGCCCGCAGGCGGCTTGCCACGGACTGGTAGACTTCGTCGGCCAGCGGCAGATATTCTGCCAGCATCCGGGCCGCTTTTTCGTCCAGCGCGGCGGCATGGGCGCGGTCTGTCATGAGCTTTGTGTTGATGGCGACATTCAGCGCCGACGCCTGAAGTGCGGCCTTGCAGAACAGCGCCGCACAGCCTGCGTCTGAGACAGCCAGCACGCTGCCCTTTTCGGCGTAATCGGCCGCAAGGCGGATGCCTCACAGCAGGCGTCCATGATGTCCAGCGGCACGGCGCAGGCCCCGTCCAGCGCCTCGGCCAGCACAGCGGCCTTGCGGGCCTGCTGTTCGGGCGTCTCTCTGGGCAGGCCGTAGGCCGCCGCCAGAGGCGTGAATGCGTCGGCGTCCGCCTGCACGAGGCTTCCAGCCGTTTGCGCAGGGCTTCCGCACGGGCATTCAGCGCCAGAATCTCTTCTTCCACGGCGGCATATTTCTTTTTGCCGGTGGTGAGA
>ENA-OQEX01001221-OQEX01001221.1-human-gut-metagenome-genome-assembly--contig:-NODE-1221-length-10196-cov-3.268150_pt1 | contig 10196 bp, 13 predicted proteins | sample MGYA00242802_ERZ504649 | MGnify/ENA primary metagenome ERZ504649 (study PRJEB26092, sample SAMD00036194) | human gut metagenome | host: Homo sapiens | study: EMG produced TPA metagenomics assembly of... | reverse complement strand
ATGATTTGTCTTCCCAAATAGTGCAATCACCGGTTCACTAACAGGACTGCACCGGTCCATCACCAGATGCCCGATCTCATCTGCTTTCATCACATATGCCTGATACTTTTCTTCAAGAAAATCAAGCACTGTACTTTTTCCGGCACCCACTCCGCCGGTAATTCCTATTGTTATCATCATCACTTCGCCTCATACCAGTTATTACCCTGATGCATATCGACTTCCAGTTCTACGGAAAGCTTTGCGGCACCTTTCATCTCTTCTTCAAGAATAGCAGAAACCTGCGGGATTTCCTCTTTACAGGTCTCTATCAGAAGTTCATCGTGTACCTGAAGTACAAGACGGGATTTAAGATTCTCATCCTTTAATCGTCTGTACACACGGTTCATTGCAATTTTAATGATATCCGCTGCAGTTCCCTGTATTGGAGAGTTCATGGCTACTCGCTCCCCAAAAGACCTCTGCATAAAATTACCGGATTTCAGTTCCGGGATCGGCCTGCGTCTGCCAAACATGGTAGTCACATATCCTTTTTCTTTTCCCTCTTCCACCAGTCCGTCAAGAAATCCTTTGATCTTTGGATAAGTTTCAAAATATCTTTCAATATATTCTGCTGCTTCTTTTCGTGTGATACTTAAATCCTGGCTGAGCCCAAAGGAACTGATCCCATAAACGATTCCAAAATTTACTGCCTTGGCATTTCTCCTCTGCAGATCTGTCACCTCATTAAATGGCACATGGAATACCTCTGATGCTGTATGTCTGTGGATATCCTGGGCTTCTTTATATGCCTGGATCAGTTTCTCATCCCCTGACATATGCGCCAGAACGCGAAGCTCGATCTGGGAATAGTCCGCATCCAGAAATACATATCCCTCTTCCGGAACAAATACCTTACGGATCAGTCTTCCAAGCTCCATTCTTACAGGGATATTCTGAAGATTCGGCTCTGTGCTGCTGATCCTTCCTGTTGCTGTAATTGTCTGATTAAAAGTAGAATGAATCCTGCCGTCCTCTGCGATCTCACCAACAAGCCCGTCTGCATAAGTAGATTTCAGTTTCGCAAGCTGACGGTACTCCAGAATATCCTTTACAATGGGATACTCCGGTGCAAGCTTTTCCAGAATATCTGCCGCTGTGGAATAACCTGTCTTTGTTTTCTTTCCACCCTTAAGGCCAAGCTTTTCAAACAGGATCACTCCCATCTGTTTCGGAGATTGATATTAAACTCTTCCCCTGCCTGCTGCCAGATTTGCTTCTCCAGTTCCCCAATACGTACACTTAGTTTCTCACCGTAGCTTTTCAGTTCTTCACTCTTCACGCTGATTCCCCATTTTTCCATGGAATCAAGAGTAAAGATCAGCGGAAGCTCAATCTGTGTATATACATTCCACATACCTGTATCACGCAGTGCTTCACACATGGGTTTCCGGCAGGCAAGTGCTGTATAGGCCATGTAGCAGGCCCATGCTGCAAGCCCCTCTGCACTCTCCTCCCATGCTTTTTCCACTGTTTTCTTTCCAAGAAGTTCCTCTCTTGCAGGCAGGATACGACCATTCAGATATTCCTTTGCCATATCATCGTAAGTATAGGAGGATTTCAGAGGATTCAGCAGATATGCAGCCACACCTGCATCAAATACAGCCATCGGATCATCAGATTTTATATGCTTGAGTAATGCCTTTACATCCAATGCACATACACATTTTTTATCATATTTCAGAGTACCGTCTGTATTGACATCAGATATCTCATTTTCCGGATCCTTCTTCACATCATCTGTATTAGATTTCATAATATTCTCTGTGTTGGATTCAGATACTTTATGAAGGAGCCCTTCCAATTTTCCGCAGAGATAACCTTCTGTGATCATCCCTTCTACAGGAATATAATAAATTTCCTCTTCATTCAGCGCAAGTCCTGCACCAAATACCCTGCCATTCTCTGTAACCAGAGAAACACCCGCTGTCTTTCCTGCTTCCGCTTTCGCAAACAGCGCTTCACAGCCTGCCAAGTCTGCACATGTGAAAAACTCCTGTTCCAGCGTATCTTCCTGTACTGCCGCAGAGTCAAAACGGTTAAGCAGATTCTTAAATTCCAGCTGTCTGCAGAGAAGGAAAGCTTCTTTTGTATAAAGATTTCCCAGTTTTGCCTTTTCATACGAAAACTCTATGGGACTGTCCGTACAGATCGTAGCCAGAGCCTTGCTCATCTGCGCCATATCATAATGTTCTCTCATTGATTCCCTGGCTCTGTTTGGCTTCAGCTCTTCCAGATGCTCATAAGCATTCTCAATACTTCCATACTCCACAATAATCTTTGTGGCAGTCTTCTCACCTACTCCCGGGATTCCCGGAATATTGTCAGCACTGTCACCCATCAGTGCCTTTAACTCAATGATCTGGGGAGTGTCACCTGATATTTCTCGATCACCTGCTGTGCATGATAATCCTCTATGGTGGTCTTGCCCCTTACAGTCTTTGGCAAACGGATCATAACCTTATCTGTCGCAAGCTGAAGCAGATCTCTGTCACCGGAAAGGATTGTCGCATCCATTCCTGCCGCTTCGCTTTTCCTGGCCAGAGTTCCCAGAATATCATCCGCTTCGTAGCCTTCTTTTGTCACAACATTCACACCCATTGCAGTAAGCATTTCTTTAATCAGCGGTACCTGCTCTCTCAGTTCTTCAGGCATGGGTTTACGTGTTCCCTTGTATGCTTCAAACATCTTATGGCGGAAAGTCGGTGCCTTCAGTCAAATGCCACTGTCAGATACTGAGGCTTCTCTTCCTCGATCGTCCGAAGAAGGATATTCAGGAAACCATATACTGCCCCTGTGTGTTTTCCTTCTGAATTTGTAAGATCCGGCAGACCATAAAAAGCTCTGTTCAGAATACTGTGTCCGTCAATCAGTAATATTTTTTCGCTCATAAAATCCTCCAGTGTCTTTATAGAATGTAATTTGTCTCCATCATTACAAAAATCAATATTGCCGCAATCGTAGCGATCAGAAGGCATATACTTACTCCAAACATCAGCCAACTGGCTTTCTTCTTGCGGATATATCTTCTGGATTTCCGGATATCCTGTTCCAGCAGTTTTTTGAAATCCAGAACTGAATCGCTGCTGTCATCATCAAGCTGCTGTGTTACCTCATGTACAATAAAATATGTTTCCAGTTCATCATAACAGGAAGAACAATTCTGTACATGATCGAGAAACTCTTCCAGTTCATTTAGTGGAAGATCATGTTTAATATAACTACTCACCATTCCTTCTGCAGTTCGGCAATCCATCTTCATTCCCTTCTTTCTTCCAAAAAACATCCAGGATGCTGCGTTCACTATTACGAATTATAACCGAACCGGAGTTAATTGGCAAGGAAAAGCAGCAGAAGCTCAAATCGCCTCTGCTGCTTTCATTGCTGTTCACTCAGTTTTCAGTGACATAACCAAATTTCCGGATTGCCTGCGGCAATGGACTTTTGGCTTGTATATCTTGAAAAAATAATCACTTCTGCAGATTCACTTTCCCGGAAGATGTATCTGCATCAGCTTCTGTACTGTTTTCGGATTCTGCATTGTTCTCAGACTCTGTATTACTTTCAGATTCTGCCACTACAGTGGGAACCTGTACAGGTGTATTTAGGATCTTCATAAATTCCTCACCTGTAATTGTCTCATGCTCATACAGATATTTTGCAAGTTCATGGAGCTTTCCGATATTGTCCTGAAGGATTTTCAGTGCTTTCTGGTGTTCCATCCTGACAAGCTCCACAACCTTCTTATCCAGAAGAGTCTGTGTCTCAAAAGAACAGCTTAAGCTGGAGTCTCCGCCCAGATACTGATTTGTCACATTCTCCATGGCAACCATATCGAAGTCTTCACTCATACCATATCTGGAGATCATTGCTCTTGCAAGCTTAGTCGCCTGTTCGATATCATTGGATGCTCCGGTTGTAATAGAGTGGAAGATCAGTTCCTCAGCGGCACGACCGCCTGTAAAGGTCGCTATCTTATTTGCAAGTTCTTCCTTTGTCATCAGATAATGATCTCCGTCATCCACCTGCATGGTATATCCGAGTGCTCCTGATGTACGCGGAATAATAGTGATCTTGTGGACCGGTGCAGATTCGGTCTGCTTTGCTGCAACCAGCGCATGTCCGATTTCATGATAAGCAACTATCAGTTTTTCTTTATTGGAAAGAACTCTGTTCTTCTTCTGATATCCTGCGATAACTACCTCAATACTCTCCTCAAAATCTGCCTGAGTGGCAAATTTTCTGCCGTCACGTACTGCACGAAGTCTGCTTCATTGACAATATTTGCAAGTTCTGCACCGGAAGCTCCGGCTGCAGCTTTCGCAATCTCATCAAAACGTACGGAATCTGCGATCTTAATCTTCTTTGCATGGACTTTAAGGATTTCCTCACGTCCTTTTAAATCCGGAAGTTCAACAGGAATACGTCTGTCAAAACGTCCAGGACGAAGAAGTGCGGGATCAAGGGAATCCGGTCTGTTGGTTGCCGCAAGGATCACAACACCTTTGGAGCCGTCAAAACCATCCATCTCTGTAAGCAGCTGGTTCAGAGTCTGCTCGCGCTCATCATTACCGCCTGTAAATCCGGCACCATCACGTTTCTTGCCAATTGTGTCGATCTCATCGATAAATACAATACATGGAGCTTTCTCATTCGCCTGTTTGAAAAGATCACGCACCTTGCAGCGCCCATACCAACAAACATTTCCACGAATTCAGAACCGGAAATGGAGAAGAACGGAACTTCCGCTTCACCGGCTACCGCTTTTGCAAGAAGTGTTTTACCTGTACCCGGAGGCCTACAAGAAGGGCTCCTTTCGGCATAGATGCACCGATTTCTCTGTATTTCTGCGGGTTATGAAGATAATCTACGATCTCTGTCAGAAGGTCCTTGCTTCGTCCTCTCCCGCTACATCTGAGAATTTGATTCCCGTAGATGATTTCACATATACTTCGCATTACTCTTTCCAAATGACATTGCTCCACCGGGACCTCCGCCCATGGAACTCATCATCTTCTTGCTGAGCCACCTTCCAAGAAGGATAAAGATGGCAATCGGCAGTACATATCCTGCGATCAGACTGATCCAGATAGATGTCTGCTGTGGTGCTGCTGCACCGAACTTGACATTTGCATCATGCAAACGGTCTACAAGGTCAGGATCATTCATCTTGACAGTTCTGAAATAACCCTCCTGTCCGTCACTCTCTGCTACATAATAAATATAATCATCCTGAATTTCTACTGTCTTAACGTAATCCTTCTCTACTCCTGTCAGGAAAGTACTGTAATCAGTCGTCTGTACCTTTCGTCCCTCAATTGCAGGAAGTAACAGCACATTCAGAAGAATGATAATAACTGCCGCAATGATATAATATACATAAAGCGGTTTTCTGCCAGGCTTTTTATTATCAAGGTTCATTGGCTTTTCCTCCATTTCGTTTTGTTATGATGTACCATATCACTTATTCATCTCTTTTTCAAGAAAAGCGAGATAAATTTCATAAAGATTTTAGAATTATCTGAACTGTTTAATACGGCAAATAAAAAAAAGCGAACACCTTCACAAACAAAGGCTTCGCTTACTTTTTAATGCCGGCAGTGGGACTTGAACCCACACGTGGTTGCCCACAACAGATTTTGAGTCTGCCTCGTCTGCCATTCCGACATGCCGGCATTGAAACGAGTATTATCATATCACGTTTTTGTCGAAATGGCAAGGGCATTTTTGAGTTTTTTTTAATATTTCACAAACCTCGTTTTAGAATACACATTGCTTGCCTTGATCAGTTTCTGATATCTGGCAAACAGCTTCTCAGGAAGTCTGATAGTTACGGTTTTGTTGACCGCAAAAGCTTTTTTTCCAACATAGTTCAGTGCTGTACTGTTGATCCTGAGCACTTTGACTGCCGGGCACTGGTAAAAAGCTCTGGCATCTATATGTCTGACACTGGCAGGAAGTATAAAATTTCGCAGTTTTGTACACTGTGCAAATGCGTTGCTGCCAATTCTTTTTACTCTGCTGCCAAATCTTATGTTCCGCAGATTCGGGCACTGGCTGAACGCATATTTTCCAATCGTTGTTACATTATTTCCAAAAATAACATCTGTAATTTCTTTGTTCCCGCTGAAGGCATTCTTGTCAATTGTAGTTACTTTATAAACTTTATCATTGATCACAACTGTAGCCGGAATCTGTATCACATTATATTCCGCAGCAAGACCTGTAACGCTTACTTCTCTTTCATTTAAAATCTTATAGCCAATTCCACCTATCAGGTACTTATAGCTTCCACTCTGTTCAGTTAACGGAGCTGCATTGAACTGATATCTCACAGGTTGTACAATATCGTTTTTCTCCCATATACCTCCTGTATATTCTTCTCTCTGGAAAAAGATATATATATTGTATGCACGTTCCACCTTTGTATAAATACCCTTTGCAGAACCGATTTCCCATTTCCTGTGAATATCGCTTTCCTGCGGTTTGAGAGAAAGACTCCAGTATAATGGTGTCCATCTGACATCTCCCTCAACAGGATTCGTATTCTGCGTTCCGGCACCGGTCACATTAAATTTATAGTAAGTGTTGGGATAGAAAACCAGAGGTTTGTCAAGTCCTTCAACGACACTGTCATTTGCACTTATCCCTTTGCTTTCATCTGTGTCTGTTGAAGTTTCCTCTCCGGCTGCAAGATGAAATTCTGTGTATCTGCTCCATCCTGAAATTCCGCTGCACCGGTCGTACTGACCGGAACTGCTGCCAGAACACCTGCCAGCACCATAGCTGCTATTTTTTTCATTACTCTCTCCTCCTCTTTTTCAGCAGTATATAAAATATATACAACTGTTCAGTCCTTTCTTATAGCAATAGTGAACTGTTACTGTTCTGCTTACAATTTATATCTACATCTTGTATTTTACTTATTTTTCTGCTAAATGTCTACCTTGATTTTCTGCTAATCCTGTCGTATTTTTACTTCATCTGTATTCCACTTCTCATACGTGATATAATCCGCACCCATTTTCCTGAAAATGTCTACCATATCTTCATTCCGGCAAAGCATACGGATATGCGGATTCCATTCTGATGAGCATTGTTGATATCATTCATACTGATATTTTTATACTCTGCACTTATGTCCAGATCATATTTCTTACACTGCTGTATCATAGAAGCATTCATGCGCACTGTACGGATCCACTGCATTTTTCCTGTAAATCCCATCTCACGCAGTTTACCAAGTGTTTCTATGCGAAAACAGATGAGTACCGGCTCTTTCTGTGATTCAGTCAGAAGCTGCATGAACAAATTCATGGCTTCTTCCGTACGGATTGACTTTATTTCAATCACCGGCGTCACAGAGTACTTATTGCAGCATGCAATATACTGTTCCAGTGTAGGAATAAGATTATCCGGATACTGCGAAGCATTTCTTCCATTTATAATCGGATACTGCTTTATCTCCTCATAAGTCATCTCTGAAATAAGCCTGTCCTCCCCGCACATCCGCAGCAAAGAATCATCATGAGAGACAACCAGAACTCCATCTGCGGTCTCTCTCACATCTGTCTCCACAAACTCCGCCCCATTGCGTCCTGCCATCTCAAAGGCAGGCACGGAATTCTCAGGTGCTTCTGTCTGTTCACCTCTGTGCAAAATATAATGAGTAACTCCATCCAGGGGTTTCCGGAACTTTTCCTCATCTTCCGGTGCTGGTGTGATTTTCGGAGTTGGCGTGACCGTTACCGTCGGCTCCGGGGTCACAGATGGTGCTGGTTCATCCGGCGTCAGTGTAGGCGTAATTTCCGGAGTTTCTGACGCTGCCGGCAGGACGATCACTTCTATCTCTGATACATATCTGTCAATACCATAAGAAACACTGGTGATTTTGACATTTCCCGCCTTTTTTGCAGTAACTTTTCCTTTCTTTGATACAGTTGCCACCGTTTTATCAGAAGAAGTATAAGTCAGCCTTTTTCCATACTTCTGCGGCTCCAGAATAATTGTCTTTCCTGCCGTTACTTTCACCTGTTTTTTGTATTTCTTAAAAAGAACTGTTTCCGTTTTATTACAGACAAAAACCTCGCAGTTTACTTTCAGTCCACTCATCTGTGCTGTGATCGTTGCATGTCCGGGCTTTAAACCATATATCCTGCCATTTATAACCTTTACACATTTTGAGTTACTGCTGGTCCATTTAAACTTCTTTGGACTCACTTTTGTATCATGATTCAGGATCTTTACTGTATAAGTGGCACCGGTCTTTACAACCACCTCAGATTTATGCACTCGATATTCGTCTGCTGCATAAGTATTATCTGCCACAGATATTATACTGGTAAAACCTGTAATTATAAGCACAATAGCAAATATGACAGACCTTACAGTCTGCATGCCTGTTCTTTTGTCTCTGTATTCTTTTTTCTTATCTCCCATTATTCTATCTCTCATCTCTCATATGCCATTCCTGATCTGCTGCTTTTATTTCCGGTATGTTCTTAAACACTTCACAATTCTGATCACATTCGTCTCTGATGCAGGGACAGACCATCTTTACTTTTTTAAAATGTCCGGGAACACCCTCATATTGTACACTCCACAGACCATTGTAATGCAGTTGTTTACACATTCCTGTTTCATATTCATATTTAATCATACGTCTACCTCCGAACAGACAAAATTTTTACAGTACATTCTTCTGAAATCACTGTTTCTCCATGCAAAACGAAAGGCACTAACCTTCCAGCATCATGCACAGATCAGTACCTTTCTTTTTGTGTGTTTTTATGTCATATCTGCCCCGGCAATACCACAAGACAGTAAATTACAGAATAATCACAGCATTATTCCATATCTTCCAGTAATTTCTCATAAATCGGGAAGCAGTCAAATGTTGCGAAATAATCCTTCGGTGTCTCGGCACGGCGGATCATCTCGAAACTTCCATCTTCATGGAGAAGGATCTCAGAAGATTTCAGTTTACCATTGTAGTTATATCCCATGGCAAAACCATGAGCTCCTGTATCATGGATCACAAGAAGATCTCCCATATCAACCTTCGGAAGATAGCGTCAATTGCAAACTTATCATTGTTTTCGCAGAGAGAACCTGTCACATCATACATATGATCACATGGCTGGTCTTCTTTTCCCATAACAGTGATATGATGGTATGCGCCATACATTGCCGGACGCATCAGGTTTACAGCACACGCATCCACACCAATATATTCTTTATGAGTATGCTTCTCATGGATTGCCTTAGTTACCAGGCAGCCATACGGTCCCATCATGAAACGTCCCATCTCTGTATAGATTGCAACATCACCCATTCCGGCCGGAACAAGTACTTCTTCGTATACTTTGCGGACACCCTCACCGATCTCTCTGATATCATTCGGAGTCTGATCTGGTTTGTAAGCGATTCCAACACCACCGGAAAGGTTGATAAACTTCACATGAGCGCCTGTCTCCTTCTGAAGTTTCACTGCCATTTCAAACATCTCTTTCGCCAGCATCGGATAATACTCATTTGTCACAGTATTGCTTGCAAGGAATGCATGGATACCGAATTCCTCGGCACCTTTTTCCTTCAGGATCTTGAATGCTTCAAAAATCTGCTCTGTTGTCATACCATATTTGGCATCTCCGGGGTTGTCCATAATATCGTTGCTGATCTTAAACACTCCGCCCGGATTATAACGACAGCTGATCACCTTCGGAATATATCCTACGGCTCTTTCTACGCTCTCGATATGTGTGATATCATCAAGATTGATGATCCCGCCGATTTCATTTGCATATTTGAATTCTTCTTCCGGTGTATCATTGGAAGAAAACATGATATCTCCCTCTTTGCATCCGATTGCTTTGGACATCATCAGCTCTGTCATGGAAGAACAGTCACAGCCACAGCCATACTCCTGAAGGATCTGGATCAGAAATGGATTTGGAGTTGCCTTCACAGCAAAGAATTCTTTGAAGCCCTTATTCCATGCAAATGCTTCTTTCACTGCCTTTGCATTCTCGCGGATACCTTTTTCATCATAAAGATGGAAAGGTGTAGGAAACTGCGCGGTGATTTCCTGAAGTTTATCCAGGGTGACAATGTACTTTTCATATAATCTTTTCTCTCTACTTCTTGTTGTATTATGT
>ENA-OQEX01001220-OQEX01001220.1-human-gut-metagenome-genome-assembly--contig:-NODE-1220-length-10200-cov-1.552169_pt1 | contig 10200 bp, 14 predicted proteins | sample MGYA00242802_ERZ504649 | MGnify/ENA primary metagenome ERZ504649 (study PRJEB26092, sample SAMD00036194) | human gut metagenome | host: Homo sapiens | study: EMG produced TPA metagenomics assembly of... | reverse complement strand
ACTGAATCGAAGTCTTCGTAGTTGCTTAGTACCAGTATTTCTCCGGGATATTCTTTTCCTTCAGAAAACGAATTAGTTCCAGTCCGTCCATTTCAGGCATTTTCAGGTCAGTGATAATGATATCCGGATGATGTTTTCAATCAGTGGAACAGCCTCAAGACCATTTGATGCTGTTCCACAAATGAAAAACCATGCTCTTCCCAGGGAAGAATGGAGCGAAGCGCAATTTTTACGATTGGTTCATCGTCAATAATTAATATACTGTACATAAAAGTCCTTTCTGTGGGCAAAAGTGGTTGTGATTTTTAGTTGTTATAATCTTTTGACAGTTCTTGTACATATAGTAAGGGAAGAGTCAGCGTACATGTGGTTCCTTCTCCAGGGTGACTATTGACCTTAAGTCCATATTCCTTTCCAAAATTCAGCTGTATTCGGTCATTTACATTGGTAATTCCAATCTTTTTCCGGTTTGTATGAGGTTCCAGCGCTGCAGGTGTCACTTCAAATCCTTTTCCATTGTCACAGAGTTCTATGATAAGATGATTGTTTTCTTCCCAACAGGTGATTAGAATTTCCATAACGGAGCCGTCATCAGAAGAACCATGCATAACAGAATTTTCTGCAAGGGGCTGCAGGATTAGTTTAGGAACAAGGCAGGAGAGCAGTTCTTCCTCTTCTACGTCAAAAGAGTACTCAAAGCTTCCGGCATACCGGATTCTTAAAATCGCGAAGTAGTTTTCCAGGTTCTCAAGCTCTTCCTGAATGGTTATATACTCGTTTTTATTAGTCAGTGTATTTTGCAAAAGACTGCTGAGGGCCTGGATTCCATCACTTACAATCTGGTCTTTATGCATGGCGGCTACAAAGCGCAGACTGTTTAAAGTGTTGAAAAGAAAATGAGGATTTAACTGATATTGAAGCATCTGTAGCTCCAATTCTCTTTTTTTCTTTTCCTGGCTTTTCTGTTGTTTCATCAGGCTCTCAATGGTATCTGCCATATGATTCATGCTTCCGGAAAGATCGGAAAGTTCGTCTTTGTGGTCATCCTGGATCCGTACGGAAAGATTTCCCTTTGATAATTCCCTGCAAAAATCCAGCATGCTTCTGATGGGGGAGGTAATTCCAGGATACACCATAGCTACAATTCCAATGCAGAGTAGAACAAGGAAGAATGCCACAGCCAGGATTTTCCAAAACATAGTGTTAACTTCAGAATTAATATAATGATATGGCATGGTATATACAAACAGCTGGTTCAGGTTTTTATTGAAAATATAAGTAACCAGCTGTTCTTCGCCATCTTTGTAAATGCTGAAAAAATCTGTTCTGTTTGGAAGTCTTGCTTGAATATTTTTCAGCAGCTTTTTTTCGGTTTTTTGCCCCAGTTGAATACTACGATCCCAGGAAGAAAGGATTGTTCCATCCATATTCAGATACATAATATTGGAAGAGTCAGCCAGACCTACTGGTTCCAGTACTGTTTTGGAAAAAATTTTTCATCAATGGAAATCAGGGTATAACCAATTACACGACTCTGACTGTATTGTTCATAAATTCTTCTTCCAAGAATCAGGATGTCCCGGTTACGGTAAGTATGTGCGTATGCCCATACATCCTGATTTTCTTCTTCAAGACGACTCAGGATCCTGCTTACATCATCCGAATATAACCCATCATATCCCAAATCATAAAAAATATTCCCATCTGTATCATATACTGTAATGTTTTTTGCCTGTGCAGGATAGATGATTTTACTTCGAATCATATGTTGGATTTCATTGATGGCTTGATTCTTTTCCGTATCTGTCATACCCTTTTTCAGAAGACCGTCCTTGATTTCCTGACTGATGCAGATGGAGCCGCAGAGATACTGATACTTTTCAATCTCACTTACCATATTCAGATTGATCATGGATAAGTCTGTGAGATGGAAGTGGAAGTTTTTCCCGAAGCGCTTCTGAAAAATATGAAACGAATAGAAGCTGATTCCTGTTAATGGTACAATAGAGATCAGGAAAAGCGCTATGATCAGCCTGGTTCTAATACTGAATTTTCGAAATCCCTGATATCGTTGTCTTTTTCCATGCCGCTGTCCCTCATTTCTAAAAAATAATTCGTACATGGTCCGGTAAAGATGGAAAAAATCGTTCTGATTTTCATGACTGTATCGGATTGTGACAGATTTATTATACAGGAAAAAAACAAGATAATCCATTTAAAATACAAATAGAAAAAGATTGTACATATATGTCGCAAGAAAATCCATATTATATAAAAATAACAGAAAAATGTTCCATATAAAGAATTGTTTTGTGAATTTACCACAAGAAGATTTTCCATTATACTAATATCATCAGGCAAACATAATAAAAGCCAACAAGAAGGAGGAAACAACCTATGAAGAAAAGATTTGCAGCTTCTGCTATGATCCTTGCTATGAGCGCAGCCAACAGTACTTTCCCCGCTTACTGCATTTGCAGAGGCAGAAGAACAGGAATTGAACATTGCCATTTTCCAGGGTGGATATGGGGATGCTTACTGGAATCAGATGGTGGAGCTTTTTGAAGAAAGCCATGAGGGGCGTGAAGTAAACATGACTATCAGCCCTACAATTGGAGATATCATCCGTCCACAGATTGTAGCTGGAAATGCACCTGATTTTATCTGTCTTAACGATGGTGGTGAGGATGGTGTAATCCTTTCCCTGATCAAAGATCATGCACTTCTCAACCTGGATGATGTTTTGACGGAGAAAATTATGCTGGAACCGGTACCCTTCGCGATGATATTACAGATGGGATCCTTTCCAGTACAAAGTGTGCACCATACGGAGATGATGAGATCTATCTGGCACCATTCAACAGTGTCCGCAGGGTCTGATTTACAACAAAACATTCTTTGATGAGAATAATCTGGAAGTGCCGAAGACCTGGGATGAGTTCTTTGCACTTGGTGATAAGGTAAAAGATATTGACGGACGTGCACTTTTCACATATCAGGGAATTTATCCGGGATACATGGAAGAAATGCTCTGGCCGGCAATTGCAAATGAGTGCGGCGAAGAAGCACTTACTAAGATTGCCAATTACGAAGAAGGTTCCTTTAATAATGAGGGTGTGTTAAAGGCTTTAAGTCATATTAAAGAGATTGCAGATAAAGGCTATCTGTTAGAGGCACTGTTGGTATGAACCATACAGAGTCTCAGACAGAGATGATGCTTGGAAAAGCTGCATTTATCACAAACGGAACCTGGATGGAAAATGAGATGCAGGATGCGCCAAGAGAAGATGGATTTGAATTTGCAATGGCTCCGATCCCGACCGAGAACGCAGACGATGTGCACTATGTATTTGACAGCTGCGAGCAGTTTTCCATTCCGCAGCTGCCAAGAATCCAGAACTTGCAAAAGAATTTCTTCGTTTCCTGTATAGTGATGAATCTGTATCTGCTTTTGCAGAAGCTTCCGGTGCCCTCTATGCTACCAAGAGTGCCCGTGAAGTAGCAAAAGATAAGCTGTCTACTGCAATCTACAACATGTACGGAATCTACGAAGAGGCAAATGCCTCCTCCCTGATTATGAGCTTCGCAGCAGTTCCGGCTGACTGCAAGGTTAACCCGAAAGATGAGATATTTAATCCGATTACATCTGTTATGAATGATGAAATGACAGTGGAAGAGTGGGCACAGAATGTGGAAGATGCTTTTGCACAGGTTCGTGCTGATATGGAAGCTGCCAACTAAACTTCATATACCAGCCGGATAAAAACGGTAAAGCATGGAAAGGCTGCTACACAGTGTATGCTATGCAGCAGCCTTTTGTAACCCTGAACAGATATATCGCCAATCGGTGATGTCATCCACATTTATTAAATACTTTAAATTTAAAGAGGTGAACAAGCGTGGTAAAGAAGCCCAGATTATTTATAGCCCTGTGTACGCTTCCTGCATTGATCTTAACCATTGTTTTTATGATTGTGCCTATGGTAAATGCCATTTATCTGTCTTTTACCAGTTCCACTGCACTTAGCGTAGGCTTTAACAGCAAATTTGTATTTTTGGATAATTACAAGTATATGTTCCAGGATAAGGATTTTCTTCAGGCACTGTTTAATACTCTTAAGCTGATGCTGGTAATCCCGGCTGTGACCATATTTCTAAGTCTTGTATTTGCATTTATCCTTACTCAGGGACAGCTCAAGGAAAAGTCATTTTACCGGACCGTATTCTTTTTCCCAAGTATTGTTTCCATGACTGTAGTTGGTATTGTGTGGTCTTTTGTGTTTAATCCCACAAGAGGAATTCTGAATCATATGCTGGATCTGTTCCATTTCTCCACTTGGAAACACGCATGGCTTGGAGAGGGAAAAACGGCTCTCTGGTGTATCGGTGCAGCCCTGGTGTGGCAGGCTATTGGTTATTATATGGTTATGCATGTGGCTTCCATTGACGGGATTTCCCAGGAGGTTTATGAAGCTGCTTCCATTGACGGTGCAACAGGAGTGCAGAAGTTCTTTAAGATCACCATTCCGTTGCTTCGCAGATCAATTGGAACGACCTATATACTTTCCCTGTCTGGTACTATCAACTTAAGTTTTACCCTGTCCAATGTTATGACAGGTGGTGGACCAAACGGCGCATCCAGTGTCCTGTTGCAGTATATGTACACCCAGGGTATGAGAAATGCCAACTTTGGATATGCCATGGCAATCGCCATGTTTACCCTTGGCCTTGCAATCGTCCTTGCAATGATTTCTAAAAAAATATCATCTGAAAAAGAATAGGAGGGAGACTGATGAAAACTGTAAGAACCTGGTGTATCAGAATCCTGATGATTCTGTTTACCGTTATCTTTTTGTATCCGCTTTTCTGGAACCTGATGTCTGCGTTTAAGACAAATGCAGAATATCTGACAGATCCTTATGCATTGCCCGCAGCTTTGAATCTGGATAATTTTGTGGCAGCATGGCAGAAAGCAAATATTGCCGCTTATTTTGGAAATTCCATATTTGTGACAGTGCTTTCCACTGTATTGCTTCTGCTTTTGGTCATTCCCATCTCTTATGTACTGGCAAGATACCGTTTTGTGGGCAGCAGGCTGATTTCTACGGTCTACATGGCTTGTATTTTTCTGCAGGCTACTTACATTATGATTCCTTTGTTTCTGGAATTACAGGCTGTGAACGGATTAAATAACCTGCCGGTATTATGTCTTGTTTATGCAGTTATGCAGTTTCCTTTCTGTATTTTTACCTTACAGGGATTTATGTCTGCGGTACCAAGGGATTATGAGGAGTCTGCAAGAATTGACGGTGCTACTAATATCCAGCTGTTATTAAGAGTTATGGTGCCTCTTGCAAAACCCGGGATTGCGACCATTACGATGTTAAGTGCCATGGGCTTCTGGAATGAATATCCACTGGCACTTGTTCTTCTTACGGAAGATGCAAAGAAAACCCTTCCCATCGGTATGGCAAACTTGTTTGAGGTGCAGAAATATGCTACAGACTGGGGTGCCCTGTTTGCCGGACTTGTAATCGTTATGATCCCAACAATTATTATCTATCTCATTGGACAGAGATATCTGCTTCAGGGAATCGGTGCAGGCGGGTTGAAGGGATGAAAAAGGAGAAATCATATGCCAACTGATCAGGAATTAATAAAAATAGTTCCCTCCTGCCGCCAGATTGCCTATCAGGCAACAGAGTTTTATGCGTTTTTTCATTTTGGAATGAATACGTATACCAATCGGGAATGGGGAGATGGAACGGAAAATCTGCAAATTTTTAATCCTACAGAGTTTGACGCAGACCAGTGGGTGACTGCAGCACAAAATGCCGGCATGAAAGGCGTAATTCTTACCTGTAAGCACCATGACGGCTTCTGCCTGTGGCCTACCAGATATACCAGTCACAGCGTTGCAGCAAGCCCGTGGAAAAATGGCAGGGAGATGTGGTCCGGGAAGTGTCCGAAGCATGCCGCCGCCATGGACTAAAATTTGGAATTTATCTTTCTCCATGGGATCGAAACCAGCCTTGCTATGGAAGTGGAAAAGAATATGATGATTACTATCTGGCACAGCTGACTGAGCTTCTCACCGGCTATGGGGATATTTTCAGTGTCTGGCTGGATGGTGCCTGTGGGGAAGGCGCAAACGGAAAGGTACAGAAATATGACTGGCAAAGATACTACCAGGTAGTTCGCAAGCTGCAGCCAAATGCTGTGATCTCTATTTCTGGTCCTGATATCCGTTGGTGTGGAAATGAAGCTGGTGAGGTACGCCCAAGTGAATGGAGCGTGGTAGCAGCAGATATGAAAGATCCGACTCTGACCGCAGAGTTAAGCCAGCAGGAGGATAATGAAGAGTTCCGTGAAAGACCATTGGATGAAACACAGTCTGATCTGGGAAGTAGGGAACGTCTTGCGAAGGAAGAACGACTTGCCTGGTATCCGGCTGAGACAGATGTCTCCATCAGACCGGCTGGTTCTATCACGAAGAAGAGGATGATAAGGTACGTTCTTTTTAAAAATCTGAAGGATATTTACTTAAAATCAGTTGGTGGAAATACTACACTTCTGTTAAACATCCCTCCGATGAAAAACGGAAAGATCCATCCAACGGATATTCAGAACCTGAAGCAGTTAGGTGACTTTATCAAAGAAAGCTTTTCCAATAATTTAGTGGAAGAAGCTGGTATTACAACCATTCCACCACTTGACTGTCGGGAGATGTCCCCAGAAGTTCTTAGAACCGATGATTATGAGACTTATTTCCTGAATGAGGCTGGAACCAATAAACTGGTTATCAAGATCAAATGGATTGAAAGAAAAAAACTACATTATCTTGTTCTGAAAGAAGCAATTCCGCTTAGCCAGAGAGTTGAGGCATTTAATGTCTGCTATGAAGAAAACGGCAGCATAAAAAAATGCTATGAAGGAACAACTATCGGATATAAGAGAATCGTCGATTTGAAGGGAATCCATACAGATAGTCTGGCAATCGTAATTGAAGATTCCAGAGTTGCACCTGCGATGGCATTTGTGGGAGTATATTAAAATAGAAGAATAAGAAGTACATATGACTAGGGGAGAGCGTATGTAGAATATTAGTAATAAAATAAATCAAATTAAAGCCCAGGCAGTTTTTGAACCTGGGCTTTCGTATACAGATCATTTCTTTTCTGGTTCAGTCATCTGATTCTCTTCATTTTGCCGCAGTTGTTTCCGAAACTGTGACGGCGAAGCGCCAAACTGTTTCCGGAAAAGCGGCTGAAATATAATGGATTTTCATATCCAACCAGATTCGAAATTTCTGTAACATTGTAGTTTGTGGTTTCCAACAGAGATTTCGCATTTGAAAGACGCAGGTTCTGTATGTACTGGGCGGGTGTTGTATTCGTATATTGTTTGAAGTTCTGGATAAACCAGCTAACACTAATATTTTTCGAAGCTGCATATTTTTCAATATTAATCTGTTATTGTAATGCATTCGGAAATAATCAACTGCCTGCGCCATGTCATCCATGATCATCGGATTCTTCTTGTGAGGTTTTACAAGAATCTGGCGGTGAAGATGGATTAAAAGCTGCATAAAGTAATACACAAGAAGCTCTTCATAGTCTTCTTTCCGCAGCTGCAGTTCTTCAATCATGTTCATGTACAGATGCTTGTATTCCATGGAGACCCCGGAATAAATCACATGAACGCCATCTACAATGCCGTATTTGCGGAGGATATTTTTGACGTTATTCCCAGTAAAATGAACCCAGTACACTTCCGGATGGTCGGCACCATAATAGTAGTAGCGCTGTTCTTCTTTTGGACGGTACAAAACCATGTTTCCAGCAGAAACAATTTCCTCTTTTCCATCAAAATAGAAATGTGCTTTTCCAGAAGCAACGTAAAGAAGCTGGTAATCAAGCCGACCTCGCGGCCGGTGCGTTGGCAGCTTCTTTATTGTGTACAGACGGTAAGTACCGCAGCTCCCTATAAAAATAGGATGTTTTTATCTTTAAAATCCAAGCGTGTCTGGTGCCAGTAAGCGGAGTTTGTGTACAATATAAATTACCTCCTTGTAAATATGCACAATTTTTATCGGAACAGATTGTGCATATTTCAAAATTAATAAAAAAGTGTATATTTTTGTGTCTTTACTTGTTAAATTATATCATTTTGTGCATGTTTTGTCGAACAGAGTTTATGTAATTTTTTTAAAAACAAGGTATAATCATATCAGATGTTAAAACAGAAAAATATATAATATTGGAGGAGCAAATATGAATCGTACCAAAACACTACGAAAATCTGAATGTGTTACATGAAAACACCATGCCCCATCGAGCATACTACATGCCTGCATCAAAGGATATGGGATCTCTTGTACATGACAGAGAGAAATCTGACCGTATGGAGCTTTTAAATGGAAACTGGAAATTCCAGTTCTATAAGAGCATTTATGATCTTCAGGAAAAATTTTACGAAGCAGGTTATGACACTAAGGCTTCGACGAAATTCCAGTTCCGGGAATCTGGCAGAACTATGGCTATGACAGCCATCAGTATACCAATGTCCGTTATCCAATTCCGCTTGATCCGCCATATGTACCACAGGAGAATCCTTGCGGAGCGTACGTACACCAGTTTGAATATAAGAAAGATTCCAAAGCACCAAAAGCATACTTGAATTTTGAGGGTGTAGATTCCTGCTTCTATGTATGGATCAATGGTGTCTATGTAGCTACAGCCAGGTGGCTCATGCAACCAGTGAATTTGACGTGACCGATCATCTGAAAGAAGGAACAAACACTTTAGCGGTACTTGTCCTGAAATGGTGTGATGGAACTTATTTAGAAGACCAGGACAAATTCCGTATGACAGGAATTTTCCGTGATGTATATCTGTTAAAGCGACCAGAAAGTGTACTGTATGATTATTTTACCACTACATCTATAGGGGAAAATGGTGCAGAAATTGAAATTCGTGCGAATTTTCTTGGGGAGAGCAATGCAGCAGAAAATACTAAAATTGTAATCCGGAATCATGAGGGAAATACGGTGGCTACAGGTACATTTAAGAAATGTGACGATGAAATTTTGCTTACAAAGCGGTATTAGATATTACAACCCCTGTACTCTGGAATCCGGAACAGCATATCTGTATCAGGTGCTTTTCCTTTCCGAGAATGAGGTGATCATAGACCGTATCGGTATCCGTGAAATCCACTGTGAGGGAAGCGTAATCTATATTAATGATGTAAAAGCAAAATTTAAAGGTGTAAACCGTCATGACTCCGATCCGATAACCGGTTCCGCAGTAAATATGGAGCAGATAAAAAAAGATCTGATCATGATGAAACAGCACAACTTTAATGCAGTCCGAAGTAGCCATTACCCGAATTCTCCTTATTTCTATCAGCTTTGTGATGAGTATGGCTTATTTGTGATCGCAGAAGCTGATAATGAGAGCCATGGAACCCAGACACAGTACTTAAAAATTCAGAGTGGGAAAATGTAGTTGAGCATTGGAAATTCCAAATCCCTCTTTACATCCATTTTTACCTGAATTGCGCCATCCGAAGTAATAATCCATTCTGACTTCACATCAAGAATTTTTTGTACGGTAGGTGCAGAAAACACTTAACGTTCCTAAGATGTGTAGTTTCCCATTTTGGGTAATGCAGGAAGTTTCATATGCTCTTGCATAGCTCTGGTCATAATGAGCATTCATCCATTCTAGTTTGATTTTCCGGTCGTTGTCAGTTGGTGCTCTCCAGATATTTAATTCCATAGGACGAATCAGAAGTTCTTTTCCCTTTACAGTAATGCTTTCAAATAATCCTGTCAGTCGGTTGAAGCGATAAGTATTTTCCTGCCCTACATGAATTGTAAAGTATCTGTCACACTCTTCCACAGTAAAACTATTATCAGTATTCATTTCAGCAAGAAGTTCAATGGCTTTCTGATTTCTTCCATCTATGTTCTTTAAAAGGATTTCATCAAATCCAAGAGACTCATTCGAATGTAAAATCTGAGTATTATTTTTCAAACAATAAGATACTTTTAGGTAACATTTTCCACTATCTGGTATTGAAACAGGAAGTTTGATTGTTTTTTCTTCATGAGCTGGTATACTTTCATCTAATTCAATTTGTCCTACACAGTCAACTTCTCCGTCAACGCTCACCTCATATATAAGATAAATATAA
>ENA-OQEX01001219-OQEX01001219.1-human-gut-metagenome-genome-assembly--contig:-NODE-1219-length-10203-cov-1.648869_pt1 | contig 10203 bp, 16 predicted proteins | sample MGYA00242802_ERZ504649 | MGnify/ENA primary metagenome ERZ504649 (study PRJEB26092, sample SAMD00036194) | human gut metagenome | host: Homo sapiens | study: EMG produced TPA metagenomics assembly of... | reverse complement strand
TCAACCAGCAAGTCCCAGCCAGTACACAGCATTTGGGCAATGTGTATTACTCCAGCGAGCCATTTCAGGCGCGCTCTTAGCGGAGGCGAAATCCAGCGCTTACGTAGACTTATGCGTGAGGGCTCTCCCGGAACGCATTAGTCGCAGTTAGCGATTAGTTCGCTGCAGCGTTGCGCCGGCGAGTGAGTAATACACATTGTCCAAATGCGTCCGCATTAAAGAACTTTTAATCAACTAAATAGCAACGAAATCATATTTAAGGCAGGATTATCTATGAATTTACAGATTCAGCATATCGCAAAAGAATTTCATAATGGCACAAAAGCCCTGATAGATGTGGATTTCCGCGTCTCGCAGGGAGAGTTTGTCTCGGTGATCGGGCCTCGGGGCGGGGAAGACAACGCTCTTTCGCATTCTCAATGGAATGATGGAGTGCACTGGCGGACAGGTGCTTCTGGATGATAAGCGCTTTGATTCTCTAAAAGGAAGGAAAAAACGTGAACTGCAAAAATCCATCGCAACCATTTATCAGACTTTTGTCTGGTGGAGAATTCTACCTGTCTGAAGAATGTGCTGACTGCCGGACTTCCGGATATGGGATTTTTCCAGGGCGTGTTTGGACTTTATGGAAAACACGTAAAGAAGAAGCTCTGAAACTGCTGGATCGGGTTGGACTTCTGGAAAAGGCAGAGGAACCGATTAAGAATCTGTCTGGCGGACAAAAGCAAAGGGTGGCAATTGCAAGAGCACTTATGCGGCACCCGGCGATCCTGCTGGCAGATGAACCGGTGGCGTCTCTTGATCCAGTTACCGGGAGACAGATTCTAGGGTTGCTGAAGAGTATTCATGAGACTGATGGTGTCACCATTTTAATGAACAGCCATAATCTGGAATTCTCCCAGGAGTTCTCCGACCGACTTATTGGTCTGAAAGATGGCAAGGTTGTATTTGACGGTAAGACTGCTGATCTGACTGATTCTATCACTACACAAATTTATAACAAAAATGATACTCAGATAGAGAATAAGCGAGGTGTCGCTTATGAATGATAACAAAATAAGCAAAAATTCCATTGTGGCAAAATTTGCTATTCCAATTTCTTTTCTGATTTTGTTTTTCCTTGCAGCAAATTTCACAGACTGTGACCTTGTAACTTTCTGGAAACGAAGGAACCACCTCACCGACTTGGTCGTGGATATGATCCCGCCAGATTTTTCCTATATTCAGAAGATCCTGCTGCCACTTTTTTACACCATTCAGATGTCTGTTACCGGAACGGTACTTGGCATCTTTTTTGCCCTTGTACTCTCGCCTTTTGGCGCTGCAAACTTAGGATTTCCAGCTGTAATACGACGGATACTTAGAATTGTAATCCAGATTCTCCGTTCTTTTCCAGCCTTGATTCTGGCGCTTACTGCTACCTTTCTTTTCGGGCTTGGAACCTTTGCAGGTACTTTTGCCATTACCTTGTACACCTTTGCCATTATGACAAAACTTACCTACGAGGATGCAAGTGCCGCCGATGTAAAAGCTTACCAGGCACTTCGGGCTATGGGTGTTTCAAAGTATGTGGCTTATATCCATGGAATTTTACCAGAGATCATTCCTGGCTTTCTCACCAATGCACTTTACCTGTTGGAAACCAATGTACGGCACAGCTCCATTTTAGGATATGTGGGAGCTGGCGGTATCGGACTGCTTCTCAATGAGAAGATTTCCTGGTTGGAGTATGACAAAGTGGGGACCATTCTGCTGATGCTGTTTCTCACAGTGTGTGTAATTGAATATTTCAGCCGGTATCTGGCCGCCTTGATACGAAAAGAGCGCACAATAAAAAAAGAGCAGGCCAGACTGCTGCTTCTGTTTCTGGCTGCCCTGTTTCTGATCTGCACGTTTACCCTTTCCCTGCCGGATTTTTCCAGAACCAGTCCACAGACTTTGCGAAATATGTTTGCTGGCTTTCTGCAGCCAGACTGGAGCTTCTTTTTCTCGGCTGAAAAAGATGGGCTTGGGTATCTTTTACTGGAAACAGTGTGCATTGCTTTTATTGGAACGGTAATCGGAGCCATTGTATCTGCACCGCTGGCTTTTCTAAATACCAAACGTTTCGTACCTGCTCCTGTGTCCTTTCTTTTTAACCTGGTGATCATGGTAATCCGTTCGGTGCCTTTTCTGGTGTATGGACTGATTTTCATCCGGGTATCCGGGCCAGGAGCTTTCACAGGAGTGCTGACATTGGCCGTATGCAGTATCGGACTTCTCACCAAAAGATTTACAGAAGCACTAGATGCCCTGGACCCTCGTCCCTATCATGCGCTGCTGGCCATGGGGTCCGTCCTCTTCCCGCCATCTGCCACAGTGTCCTGCCGCAGCTGAAGCCTGTTTTCACCTCTATCATCCTCTACCGGTTTGATGTAAACATCCGTGAAGCTTCCGTTCTCGGTCTGGTAGGCGCAGGCGGAATCGGAGCGCCCCTTATTTTTTCCATGAATCAATATGCCTGGGAAAAAGCTGGTGCAATCATGCTGGGATTGATTCTGTTGGTGTGGTTTATCGATATGGTATCTGAAAAATCGGAGCTGGAAATTGATGGCCAGCTCCGATTTTCTGTCTTCTGGATCCTGTTTAAAAAATCTTTTAAACCTCGTCGTGAAATTTCCAAAGACTTTCAAGGGATCTTTTCATTCTGTTATTTTTCTAATTTTCTATAATTCTCAGCCTTATCGTACTCCTTATGCACGCCATCATCCTCGTACAAAGTATAACTGCTGCCTTCATATCCCAGCATAGTGAGTTTGGAAGTATCAATATCCTTCACACACTCCGCAGCCTCTGCAACCGGAATACACTTACCACTACGGATAAACAGAGGCACTTCATTTAAGGCAACCTCCACATAATGAACGCCCTTTTCCAGAATCTCCTCAGAAATACTTCCGTCTGTCAGAAATTTCACAAACTTCATTCTTCCGGAAGGTAAACATAACGCCCTCTTGCGTTCTGCTCGTAAACCGGTGCGATCATAATCTCATTTCCAAGGATCAGCTGGTCTTCCACCCGGATTGCCATCTTATCATCCGGATAAACAAAGCCAAGTGGTTTGAAATACATATCATCGTTTAAAGCGGCCTTCATGTATTCGCTGTACAGATACGGAACAAGGCGGTATCTCGTATTTACCACATTTCGGAAATCCTCAACATTCTCAAACTGATAGCACTCTTGCTCTCTTGTTCCGATTGCGGAATGGTTACGCATAAGCGGAGTAAATACCAAGTGCATATGGCGAAGCACCAGGTCTCTTGTTGCATCCGCACCAAATCCGCCAAGATCTGCTCCTGTGTAAAGGAATCCGCACATATTCAGAGACGGCAGCATTTTCAGGTTCAGAAGAATGTGTGACCACCAGGATTTGTTGTCTCCCATCCAGATTCCGCCGTAACGGTGCATTCCAATATAGGAGGAACGGGAAAACATCAGGAAACGCTTCTCCGGATCAATGCGGTCGAATGCTTCGCCTGCTGCTCTTGTCATATTGTAGCCAAACAGGTTATGTACCTTGTCGTGACGGATCTTTTTGCCATCCACATTATGATAAAATCTGCGGTAATCTTCTGGGTTGTTTGCGAGTCCGTTTAGCTCGCCCTGCATTTTCCAAATGTGGATCTTACCTTCTTTATCCTGGTAAAACTCTCCGGCAAGTTTCTTCGCCTCTTCCATTCCCTCTGAGGAATAGAAAATAGCAGGCTCATTCATATCGTTCCAGAAGCCTTCAATCCCCTGGCTAATAAGGAAGCTGTATTTGTCTCCAAACCACTTTCTGGCATCCTTGTTCAGAAAATCCGGGAAATGAGTATCCCCCGGCCATACGGCTGCCACAAAATCACTTCCATCCTCCCGCTGGCAGAAGTATCTTTTTTCCACACCTTCCTCGTAAACCTCATAGCCGCTTTCCACTTTTACACCAGCATCAATAATAGGGATCAGGCGTAGCTCCTGGTCTTTCATCTCTTTTACAAAATCCGGGAAATCAGGGAAATTCTCCGGATTCAACGTAAAGTCCTTGTAGGAATCCATATAATCAATATCCATGTAGATCATGTCCAGGGGAATGTGATTCTCACGGTATCCTGCTGCCACCTTGCGAAAATCCTCCTTGGTGGTATATCCCCATCTGCTCTGTCCGAAACCAAATGCAAATTTCGGGGGAATATAGCTGCGTCCGATCACATGGCGAAACTGCTTTACAATATCATAGGCAGATTCACCTTCAATCACATACACATTCAGGTCTGCATCTGCGCATGTCACTTTCAGGGTGTCCATTCTGGTATATCCAATATCAAAGGTCAGTTCAGAAGGGTAGTCGAAAACAGTCCAAATGTTGTCTTTCCGCTTACAATGATAAAGTTGTGGGCACCATACAAAGAACGCTTGTCTTCCGTATGGTTTGGATCATCGGTACAATTGCTGATATAGCAGTATCCTCTTTTATTGATGCCGCGGTTGGCTTCCCCAAGCCCATAAACAATATCATCCTCATCCATCACATATGTAAAATCAAAGCCCTTTTCCAGCTGATTTTCCCATAAGGAAAAGCGCCATTCGCTGTTTCAATCTTCTCTGTTACTGCCTCCGTATCAAAAGGAGCTCCGTATCTGTATTTTCTGATCATAACAATCTTCCTCGTCTTTCAAAAAGAGGCAAAAATTTTGCCCCTTTAAGTCTGGTTATCTGCTGTCCGTTTCTCGTCCAGTAACCTGTTTATTTATATAACACAAATGCCTCATAAGGTTTCAGCACGATTTTACCCTTAAATACTTTTCGGTCAAGGTTTGTAATCAGACACCTGGAACCTTCAAATTCTACTGGAACTTCAAATTCTGCAGACTGCTCACTGAAATTGCAGACTGTAAGAAGTCTTTCCTCATCCAGCTTTCTCATATATGCAAAAATCTGATCATCCTCACGGCAAAGCGGTTCAAACTCACCGTACACAATAATATCTTTCTCCTTGCGAAGAGCGATCAGTTTCTGATAATAATGGAAAATGGAATCCGGGGCATCCAACTGGCTGGCCGCATTGATTTCTTTACAGTTCGGATTTATTTTAATCCACGGCTCCCCATCTGTAAAGCCTGCTTTTTCTGAACCGTCCCACTGCATAGGTGTTCTTGCATTGTCACGGCTTCTGAGCATCAGACATTTCATCATGTAATCCGGCTCCATCAGCTGCATCTGTCAGCTCTGTATAATACTGAATGCTCTCAATATCCTTATAATCTTCCAGCTTATGGAAATATGCATTTGTCATGCCAAGCTCTTCCCCCTGGTATACATAAGGGGTTCCCTGCATCATATGAAGACAGGTTGCCAGCATTTTTGCAGAAGTCTCTCTGTATGCCGGATTGTCATTTCCAAATCTGGAAACGCTTCTTGGCTGATCATGATTTCCCAGGAAAAGACTGTTCCATGCTTTTCCCTGAAGTTCTTCCTGCCATTTGATCATCGTCTTTTTGAAAGCTTTAAAGTCATATCTTTCAGTGGTCCATTTGCCAAACTCCGCATGCGGGGAAGCATCTTCTACATGTTCAAACTGGAACACCATATTCAGCTCGCCACTGTCTTCCCCGGCATATTTCTGTGCCTCTTCAATGGTAACACCAGAAGTTTCCCCAACTGTCATGATATCATATTTGGACAATACCTCACGGTTCATTTCCTGTAAAAATTCATGGACCGCGGACCGTGAACGCTGTATGGACCGAAATCTCCATACAGGCCGCTTTCACTTCTCCATCCGGGAAAGCCTGGTCCTTTGAAATCATACTGATCACATCCATACGGAAGCCGTCGATTCCTTGTCACACCAGAATTTCATCATATCGTAAACTTCCTGGCGCACTTTCTCATTTTCCCAGTTCAGATCCGGCTGTTTTTTGGAAAACAGGTGCAGGTAATACATCTGTGTCTCATTGTCGTATTCCCATGCAGAACCGCCGAATACACCGCCCCAGTTATTTGGCTCTTTTCCGTTTACCGGATTTTTCCAGATATAATAGTCACGGTACGGATTATCCTTGGACTTTTTGCTCTCCAGGAACCACTGATGTTCGTCTGAAGTATGATTTACAACCAGGTCCATCAGCACCTTGATTCCACGCTCATGCGCCTGAAAAAGCAGTTCCTCGTAATCCTGCATGGTTCCGTAATCTTTGTAAATTCTGCGATAATCTGAAATATCATAGCCATTGTCATCCTGTGGGGACTCCAGCATAGGTGAGATCCACAGAACATTTACCCCAAGTTCCTTCAGATAATCAAGTTTCTCTATAATTCCTCTGATATCACCAATTCCATCCCCATTGCTGTCATTGAAGCTTTTTGGATAGATTTGGTATACAATACTTCTTTCCACCAGTTCTTCTTCATTTCCTGGCTGTCCTCCTGATATTCTATATTTATTTTCCCACAGAACATTCTTGCCCGGTACATGACCGCAGTGAAATATTCCCATGCGTGTATTTGTTTTCTCTATTTTACTGCACCGGCTACTACACCATTCATGATCCATTCTGACAGAAAATATACACGATCAGCACTGGAAGCAGAACAAGCAGATAAGAAGCAAATGCCAGATTATAATCAACAGAAAACTGTTTTTTAAATACATACTGGGCAAGCTGCAGTGTCTGTTGGCTTTCATCACTTAACAGTACCAATGGCATGGTAAAGTCATTCCAGGTCCACATGAAGGAAAGAATTGCTACTGTAGCTGTGGTAGGCTTCAGAACCGGGAAAATGATCCTGGAAAAATCTGAATCGGATTTGCCCCGTCAATCATGGCTGCTTCGTCAAGTGCTCCGGGATTGCCTTTACTGCCCCTGTATAAAGGAACGTATTCATAGGAAGACCGAAATAATGTACAGGAATGTAATTCCGAAAATATTATCCAGGTGAAAGCATTTGCCTGCACAACCAACGGAAGCATGATTACTGGAACGGTATAAACATGGCACTGATAAAGTAATAATACATGAGTGAAAAGAATTTTGCTCTTTTTACGGTTTCTTGTGATGGCATAAGCGGCAAAAGAGTTTGTAATCAGTGTAAAAATCAGATTCACCACTGTGATAAATGCTGTATTAAGAAACTTTCTTGGAAAATTTGTCATTACCCAGGCATCTGCAAAGTTCTGAAGTCTGATTTTCCTTGGCAGTGCCAAAATGTTGTTCATATCTGTTGGATCCTTGATGGCAATCATCAGTGCCATATAAAGAGGCAGAAGGATGACAAGTACGATTCCAATGATCATAAGGATCGTAACAGGCCAGTTGTAACGCTCTTTTACTTTCACTGTATTCTGTTTCATCCTAATTTTTCCTCCCTCTTCTCAAGTACACGCAGCTGGAATACGGAAATCAGTACCACTACCACAAAAAGCATAACTGCATTGGCTGACTGATAGGCGAACTGTCCGCCTCCGAAGCCTTTTTTGTAGATCAATACTGCAATAGATGTTGTACTGGTTCCCGGACCGCCTTCTGTCATAGCCATGATCTGATCGTAAACCATCAGATAACCCTTTGCGGAAAGTACCATATTGATGGTAAAAGATGGTGCCAGCAGAGGAACGTGATTTTGCTGAATCTTTTGAAACCGGTTGCTCCATCCAGGTCAGCAGCCTCATATACATCTGTGTCAATGGACTGAAGTCCTGCAATGTAGATCAAGGTGTTAAAAGCGCATCCGATCCATAAGGATACCGCAACAATTCCCCAGATGGCATGATTGGTTCCAAGAATATTTACACTTAAAGCTTTGATTCCAAGGCCTTTTCCCAGCTGTGGAATCAGGTTTGCAAAAATATAGTTGAAAATAAATCCTACAATCAGACTTCCCAACATATATGGAAGGAAATAAAAAGCTTTGATTGTGTTTTTAAACTTGATCTTTGCATTTAATGCACAGGCCAGAATCAGACTGATCACGTTTACCAGAAGGGTAGTGATCACCGCAAATTTGAATGTAAACAAATATGCATTTCCTGTATCCACATCAGAAAACATATGGATATAATTTCGAAGTCCTACAAAATTCCACTCTCCATATCCTCTCCAGTCTGTAAAGCTGTACATAACACCTTTTAAAAATGGAATGGTGTGGAAAGTAAAAAACAGAACTGCAAGAATTCCTACATAAATGTAGTAAACCCGGTTAACAGCAGGTTTTTTCCGTGGGGCTTTATTCTTCATGGAATCCTCCCTTATTTTCTTACAAGGCTGCTGTTCACTCAGTGGCCAGCAGCCTTACAATTCATACGGATCAAAAGGTGACAGTTCACGTTCTTCACCTTTCGCCTGTATTTCCATCAGTCACATAGATCAGTCTACATTTGCAATGTCATATTTCTCATCGCACTGTGCAAGGAACTGATTTATGTTCTCCTCGTTGTCCATTCCGTTTGTGTAGTTCAGGCACATTTCGGTCAGAAGTGCGGACATATCAAATCCGGATGGATAGTAATGATCTGGGAAGTTTGCAACCTTTCCAGCTGCAATATCTTCTTTCACACCTGCCACTGTCTCATTCTCCTGCTCTACACCTTTTACAGCTGAGAAAGCAAACTGATCATCAATGTACATTTTTGCATTTTCCGGCTCAAGCATAAAGGATACAAATTCTTTTGCCACTTCTTCATTTGCACTGTCTTTGCATACACCAAGAAGTACATCTACACCAGAGGTTACATAGTTCTGGGATTTCTCATTGGAAGCCGGGAGTGCAAACATATCCACATTGATATCTGCATTTGCATTTTTGTACTGGTTGATTGCCCAGTTTCCATTGATGATCATGGCTGCTTCGCCATTTGCAAAAGCTTTATTTCCATCATCATAGGTAAGTCCCATAAAATCATCCTGAGCATAGTCAAGAAGCTTCATATATTTTTCTGCAATTTCCTCGTGTGTTCCAACGAATGTGGTCTTGCCGGCTTTACGGTCATCATTGAAGCTCTCCGGAGCAAGGTCAGATGCAATACTGTTCCATGGGCAGTTACTTGTCCAGGCATCTTTGTATGTCATAAGAAGTGGCTGTTCACCTGCATCCTGAAGTTTCTCGAGCACATCAATGAATTCATCCCATGTTTTTGGAATCTCAATTCCATGTTCTTTGAATTTGTCAACGTTATAAATGACACCGGAAGCGTTTGTTGCATAAGGAACGCCATATACCTTCTCTTCTTTGTCCTTGTTTACATCATATACCATCTGAAGGTAGGATTCCTGAATGTTGGAAACGTAATTTTCGCTGCTTAAGTCTACCAGCATTCCGGCACTTTCCACCTCTGTATAGTTGTTGTCACCGCCCATTGCTACGATATCAGGCATATCATTCTTTGCCATTCTGGTCTTTAATACAGTTCCTGCATCAGCCGGAGCTGTGATCTTGATTGTCACGTCCTTATGAGTTTCATTAAACTTATCTACCAGCTTCTGAAGAATGTCCTTGTTTTCGGCCTTGCTGGAAAAAGCTCCAGTTCCGTTCCCTTTGCGGAAGATTCTCCCTCAGAGGAGCTGCCGCATCCGGTAACTGTACCAACCAGCAGTGCACCTGCCATTAATGTGCAAATAAGTTTCTTGTTCATCTTTCTTTCCTCCATTATATATTATTTTTAATGAAGGCTGCGCAGCACTTGCTTATTTAAAAGCTTTTCCGGACACGTCTGTCCTGCTTTCCTTTCGGTGACTTCATAATATCGTATCTTTCCAGCAAAATCAATAGGTTTCTCGTGAAACTTAAATTGTAGACAAACTTTTGTTTTGTCATTTGTGCATATTGTATATTTTTTATCATGCAGATTCATGAGTTCTTAGATTGTCCCCCCTATCTTATAATTTCCCCTGATTGCAAGAATTTCATGCAAATTGTTTTCTTTATGTAACAGGGAATCCAAACGTAAGCTTCTGTTACGAAAAAAACAGTCAGGCTCCAGAGCGTGTTTGAAAAAGGCTTTCTGCAAGATGTGCGTCACAATTTGTGGGAGATTTCGCCCGGATGAGGCGCCGTAGCGGGCTACGGCAACCGAATTCGAGTGAAATATACCGCAAGTGGGGCGTGCAGATTGCGGAATGATTTTTCAACAGCTCTAAGCCAATCGATGTTCTGACAGCCTCCAAAGGATACTCCCTTTCCCGGGAA
>ENA-OQEX01001218-OQEX01001218.1-human-gut-metagenome-genome-assembly--contig:-NODE-1218-length-10206-cov-2.543010_pt1 | contig 10206 bp, 8 predicted proteins | sample MGYA00242802_ERZ504649 | MGnify/ENA primary metagenome ERZ504649 (study PRJEB26092, sample SAMD00036194) | human gut metagenome | host: Homo sapiens | study: EMG produced TPA metagenomics assembly of... | reverse complement strand
CCGGCAGAAAAAGGTTTCAACTGTAAGGATGACAAGACCTATGTTGCAGGTTATCACCCGGCAGGCTATTTCAACGGCACGCTGAACTTTAAGATCAAGACCCGGATCGACAACCTGGAACTGCAAAACGACACAGACAGCAGCTGGGAGGACTATTACTCCAAGGTCTATGTGACCTTCGAACGGACAGACGGCAAGTTTGCCATTACAAAGGATGGCCTGTTTGCAGAACGGGACGCAGACGGCAAGTACTACACTCGTGGCGGCTGTCTCATGCCGAAACAGGACGAAAACGGCTATGTCTATAACGACTACGGCAATATCGTCTATGAGAAGAAACAGCGGCAGGAAGTTCCGGCAAGTGATATCGTATATGATACCTATGACTTCAACTTCACCGGGCAGACCATGGAGGGAATGCAGCTGCAAAATGCAGTGCGTGTGAAGGATGAAAACAGCACAAAGGACAGTGCAATTACGGAGATCGAACCCTTTGACGGCGTTGTGCCGGGTGAGATCTATCTGATCGCATCCTCTGCAAAGATCGCTGTTATAAAGCCGGATACCACGGTGCGTGCGGATCTGAACTATGAGCGTGTGCGTGTCAACGACCCGAACTCCTCTATCACCATCGCAGAAGATCCCCATATCAAGCAGGTCTATAAGACGGTCAGCTACATCGACCAGGTGTCCAATGACACTGCATCGGTAAACGAATTTGTGGTGAACTATAACCTGGCGAACTATGCGACACTGCGTGGTACGACCAAGGTTGCGCCGGTCAATAAGCCGGATGTTCTGCCGCACGATTCCGAGCTGGTTTATCCGAATGTGACGGAAATTTCTACCGGTAACTGGGCGATTCCGTCGGCAGATGCGCTGGCAACCGAATATACTACATATGCAGACCAGGTGCATGACATTCTGGAAGAACATCTGAAAGTGTATCCGTATGTGCTGATCAGCACGTACCCTGCCAATGAAGCAGAATTCCTTGCACCGGAGACGGAGCAGGATGACGGTATCTATTCCAACGCTTATGCAAACAACGGCAAGGGAACCAGCTGGTGGGTACGCATCGGTAATGAAAATGGTTACGCACTGGATGCAAACCAGACCATTTCGCTGGAGACCGGCAAACTGCATTTTGACAGTACCAATGAGCAGCTGAAACAAGAAATCACATCCGGCAAGATCAATCTGAACAAATCCATTCGCCAGGTGCGCTGGGTCATCCGGACAGAGGCTTCACGGAGACAATTTCCGGAACCCAGGTCGAACTGACCGACGCAGAGGCACCCCGGTATTTCCCGGTGCCGAAGGGGCTGTATATGAATGCAGACGCAGACGATGCAGAAGAGGGCAGACAGGACCGCAATGATGTGGACAAGGATCACTATGGTCTGGTATCTCTGAGCGAGAGTATCAAGGAAAACAATCCTCATGTTGCGTTTACCACTGCGCCGAATGATACATCAATTGCAAACTCTGTACACAACAACCATTTCGCAAGCGTGATCCTGCGCAGCGATGACTTTAAGTATGCGGTTTCCGGAGAAGTCTCCAGAGTGGGCTTTTATCTGGATCCGCAGCTGCCGTGGCTGGGCATTGATATTGATGCCAAGTATTTCAGCGGCGCTGCAAAGACAGCATACAAGTGGGATTCCAATACCAGCGGTATCAGCAGCAGTACTGGCAAGATGCTGAAGTATACGATTACGTATAAGAATCTCAGCCAGGAGCTGTTGGAAACAACTACGTATAACCGAAAGGGTGCGGAATCCGATAAGCTGTCGGAACCGACGGTTTCTCTGGCACTGCCGTACCTGGAGTCTCTCTCTGCGGATAATTTCCAGTATGTGAACTATCAGGATGATTCCAATGGCAGCATTGCAGGCTATTATGTAGGCGATCACTATACCAGCACAGCAGAAAAAGACAGCGACGATAATGTGGTAACGCCTGCGCAAAACCTGGACGATGTGACACCGCAGTGGACATGGCATATTGAAAATGAAAAGGGAGAATTTGTTTCTCTGAAAGAAGCCGGTGATGTTTCACTGGCTGAGGTAGATGTAGAGACAAAAGCCTATGCAGACGTGAAAAACGATATTGCTATGGATGCGCAAAAGAATCCCAACCCTTATTTTGTGACAAAGCCAATCTCTACCAATGTACTGAACCGGAAGATCGTCAACTTCAAGTTCTCCGGAACACTGGAGCCGGGTCAGCGCATTGTAGTAGAACTGATGGTGCCGCTGGATATCAGCAACAACAACATCGTGTCTACGGAACTGATGCAGGCAAAGGCATACGGATTCAAGAACGGTTCATTCCGGCCGTATATTCCGGACGACCAGGGCAAGACACAGAAAATGGTTGCTTACGAAGTAGACAGCATGATGTCAACGACAACGGCAGCAGCGGTGATATGACACTGACGATCACATCACAGGCGATTGCTCTGCTTGCCATTGATAATGTCACACAAATGAAAACATCGACTTCTGATCTGGATTCCGTGAAAGCGGATGTTCCGGTTCGTGTACAGGAAGGCGGCAACTATTCGTACTCTGCCTCTATGCAGAATGCCTCGACCAGCAATGCAGAATATACAACACTGCTGTTCTATGATGTGCTTCCTTATGAAAACGACACCAAAGCAACCGATGACACCGAGCGTAAATCCAAGTGGAACGGCTATCTGATTCCGGAGTCTGTCCAGCTGAAAAGGACCTCGTCCGGCGGTACGTCATCCTCTAAGGTTGACCCGTCAGAATATACAGTCTGGGTCGGACCGATTACCAAGAAGAACGGCAGCTATGAACTACAGGATGTTGATGCACTCCCGAAACCAGCAGACGGTTTGGATAGTACGCAGAGAAATGAATTTTATCGTAACCTGTATCAAAACATAAACAAAAAGGAGTCGTATTTTGTCAAGCTGTCGGATCTGATGAGCGACCATGAAAACGGCAAGATCTCTGATGCAGAGTATGACAAGCTGGTGCGTGGCATTCGTGCAATCTGGGCGCAGATGAATAATGCGGATACCATGCTGAGCAAGCAGAGTCGTATGGAACTCTACTATGAGATGCACGCACCGCTGAATCTGCCAAATATGTGGGTACGCCGACAGTAGATGATGAAAACGAAAATGCGTTGTCCACCGAAACGATCAAAAAGAAAGTGGAGGGTGTAACTCAGTGGAACACCTTTGCTTCCGGTTACAGCTCTCCGACATCTGCCGACAAGAGTTACCATGTATTTGAAAACAAACAGGCTGGTGCTTATATTTCCGCACCCAGCGGAAAGGGCTATATCGGCAGCTATGTCTGGAGCGACTTCAATTATGATGGTCAGTGCAACGAGGCGGAATATGAGATGTCTGCCAACGGACGGCTGCTGCCTACCGGAAAGTGGACAACGGATATTGACTTCGACGGAAAGCCGGACGATCCGGGTATCAACGGCGTAAAGGTAGAGCTGCTGACCAAGAAGGGCTACTCTGTCAACGTCAACGGTGAGGCAGTGATTGCCGATCTGGACCCCGACAGCAACCCGAATCCGGAAAAGGTTCGTTATATTGTCATTGACGAGGAGACCGGTCAGCCAAAGACCATTGTAGAAAACAACACCAATTCCTATCAGTATACGTTTGACGGTCCGGTGACTTACACCACCGAAAGCGACTATTACGGCAACCAGGGCTACTTCATCCTGTCGAATCTGACACCGGGTGATTACCGCTGCGGTACACGCTGCCGAAGGGATACGACCAGTATTCGGTTACCACACGGGAACTTGGCGAGTCAAAGACAAGGCTCAAGGTTTACCGTGACGGAAAGGTCATCTATAATGGTATGAGTCATGCTGAAGATGATGCAGTAATTTCCAATACCAACAGCGTTGAAAATATCGAATCGTCTGTGAATCAGCTTGTCGTACAGACTGCACTGATTCACGTTGATGCGGTGGAAGAAGATCCGGCAAAGCACCAGGCTTATGACACTGCCATGACATCCTATATGCTGGGTGTCTCCAGAGGTTATACCTACGGCGGCTGGGCATGGGTCGATGAAACAGACAACAACGGCACCATCGAAAGCGACGGCATCATGCAGGAAACCGAAAAGAAACTGGAAGATGTGACGGTGGAAATGCACGAGGTCGATGCAGACGGCAATATCGCATCGAAAGCTGCGGTAGACGGTGATGGCAATCCGGCAATTTTCCACACTGGGGATGACGGCTATTATCAGTTCCGTCTCTATCCGAACAAGAACTATGTGGCAATTGCAAAGTATGAGGGCAGTGAAGCTACCCCGTATAAGCCTTCTCCGTTTGTGCTGCACAACGATCCGCTGGAGCTGCGGATGACAACGATCTGACCAAGGCAGTGAACAACTTCCGCACACGGCCGTTCCAGACCGGTGTGCCTTATGACGCAAACCAGCAGCCGCTGTTTGAAAATGACGGACAGACCTTCCAGATCAACAAGAGCATTTCTCTGGGATTCGTGGACGGCTCCCGTGGATTTATCGGACAGTGGATCTGGGACGATGAAAACTACAACGGCATCCGGGATACTTTTGAAAAGGGTATCGAGGGTGTGACCGTGACCTTGAAACCGTTCTATTACGACAGCGCTACTGGAAAATGGGTAGCGATTACCGGTGAAGACCGGGATATCAAAACCTCGGAATCCGGTTCCTATGTATTCCAGAATGTTTCGACTTATTACAAGAAGGACGGAAAGACGTACCTGGCTGGCTATCGGCTGTATGTCGATCCGGAGAAGAACGCTGATCTGTACAAAAAGTATGCGATCACCAAGTATAAGCAGTATCCGAGCAGCCGCTCTGCGGAAAACAGTGACCTGCAATATACCGGCGATATGCAGTACTATCTCATTGGCGATGACTGGTTCGAGTATGACGCAAACGGCAATGTCACAGCAACGCACCACAACTATGACACAGAAGATAATATCATTATCATTGCCGGCAAGACGACAAACCAGAACACCAATGTCATTGACTATAAGGACACCCATTACGATACCGGCGAAGCACAGCGTCTGCTGGATTACAGCGGCGGCTTTACGGAAATTCAGACTTCTGAAGTAACCGGTTATCTGTGGGAGGACAACGGTAAAAATGCAGCCGGGGAATACAAGGAGGCATTTGACTATGACGGTATCCGCAACACGGTGACCGCAGAGGACGGCACGACCCAATTCTACGAAAAGGGAATTGCCGGAGCGACTGTTCAGCTGGAACAGTATGTGCTGCAAAACGGCAGCTATCAGCTGGTTCACACCTACCAGGTAAAAACCGATGCAGACGGCAAGTACACATTCTCTGATGTTTCCACATATGCGGAAATCAATGGGGAAAAGGTGCTGGCACATTATCGTCTGAAACTGCTGTCGCTGCCCAGCGGTATGGAAAACTATGCCGTTACCCGCTATCGGCAGAACGGCGATGCGGAAACCAGGTGGTGGACAGCCACTTGATCTCGCAGAACGAGCAGCACGGCGCAGGCTACACCGATTATGACATTGCGTCTTATCTGACCTCTCCGGCAGACGGTGACTATTTCATCACTGCAAAGAAGTCCCAGCCGGAAACAGAAGCAGGCATTGACGGGAACACCTATTTTGAACCGTACATTCTCTATGATGATGCGAACTTCAATAAGGGTGACTACACTTATGCCTACGATTACATCAAGGCGAAGGATTATGACGGCTATGACGGCGGTCTGAAAGCATTTGAAACTGCCTCTGTCAGCGGCGTTGTCTGGGAGGATACCAACTATAATGGTGTTCAGGACGACAGCGAGGAAGATTATCATGACAATAAGAATCCGGCAGTCGTACACTTGCAGCAGTATTCGTACCAGAACGGCAAATGGGTGCTGGAAAATGCAGCATTCCGGACGCATGAAACCATGACAGACGGCAAGTACACGTTCAGTAATCTCCCCACCTATGTGGAAAAGAACGGCGTAAGGTATCTGGCAGGCTATCAGGTGATTTTGAAAAAATTGCCGGAGGATTATGCGGCAACGAAGTACTGGAACGATGCAGATCCGTCAAAGGTTTACAGCAAGCTGTATGTGACCGATGCCGCCGATGGCACCGAGGACAGCCAGCGGACAGGTGACTTGCCAATCACTGTGCTGAAGGGCAATCACGAAATGATGATTCTGCACAGGAGGCGAAGGCAGGCACACAGTCCAACAGTACAGAATCGTATACCGATTACAACTGGGCATATGTCTGCGGCACGAACATCAAAAATATCGACACCCCGAACACCGCACAGCAGAAGTACTACGATCTGGTGAAGGCAAGAGATTATGCTGATCTGAATGCCGGTCTGAAAGAGCGTGGCGTTGCAACGGTAAAGGGTACGATCTGGGAAGATACGGACTACAACGGTATCCTGGACAATGGCGAAAAGGGCAAGAGCGGCGTTTCTGTCACTCTGGAACAGTATCGCTATGATGTCGATGCAAAGCAGTTTGTCAAGATGGGTGCAGACGAAACAGTCACAACTGACAAGGATGGCGTATATCAATTTACCAAGGTGCCGACGCACTTTGTGATCGGCGGCGTAGACCAGCTGGCATATTACCGCATTCGTGCGGATGTGCCGGAGGGCTATGCGGTGACACGGTATCGCCAGGCAACCAGTGACGCAGAAACAGACAGCGACTGGATCGCAGTGACCAACTATCTGACTGCACCGGGCAACGGGGACTACTTCCTGACGGCACAGCGTCACAGGGCAATGCTCCCTATGATCTGACTGATGCTGTCACAAACAAGGAATACGATCCATTTTGAATGCGGACGTGATCGACGTTTACAACGGTGGTCTGAAAGCGTTCGAGACCGGAAAGATTCAAGGCACTGTCTGGTTCGACAAGGACTACAGCGGCTTGCAGGAAACCGGTGAATCGGCAATGCCGACACAGCAGACCGTATATCTCGACCAGTATTATCTGACAACGCCGGAAAGTGGGAGTTTGTCAAGACAGATTCCGTTCAGACAGATGCAGCCACAGGTAAATATCAGTTCTCTGACCAGCCGACCTTTGTGACGGTTGACGGAAAGATGTATCTGGCAGGCTACCGTCTGCGGTTGAATGCCGTGTCGGATGGCTATGCGGTGACCAAGTACCAGGTGCTGGATTCCACAGGAAACTGCATCAACAGTGACCTGCTGGCAGCATCTCAGGAAACGAATGCAGGTAAGACGGTAGACTTTAACAAGCCGGACGAGTATATCCTGCTGGCAAAGCAGGCGGCGCATGGCGTTGGCAGCATTGAATCGGGACTCCACAGTTACTATGTACGGAAGTACAACAATGTCGATTATGATATTGTCACTGCGGTGGATTCCGACGGCGTATACAACGGCGGACTGAAAGCGATTCAGACTGCGGCAATGGACGGACGAATCTGGAATGACCTCAATTATGACGGCACGATGGATTTGAACAAAAGCGGCTGCAGCGATCTCAACTTGACACTGTACCAATATTATTGGGACGGAACGACATGGAAAAAGACACAATTTAAGAAACAGGCGACGACAAACAGCAACGGTCAGTATCACTTTGACGGCATCCCAACTTATGCGGAAGTCGATGGCAAGCGGTATTTGGCTGGGTATCAGCTGCATCTGGATGCACTGCCGGACGGCAATGCGGTTACCGTATTCGCCAACGACAACAAGCTGCACTGGGACAACGGCGAACTCACTTTGATGGGCGAGCAGGAGTATCTGATCGTTGCAGCAGAGGCAAAGTCGTTTACCGGAGAGTATACCGGAAGTACGCCGCAGTACAACGAGTACTATGACCGCACTTACCGTGCAGTTCCAGGTACAGATACGATCTATGACATCACGGAAAACCGTGACAGCAAGAACGAGTACCATGGCGGTATCCGGGCATTCCAGAACGCATCCGTCAGCGGACGAATCTGGAACGATGCGGATTATGACGGCAAAATGGCATCTGGTGAAACCGGCATGGAAGCTTGTCGATGACGCTGGAACAGTACTACTGGGACGGCACATCGTGGACACCGACCGCACGGCCGAATTACACCGCAACCGTAAAAACCGACAGCAACGGGGAATACCAGTTTGATGATGTTCCCACATTTGTGGAGGTCGACGGCAAACGCTATCTGGCAGGCTATCGGCTGAAACTGGACGCACTGCCGAAGGACGCTGACGGCAAGATTACCTATGGCATTACCAAGGCAGGCGGTGACAGCAAGTTCCAAAGACTTGAAAACCCGTATCAGAGCGAGAACCTCTATCTGACAGCACCGGATGAATACTTGATTCTGGCAGCAGCTGCACAGCCGAAAACAGATGCAGAATACCGAAAGACCTACGACGGCAGCGACTATGACATTGCGGATGCTGCAGACCAGGCAAACTGGAACGGCGGTTTGAAACAGGTCGAAAAGGCGCAGATCGTTGGACGTGTCTGGGACGATGCGAATTACAACGGCTTGCAGGATAACGGCGAGGGAAACATTTCCGGCGTAGAAATTACGCTGGAGCAGTATTACCGTGATGCGGACGGCAGCTATCAGTCTACCGGAAACACATGGAAAGCATCTTCCGGTACAGACGGCGAGTATCAGTTAGCAATGTAGACACGTTCTGCAATGTGAACGGCGAAACCTATCTCTGCTACTATCAGCTGAAGATGACAAGCGAAGTGCCGGACAATTACACCATTACCTGGTATCAGCAGGGCGATGATCCCGCAAGGACAGCGACCTGGATGCAGAGAGCCGTTATCTGACGGCAGGCACTTATTTTGCTTGTGCGGCTGCGGATACGGACAATACGGATTATGCCGTAGACGGCAGAGACATTCTCCGAAAGGAAGATGTTTTCGGTTATGATGCCGGCTTTACAAGCCTAGCAGCCGGGGATATCTCCGGACGGATCTGGATCGACCATGATTACAACGGCATCCAGGATAAGTCGGATGATGATGCCAATACCGCAGAGGACAAGGCGGCAATTGAAAATGTTACCGTCAAGGCAATACAGTATTATTATGACGCAGCCAGTGGCAGCCGAACGGCACGGCGTATACAGCCAGCACAAGCACAGATGCAGACGGCAAATACACACTGGCGAATCTGCACCTGGGTGAGAATCAACAATATGGATTTTGCCGCAGGCTATCAGCTCTGTCTGGAAAATCTCCGCGGCAACTATCTGGCGACACAGTATCGTGTGGGAACTGACCGCACCAAGGACAGCGACCTCAGACTGGACAGCGCATATCTGACAAGCACAAACGAATTTATTGTACCGGCGGCAGATGCGTACAGCGATGCCGACGGAAACCAGAACCGTGCATCTCTACGGGAAGTGCCGGATGCAAACGGTACGATGTACCAGGTAGACCTGGCCCGCAGCAAGAATACCGGACATTATGATGCCGGACTCAAGCAGCAGGACAAGGGTGTTATCCGTGGCACGATCTGGGACGACAAGAACTATGACGGCTTGTACAATCTGGACGAAGTGCCGGTGGCAACATCGGTTCGTGTGATACTGAAACGTGACATCTATGAGAATGGAAAATGGGTGCCGGATGATACATTCGGCGAAGTTTCCAAGATCGTGGACAACGGTTCGTATCAGTTTGACGGTCTGGATGTTCATGTGCCGGGAGATCTGTCTGACGGCAGCGCTGCGGACAACAAGGACCGCATCTATGGTTACTATATCGAACTGGATCTGGCAACTGTGCCGGATACCTATGCGGTGACCAAGCAGTACGCAAAACCGGATCGGGATCAGCTGAACAGTTTCCTGGATCCTGAGGACGGCAGTCTGATGGCAGAGGACGAATCACATATTATTCTGGCAGCTAAGGCAACAGAAGGCGTGACGGAACATACTGTCACCATCGGCGATGTAACATATGCGCCGGCGGATCTGTCGAAATCCATCGCATCGCATAACGGCGGTTTGACGAAGATCGAAAACGCATCCATTGACGGCTACATCTGGAACGATGCCAATTACAACGGCATCCAGGATGCGGACGAAGTGGGTATCGCAACGGCAACCGTCAAGCTGACCCGGAAGTATTACGACGACGCTGACAAGCAGTGGAAACCGGACGATAGTTTTGCACTTGTGGCAG
>ENA-OQEX01001217-OQEX01001217.1-human-gut-metagenome-genome-assembly--contig:-NODE-1217-length-10209-cov-7.941083_pt1 | contig 10209 bp, 16 predicted proteins | sample MGYA00242802_ERZ504649 | MGnify/ENA primary metagenome ERZ504649 (study PRJEB26092, sample SAMD00036194) | human gut metagenome | host: Homo sapiens | study: EMG produced TPA metagenomics assembly of... | reverse complement strand
CCCGCGTGGCCGCTGGCGGTGCGCTGGCGGTGGACCGCGATGCATTCAGCGCCGAAGTGACCCGCATGGTGGAAAGCTGTGAAATATCACCGTCCACCGGGAGCAGGTGGAGCACATTGACGAGACTGCCCCCATTCTGGTGGCTACCGGCCCCTGACCGACGGCGCACTGGCCGATGAGATCGGGGCCTTGACCGGGGACGAGCGTCTGCACTTCTACGATGCCGTGGCCCCATCGTCACCGCCGAAAGTCTGGACTACAACAAGGTGTTTGCCGCCTCCCGCTATGACCGGGGCGAGGCCGACTACCTGAACTGCCCTTTCAACAAGGAAGAGTACGAGAATTTCCACGCAGCTCTCGCTTCGGCAGAGCGTGCCCCTCTGCACGACTTTGACACCGGGGCCGAGCAGTCTGCTCAGCCCGACCCGGATGCCCACGGCAAAAAGGCCGATACCGTCACGGTCTACGAGGGCTGTATGCCCATCGAAATCATGGCCGCCCGGGGTGCCGACACCATGCGGTTCGGTCCCCTGCGCCCGGTGGGCCTTGTGAATCCCAACACCGGACACCGTCCATGGGCCAATGTCCAGCTGCGGGCCGAAAATAAGGAACGCACCCTGTATAACATCGTGGGCTTCCAGACCAACCTCAAGTGGGGCGAACAGAAGCGGGTGTTCAGCATGATCCCCGGGCTGGAAAATGCCGAGTTCGTGCGGTATGGTGTCATGCACCGCAACACCTTCCTCGATGCGCCCCGGGTGCTCAGCGCCCAGCTGTGCCTGAAAGAACACCCCAATGTGTTCTTTGCAGGGCAGATCACCGGCTTTGAGGGCTATATGGAAAGCGCTGCCTGCGGCCTGCTGGCGGCCCGCAGCCTGTATGCCCGGCTGGAAGGCAAAGAGCTGCCCGCCCCGCCTGTGGATACTATGTGCGGTGCGCTGGTGCAGTACCTGACCACCGAGAACAAGCACTTCCAGCCCATGGGCGCGAATATGGGCATCCTTCCTCCGCTGCCGGAGGAGAGCCGCCCGCGGGACAAGCGCCTGCGTTACATGGCACAGGCTCAGCGCGCTGTTGCCAGCTTCCAGCACTGGCTGGATGAAACTTCTCTTTAAGAAGGGAGAAAAGCTATGAAGATTATCGTGGATATGATGGGCGGCGACAACGCCCCTCTGGCTGTGCTGGAGGGTGCCGCACAGGCTGTCAAGGAGTACGGTGTGCAGCTTATCGGCGTGGGTAACGAGGCGCTGGTGCGCAAGACCGCTGCCGAGCACAGCATCCCGCTGGACGGCATTGAGCTGGTGAACTGCACCGAGGTCATCGACATGTGCGATGAGCCTGCCCGTGCCATCCGCCAGAAGAAGGATTCCTCCATCGTGGTGGGCCTGAACATGCTGAAGGACGGCAAGGGCGATGCCTTTGTCTCGGCTGGCAGCACCGGTGCGCTGCATGTGGGCGCAAGCCTCATCGTGCGCACCCTCAAGGGCATCAAGCGTCCGGCTCTGGCTACCATGGTGCCCGCTAAAAAGCAGGCTTATCTGCTGCTGGACTGCGGTGCCAATGTGGAGTGCCGCCCCGAGATGCTGGCAGCCTTTGCCGTGATGGGCAGCTGCTATGTGAACAAGGTGGAAGGCCGCTGCAGCCCCAGCGTGGCGCTGGCCAACAACGGTGCGGAGGAGAGCAAGGGCACCCCCATGCTCAAGGAAGCCCACCAGCTGCTGAAAACCACGCCCGGCATCCGCTTTGTGGGCAACATCGAGCCCCGCGATGTGCCGGGTGGCGAAGTGGACGTTGTGGTGTGCGACGGCTTCACCGGCAATGTGATCCTCAAGCTGACCGAGGGCGTGGCAAAAATGCTGCTGGGCATGCTGAAACAAATGTTCCTCGCAAACCTCGGCGGCAAGCTGGCCTATCTGCTGCTCAAGGGCAGCGTGGCAGACCTGAAGCACCAGATGGACAGCGAGGAGTACGGCGGCGCACCTTTCCTGGGGGCCAAGCAGCCGGTCATCAAGGCCCACGCTCTTCCAAGGCCAAGGGCATCAAGAACGCCATCCGTCAGGCAAAGATCTGCGTGGAGAACGATCTGTGCGGCACCATGCAGTCTGCGCTGGACGAGCTGGCTGCGGCACAGAAAACTGAGGAATAAAAGGGAGTAAAAACGACCATGAGCCATCAGTTGGAAACAATTATTGGTTATAAGTTCAAAAACCCGGAGCTGCTGGAGATCGCGCTCACCCATACCAGCTATGCCAACGAGAGCCGCACCCCGGTCAAGCACAACGAGCGGCTGGAATTTCTGGCGACAGCGTGCTGCAGATCGTCTCGGCAGACTATCTGTTCCACGCCTATGCCGACCGGCCGGAGGGCGATTTGACCCGTATCCGCGCCAGCCTTGTCAGCGAGGGTGCACTGTTCCAGTTCGCGCAGGAGATCGATCTGGGCGAGTACCTGCGCCTTGGCCGCGGCGAAGAGCGCTGCGGCGGACGCAACCGCCCCAGCGTTGTGTCAGATGCGTTTGAAGCGCTGATCGCGGCTTTGTATCTGGATGGCGGCATGGATGTGGCCCGCAGCTTCATCCTGCCCTTTATCACCGAGGGCAAGCACGCCGAGGCTGACTACAAGACCCGCCTGCAGGAGATCGTGCAGCAGAACCCGGAAGAGCGGTTGAGCTATGTAGTAGAAAGCGAGTCCGGCCCGGATCATGACAAGCATTTCGTGGTGGCGGTGCGGTTCAACTCTGACCGCGTGGCCCGTGGCGAAGGCCGCAGCAAAAAGGCCGCTGAGCAGTGCGCCGCAAAAGAAGCGCTCAAGCTGCTGGGCGTGATAAAGGAAAAGTAAATGGTATTCAAGGAACTGGAGATCCAGGGCTTCAAGAGCTTTCCCGATAAAGTCAAAATTCGGTTCGACGCAGGCGTTACTGGCGTGGTAGGTCCCAACGGCTCCGGCAAGTCGAACCTTTCGGACGCGGTGCGCTGGGTGCTGGGCGAGACCAGCTCCCGCCAGCTGCGCGCGGCAGGCAAGATGGAGGACGTGATCTTCGGCGGCACCCGGCGGCGCGGAGCCATGGGCTTTGCGCAGGTGCGGCTGACGCTGGATAACGCAGACCACACCTTTGATGTGGATGCGGACGAAGTGACCATTGGCCGCAAGTATTACCGCTCCGGTGAGAGCGAGTATACCATCAACGGGCAGGTGTGCCGGTTGAAGGATGTGTACGAACTTTTGCTGGATACCGGCATTGGCCGCGACGGCTACTCGGTGATCGGGCAGGGCCGCATTGCGGAGATCGTGGCCGCAAAAAGCAGTGAGCGCCGCGAGATCTTTGAGGAGGCCTGCGGCATTGCCAAGTACCGCTACCGCAAGACCGAGGCAGAACGCCGCCTTGCTGCGGCGGGCGAAAACCTTGAACGCCTGCGGGACATCCTTGGCGAGCTGGAAAGCCGGGTAGGCCCGCTGGAAAAAGAAAGCGCCAAGGCAGAAAAGTTCCTCGAGTTGGCCGCACAGCGCAAAACGCTGGAAGTGACCCTGTGGACCGACGGTGTGCACCGCGCGCGCGAAGCCGTGCGCCAGCAGGTGCGGGACTACGAGACAGCACAGGCCGACTACGAGCGCTTTGACCGGGAGACGAAAGCCGCCGAGCAGGAGGCTGAGGAGATCCGGATGCAGGCACAGCAGCTTACGGTTGCTGTTGAGCGCCTGAATGGGGATATCCGCAGCATCACCGAGCAGATCAGCGGGTCGGAAAGCCGTATCGCTGTGCTGGAAAACGACATCCTCCGCAACGAGGAGAGCGCCGCATCCCTGCAGGAAGAGATCAGCGCCGGGGAACAGGACAGCACCGAGGCACAGGCCGCCTTGCAGCGCCACCGGGCCGTGGCAAAGACCATGGAAGCGGAGGGCGAAAAGCTGGCGGCAGAGATCGAGGCACTAAACGCGGAGATCGCACGTCTGACCGATGCCAGCAGTGCCAGCGGTGCCCGCAAGGATACCCTGAAAGCAGAACTTGCCGGCCTGACAGCCCGGCGCACCGAAGCGCAGGTGGCGCAGGCCGCTGCCGAAGCTGCCGGGGAAACAGCCCGCCAGCGCCTGCCTGCCCTTGAGCAGAGTGTGCAGGAAAGCACCGCCCAGCGGGACGAAGCAAAGCAGGATCTGGACGACACCATCAAGTATCGCCGGATGCTGGAAGAAAACGAGAAGCAGCTGGCAAATGTCCGTTCCGGCGTGGAACTCAAGCTGAAAGGCCGCAAGGCTGCGCTGGACGATGCCGACGCAGCAGAGCAGTGCCTTGGCCGTGAGCTGGATGCGGCCCGCCAGCGCCTTTCCGTGCTGCGGGAACTGGAAAAGAACATGGACGGCTACCAAAACTCGGTCAAGGTCGTCATGCGTGCTGCCGGTGCACGCCGCCTGCGGGGCATCATCGGGCCGGTGTCCGCCATCTTAAAGGTGGAGCCGGGCTGTGAAGTGGCTGTGGAAACGGCTCTGGGCGGTGCGCTGCAGAACATCGTGGTAGAGAACGAAGCCGCTGCCAAAGCGGCCATTGCCCTGCTGCGCAATGACAATGCAGGCCGCGCAACCTTCCTGCCGCTGGATACCGTCCAGCCGGCGTGTTCCGCGGCCGACTCTCCGGTACGGCACGGCTTGCCTCCAGTCTGGTGCAGGCCGACCGCCGGTACGACAACATCGTATCGAACCTGCTGGGCCGCATCATCGTGGTGGACGACATCAACGAAGCTTCTCGCGTGGCGCGGGACAACGGCTTTCGCAGCAAGGTCGTGACCATGGATGGTCAGGTGATCAATGCAGGCGGCAGCTTTACCGGCGGCAGCGTCCAGCGCAGCGCAGGCCTGTTCACCCGCAAGCAGGAGATGGAAGAGCTGCGGGTGAAAGCGGCCAAGTTACAAAAAGACTGCCTTGCTGCACAGGAAAAGACCGACCGCTGCAAAGAGCAGGTGGATGCCCTTCAGGCAGAGCTGACCGCCACGGCCAGTGAGCAGATCACCGCCGCCAACGACAAAGTGCGTGCCGAGGCAGAGCAGAAGCGGCTGGAAGCTGCTGCCGCCCAGCTGGAAACGGCCCGCAGCAACGGCCAGCAGCAGATCGACGCTTTGCAGGCGGCCATGACAGAGAGCCGTGGCAAAGCAGAGGAAGCTGCCAGCCTGCAGGCCCGGCTGACGGCAAAGATCGACTGCTGACGGCGGAGATGAACCGAATTGCCGAAGGCGACGACAACTTTGTGGCCCAGCAGACCGAACTGAGCCAAAAGCTCAGCGCAAAGCGGCTGGAACAGGTGACCCGCCAGAAGGATGCAGAACTGGCCTACAGCCAGATCGCGGCGCTGCAACAGCGGGCACAGGATGCCGCTGCCCGCCGCGCCACGCTGGAAGAAAGCTTTGCGGCACTGGCACAGCGCAGCGAGAGCTGCCGGGCAGAAATTGCAGCCATCCGGCAGGCAAAGTCCGACAGCCAGACCGAGATCGCCCAAAAAGAAAAGGCCATCCGGGAAGCCACGGAACAGCGGCTGGAACGCCAGCAGGCTGAAACAGCAGCATTGAGCCGGGCGCGTACTTCCTCCGACAGCCGCGAGGAAATGGGGCGCGAGATGGCCCGCCTTGCAGAGCGCAAGGCCGCTGCCGAGACCGAGTACGACCAGACCGTGGCAAAGCTGTGGGATGAATACCAGCTCTCGGTCAGTCAGGCAGAGAACCTTTGCGTGGAATTTGAAAGCCTGACGGCCCTGCGCGCACAGGTGGCCGACCTGCGCGGCAAAATTCGCGCCCTTGGCAGCGTGAATGTGAGCGCCATCGAGGAATACAAGGAGGTCAAGGCCCGCTACGATGCCCTGATGCATCAGGTGACCGATGTGGAGGAAAGCCGCAATGAGCTGACCCGCATGATCTCCAAGCTTTCGGCACAGATGCGGGAGATCTTCTCCGACAGCTTCCGCGCCATCAACGAAAACTTTGGCCGCGTATTTACCGAGCTGTTCGGCGGCGGCGAAGCCAGCCTTGTGCTGGAGGATGAAAGCGATGTGCTCTCCTGCGGCATTGGCATCCGGGTGGCACCGCCGGGCAAGGTGATCAAGAATCTGGAAGCGCTTTCCGGCGGCGAGCAGGCGCTGGTGGCCATCAGCATCTACTTTGCCATTCTGGCGGTCAACCCGGCCCCGTTCTGTATTCTGGACGAGATCGAAGCCGCTCTGGACGATGCCAATGTGGTGCGTTTTGCCCAGTACTTACGCCGGGTGAGCGACAAGACCCAGTTCATCGTCATCACCCACCGCCGCGGCACAATGGAAGCCGCGAATGTGCTTTACGGCGTTACCATGCAGGAGGACGGCGTGTCCAAGCTGCTCAAGCTTGATCTGGAACAGGTTGACGCAACGCTGGTTTCCTGATATATATTAAAGAAAAAGATAGGAGGACACCATGGGGTTCTTCGGATTTGGCAAGAAAAACAAAGAAAAAGAACAGGAAAAAATGAAAACGGGTCTGGAAAAGACCCGCACCGGTTTCTGGGGCAATATCCTCAACACCCTCACCGGCAGCGTCATCGACGATGATATGTACGATGATCTGGAAGAGCAGCTCATCCTTGCGGATGTGGGCGGCGAGGTGGCCGTGCGTCTGGTGGACAAGCTGCGCGACCGTGTGCACGAAAAGGGCCTGAAGACCGGCGAAGAGGCGGCGGATGCCCTGCGCGACATCATTGCCGAGGAAATGACACCGGATGCCGAGATGGATCTTTCCGGCAAGCCGGCCGTCATTCTGGTCATTGGCGTGAACGGCGTGGGCAAGACCACCAGCATTGCCAAGCTGGCCGATCACTATACCGCGAGGGCAAAAAGGTGATGCTGGCCGCAGGCGATACCTTCCGTGCCGCAGCCAGCGAACAGCTGGAGATCTGGGCCGACCGCGCCGGTGTGCCCATTGTGAGCGCAGGCGAGGGCGCAGACCCGGCGGCTGTCATTTTCGACACCGTAAGTCTGCCACCGCACGCGGTTATGACATGGTCATTGCCGACACCGCAGGCCGTCTGCACAACAAGGCAAACCTGATGGCAGAGCTTTCCAAGATCAGCCGCAGCGTCAAGAAGGCCAGCCCGGAAGCCAGCTTGAAACGCTGCTGGTGCTGGATGCCATCACCGGCCAGAACGCCATCAGTCAGGCCAAGGAATTCTGCAAGGCTGCAGATGCTACCGGCATCATCCTGACCAAGCTGGACGGCACCGCCAAGGGCGGCTGCGTGGTAGCGGTCAAACAGCGTCTGGGACTGCCGGTGCGCTTCATCGGCGTGGGCGAGGGCATCGACGACCTGCTGCCCTTTACCCCGGAGCTTTGTGGAAGAGCTGCTCCCGCGCCAGTGGAAGCACTAAGGAGGGTCGCAGCATGAAAATTTGTGCAGCTACCGGCAACGCCGGAAAGCTCCGCGAACTGCGCCGCATTCTGGAAGCGCAGGGCCACGAGGTGGTCAGCCAGAAGCAGCTGGGCATCACCATCGAGCCGGAGGAGACCGGCACCACCTTTGCCGAGAACGCCCTCATCAAAGCTGAAACCATCTGCAAGGCATGCGGTCTGCCCACCATCGCCGATGATTCCGGCCTGTGCGTGGACGCACTGAACGGTGCGCCCGGCGTGTACAGCGCTCGCTACTGCGGCCGCCACGGCGACGACGAAGCCAACAACGACAAGCTTCTGGACGCCATGCAGGCTGTGCCTGCCGGGCAGCGGGGTGCAAAATTCGTGTCCGCGGTGTGCTTCATCCTGCCGGATGGGCGGCATCTGACCTGCATGGGCGAATGCCCGGGCAGCATCGCCTTTGAGCGGCTGTGCGGGGACTACGGCTTTGGCTACGACCCGCTGTTCATCCCCGCCGACTGCGGCGTGGGAAAGCACGATAAGCGCCCCAACACCGAGGGCCGCAGCTACGCCCAGCTGACCCCGGATGAAAAGGATGCCATCAGCCACCGCGGCAATGCGCTGGCGGTGCTGGAACAGCAGCTGCCGGGATTTCTGGGTGCAGTCACGGAAGAAGGTGTTATCGCACAAGTGTCTGGAACGGTAGAAATCGAGCTGAAATGATCATAAGACTGAAACAGGCTCGCCCTCTCCGCCTCACCTTGTTCGGCACCTCTCCCAAAGGGAGAGGCCTTGGCAAAACCACAAACTTTATCTCCTCGCCAGAGGCTCTCCCTTTGGGAGAGCTGGCGCGAAAGCGCCTGAGAGGGCGAGGCCGCTGACAGATACGCCCCATCCCGTGAAAAAGTAAAATTGAAAAATCCGCAGATTTTCAATTTTACAAAAAATCATAGAAATTCCGCTGATATTGTCAGAGCGCAAGCGGAGACAATTCTAAATCGTTTCTTTACCGAAATATCAACCTCAAAATAAAGGAGAAAACTATGCTGACAAGCAAACAGCGCGCCATTCTGCGCGGCAAGGCAAACACCATGGACCCGTTTTCATCGTGGGTAAGGGCGAGATCGACGAGACCATGATCCAGGGCGTGAAGGACTGTCTGGATGCCCGTGAGCTCATCAAGCTCAAGGTGCTGGAAAACAGCATGTACAATGCCCGTGAAGCTTCGGTCAAGCTGGCTGAGGCCACCGGTGCCGACTGCGTACAGGTGATCGGCTCCAAGTTCGTGCTGTACCTGCAGAAGAAAAAGGACAGCGCCTACGCTGATCTGCTGAAGTAAAAATGAAAGTTCTTCTCTACGGCGGTACATTTGACCCGCCCCATAACGGCCACCTGAACAATCTGCGCGCTGCCGCTGCCCGCGTGCAGCCGGATAAGGTGGTGGTGATGCCTGCCGGGCTTTCGCCCTTCAAGCAGAAGACCTCTGCGCCGGGCGCACTGCGGCTGGAAATGTGCAGCTGCTTCCATGCACTGGAAGAGGATGCGGACACGATCCCGCAGCTGGAAGTCAGCGGCTGGGAGATCGAGCAGGCCGCTGCCGGAAACCGCAACTATACGGTGCTCACGGTGGAAAAACTGGCCCGGGAAAATCCCGGTGCACAGCTGTACCTTGCCATTGGCAGCGATATGCTGCTAAGCTTTGACGGCTGGCACCGCTGGCAGGATATCCTGCGCCTTGCCCATCTGGTGGTCACCAGCCGCCATGTGGGCGACGACCCCGAGCTGCACGCAAAGGCTCTCCGGCTGGACCCCACCGGGGCACGTATCCTGTTTGCACCGGTACAGGCGCTGCCCATGGCCAGCAGCGACATCCGCACCCGTCTGACTGCAGGCGAAGGGTGTGAAGCTGAGCTGCCGCAGGCCGTGCGGGAGGTCATCCGCCGGGAGAAACTCTACAAAAAGGAAGTATCAGCCAATGAACCTCAAACAGGCAAAGGAGCTTGTGCGCGGCCGCTTGAGCGATAAGCGCTATGAGCATACCTTGAATGTAAAAAAATGGCCGTCAAGCTGGCAAAGATCTACGGTGAGGATGAGGAGCGCGCTGCGCTGGCAGCCCTGCTGCACGACTCGGCCAAGGAGATCAGCAAGGATGAGATGCGCGAGATCCTGCGCGCTTACCCCCAGTATGCCGAGGGCGGCGAAGAGCGCCCGGCCCCGGTGTGGCACGGCGTGTGCGCCGCCATTCTGGCCCGCACCCAGTGGGGTGTGACCGACGAAGCGGTGCTTAGCGCTATTGCCTGCCACACGGCGGGCAAACCCGGCATGACCCGGCTTGACAAAATTTTGTATCTGGCCGATATGACCAGCGCGGAGCGGGATTGGCCCGGCGTGGAAAAGCTGCGCAAGCTGGAAAAAAAGAATCTGGATGCCGCTATGCTGGCCGCGCTGAAGCAGACCAACGATTTTGTGCTCTCGCAGGGCAAGCCCCTTGACCCGATGTCCAAGGCTGCCTATGAGGATATCCTTGCCCGCAGCGGAAGAATGAACGGTGAGAGCACAGCTGCTCTGAAACAAGCGGAAACAGAAAACGGATTGCAGATTTCGTCGGATAATGCTATACTTAAGAGCATGACAGGTCTGCAGGAACATTTTTTTGCAGGACCGCGAAAATCTGGAGGATACAAAAAAGCATGAGCCAGACGCCACGCCATATCAATACTTCGCGTTCTCTGAACCGGCCGGATCCGTCAGCAGCCGCACCGCGCCACGTTGCGTCCAGAACGGATGCAAAGCAGAGCGCAGGCGGTGCACACAATGAGCCGCCGCGCCGCCCGGCACAGGGAGCAGGGCAGAAG
>ENA-OQEX01001216-OQEX01001216.1-human-gut-metagenome-genome-assembly--contig:-NODE-1216-length-10211-cov-2.658965_pt1 | contig 10211 bp, 11 predicted proteins | sample MGYA00242802_ERZ504649 | MGnify/ENA primary metagenome ERZ504649 (study PRJEB26092, sample SAMD00036194) | human gut metagenome | host: Homo sapiens | study: EMG produced TPA metagenomics assembly of... | reverse complement strand
CGCTTGCCTTAGTCGTAGAAGTCGCTCCGCTGGTGGCAGTGCTTGCCTTGGTTGCGGAGGTCGTTCCGCTGGTGGCAGTGCTTGCCTTGGTTGTGGAAGTTGTTCCGCTGGTGATGACGGTGGTCGCCTTGGTGGTGGTCACCGTCGTGGTGGTAGTCGCCTGTGCGTTTACGATGACTGTTCCGGTCACAACGTTATAGTTGTCGCTGTCCGCCGGGGTAAATTCCCAGGTCAGCGTGTTCTTTCCGGCAGCAAGCCGCTTGATCTCGCCGACGATCTTCACCGTACCCTTGGTGCTGTTATCGCTGAGGATCAGCCCCAGTTCATCCACCGGGTCGCCCTCGGTGTGCTTGTCGCCGTCTACGGTCACTTCAACAGTAGGATCTGCCTTTGCAATATGGAAGGTCAGTTCCGCTTTTTTCGATGCGCCGTTTTTCGCCGTCAGAATCAGCGTGGTTTTCACCTCATCCGCAGCCTTTTCCGGTGTGCCGGAAAGCACACCTGCCGCTGTGAGTGTCAAGCCCTCCGGCAGTGCGCTTGCCGCATCCACCTGGAAGTCCACGCTTTCCAGAACGTCAAGGTTCGTCACAAAATCGTTCAGATCCAGCGCATCCATTTTCTTGTGATATGTCAGCTCGATGGTATCGCCTATGCCCTCGGAAAGCTGGATCTCCACCGGCACTTTCTTCACGATGATCTCGGTGTCGGCGGTCAGTGTGTACGGGCTTTCTGTGATCTCGGTTTCGCCCACATAATAGTGATAGGTGTACGCATTGTCGGGCGATTTTTCCAGGGTGATCTTGCGCCGGTGTTGTGATATGTTGTCACGGTCGCCGCATCTTCGCCAAAGCTTTCGTCATAGGTCATTTCCAGACGGCAGACCTGCTCGGAATCGGCGTTCAGCGTGGGATACTTCTCGGTGGAAAGATCCTGGTAGAATGCAATGGCGGACTGGTCACCGTTCAGCAGGTAGCAGACTTCGCCGCTGGCGAACTGGTCGGCAGTTTTGAATGTTGTGCCGTCGAAATCATCGGTTTCGCTATCGGAGAGGTAGTAGCAGTTTTCAACTGTGCCATCTTTATCATTAATTTGAACTACACCATTCATACTACCGCCTGTAAGCGTTCCAGAATTGTAGCAATTTTTAATTGTGCCGCCAGAATTATTCCAGGCGGCTACTCCTCCGCCAGTATCCTTATCAGCTGTAATATTTCCAGTGTTATAACAATTTACAATTGAACCAAAATTATTAGCAACTAATCCGCCAACATAATCATACTCAGCAGTGATAGTTCCTGCGTTATAGCAATTTTCAATAGTTCCGTTGCTATATGCACAGATACCGCCAACATAAGCTACTCCCCTAAAGTATGAGTTCTCCAGACCAACGTTCTGAATTTTCCTTCCTTATTTAAGGAAGAAAATAAGCCGATGTTACCTACTCTATTATCATTAAAATACAGTCCACGAATCACATGACCCTGTCCATCAAATGTACCCATATAGTGAATACCAAAGATTGGTGTCCAGTCTCTCCAGCCCTCTGTCTTTGTGCCGTCACAGCCTGCAACATTGCCCTCGTTTACTGTGATATCCGCAGTGAGGACAGCATCTGCATCAGTAATTTTTCCGTCATTCACCTGCGCCGCAAACCAATACAGTTCACCGGCATTTTCGATCTCGTATGTGCCGTCCTCGTTCTGCGTTGCCGGCTGGTAATGGCTGTCCGGGTAGGTCTTGCAGAAACCGTTTTCGTCCCAGTCGTGATCGACAAAGCTTTCGTCCTTGTCGTTGGTGTAGCCGTCGAGAGCGCCGCTGCAGTCTTTCATCTTTTCGTAGACCTGCTTGTGCGTGCTGTCGAGAACCGGGCTTTTGTCTGTGCCGAGGAGCTGGTAATAAATCGGGGTCTCACTGCCGCTGTTTTTGTTTAGCAGGTAGCAGACTTCGCCGCTGGCGAATTGTTCGGCAGTTTTGAATGTTGTGCCGTTCAAATTGTCGGTTTCGCTGTCGGCAAGGTAGTAGCAGTTTTCAACTGTGCCGGAATTATCCTCAACCACACCATTCATATCACCGCCTGTAAGCGTTCCGGTACTGTAGCAATTCTTAATTATGCCGCTAGAACGGTTCCAGGCGACTACTCCTCCGCCAGTACGACCATCAGCTGTAATATTTCCAGTGTTATAGCAATTTATAACTGAACCAAAATTATTTGAAACTAATCCGCCAACAAAGCCATTCTCAGCTGAAATAGTTCCTGCGTTATAGCAATTTTCAATAGTTCCATCGTTGTCTGCACAGATGCCGACAATATCAGTTGCTCCCCTAAAGTATGAGTTTTCCAGACCAACGTTCTGAATTTTTCCATACTCATATAAGTGAGAGAATAAGCCAATATTGCCTACGCTAGTATCATTAAAATACAGTCCATAAATCACATGACCCTGTCCATCAAATGTACTCCTATAGTAAGCGGCGTTGATCGGTGTCCAGTCTCTCCAGCCTCTGTCTTTGTGCCGTCGCAGCCTGCAACATCGCCCTCGTTTACTGTGATATCCGCAGTGAGGACAGCATCTGCATCGTTAATTTTTCCGTCATTCACCTGCGCCGCAAACCAATACAGCTGACCGGCGTTTTCGATCTGATATACGCCGTTGACCTGTTCCGGCTCGGCGTAATGGCTGTCGTTATACCGGCAGAAACCGTTGTCGTCCCAGCTATGGTCGCCGGACTTCGCATCTTTATTATTGGTATAGGTATCTGCATGGTTGCAGTTTGTGAACTGGTAAACCGTTCCGTGGGTGCTGTCCAGAACCGGGGTCGCATCGGTCGCTCGCCGTTGTCCAGGTTCTGGCAGAAAGCAACGTCAGTCGATTCACTGCCGTTCAGCAGGAAGGCTACTTCACCGCTGGCGAACTGTTCGGCGGTTTTGCCAAATGTGCCATCATTGTTGTTGGTTTCGCTGTCGGCGAGGTAGTAGCAGTTTGTGAGTGTGCCTTTGTCGTTTTGACCGCATACATCGCCGACATAAGATGTGCCTGTCACTTTGCCTGTGTTATAGCAGTTGTTATTTGTGCCGTCATTATAGCCGCATACACCGCCGACCCATTTATTACCTACAACATTTCCTGTGTTATAGCAGTTTTCAACTGTGCCGTTATTCTCGCCAACTACGCCGCCGATATCAAAACCGCTCTTGTTAGCTACTACTACACCAGTCACATTTGCTTCGCTATAACAATTGCGAATTGTGCCGGTTTTATAATTGGAACCGCAGATGCCGCCGATGTAATTGCGACCTCTAAAGTAAGAATTTTTTAAGCCGACATTCTGAATTTCGCCGCCGTTTTCCATATGACCGAACAGACCGACGTATTTTCCATCATCTATGTCCTCATTGTTAAAATACAGTCCGCTGATAGTGTGACCCTGTCCGTCGAATTTGCCGGCATACGTTGCTCTATTAGGCGCAATGGGCGTCCAGTCTCTCCAGCCTCTGCCTTTGTGCCGTCACAGCCTGCAACATCACCCTCGTTTACTGTGATGTCTGCGGTGAGAACGGCGTTGCGGCTACGTTCGGATATGTTGCATTATCATAATCATATGTGTTTACATATGCCGCAAACCAGTACAGCTGACCGGCGTTGGCGATCTGATACACGCCGTTGACCTCTTCCGGTTTCTGGTAATGGGTCGGGTAGTTTTTGCAGAAACCGTTGTCGTCCCAGTCGTGATCGGATTGGGAAACATCCGAGCCGTTGGTGTATCTCAGCGCAGTGCCGCCGCAGTCTGTGTCCGCATACACCACCTTGTGGGTGCTGTCCAGAACCGGGTAGTCGTCCTCGCCGATGGTCTGGTAGAATGCAACGGTTTCATCCGATTTGCCGCCGTTCAGCAGGTAGCAGACTTCGCCGTTTTTGAACTGCTCGGCAGTTTTTGCAGTTGTGCCGTCGATATCATCGGTTTCGCTGTCGGAGAGGTAGTAGCAATTGCCAATGATAGCACTGTTAGCACTGCAAACACCGCCGTTACTTACGCTGTAGCAATTTTCTATTTCATAAGAACTGGAGCCACAGATACCGCCGACTTTGGCATTGTCATCATAACCAGATACTGTACAAATGCTATAGCAATTTCTAATAGAACCATATGAGTCATTTTTGGCAGTGATACCGCCAGCATTTTCTTTTCCTTTGATATAGGAATTTATAACGCCGACATTGGAAATTCTAATGTATCCTGCCCTTTCAAATAAACCAGCATCTTTATTTTTATCATTGCAATACAGTCCGCTGATGGTGTGTCCCTTTCCATCAAAATCGCCCATGCTTTGATCAAAGTAATAGGAAATCGGTGTCCATTCTCTCCAACCCTCTGTATTTGTGCCTTCACAGCCTGCAACGTCTCCCTTGTTTACCACAATATCCTTTGTGAGGATAGCATCAACTATCTGTGTGCCATTGTTCACCGTATCCGCAAACCAATACAGTTGACCGGCGTTGGAAATCTCGTATACGTTTTCAGCGTTTTTCACTGCCGGCTGATAGTGGGTGTCGTCATTTTTGCAGAAACCGTTGTCGTCCCAGGCGTGAATTTCACTTGTGGAATCTTCATCGTTGGTGTAGCCTGTCCCACTTGTGCAAAGCATTCCTTCGTAAACCACATCGTGGGCGCTGTCCAGAACCGGGGTCGCATCGGTCGCTCGCCGTTGTCCAGGTTCTGGCGGAAATGTTTGCGTCGCTCGGTGTGCTGCCGTTCAGCAGGTAGGTTACTTCGCCGCTGGCGAACTGGTCGGCGGTTTTGAAAGTCGTGCCGTCTAATTTGTCAGTTTCGCTGTCGGCAAGGTAGTAGCAGTTTGTAAGATAATTGGATGAATTCAGACCACACACACCGCCAACTGTATCTGTATTTTCACCTGTGCTTGTAACTGTTCCTGTATTGTAGCAGTTTTCAACGAATTTACTAGCATTTCTACCGATGATGCCGCCAATTCTCTTATCTGTTCCTGTAACATTTCCTATATTGTAGCAATTTTTAATGATAGCATTTGCAGTATTTTCTCCACAGATACCACCGAGGTCCATATCACCTGTGATATTACCTGTGTTGTAACAATTTTCAATAGTATTAGAACGCATCATATTGTTACCACACACACCGCCAACATCCGATTTTCCTGTAATGTTGCCTGTGTTATAGCAATTGCTGACAGTCCCAACCTCAAAAGCACCAACGATACCGCCAATAATGATGAATTCCCCTATAACAGTTCCTGCGTTGTAGCAATTGCGGATAGTTCCACTATTATAGCCACAAATACCGGCAGTGTACTGATATACATGAAAGTACGAGTTTTCCAGACCAACATTCTGGATTACACCACCCCTGCCCAGATCTCCAACGATACCAATACATTCTGCACTGCTGTCGTTAAAGTACAATCCAGAAATTGTGTGTCCCTGTCCGTCAAATGTACCTTGTATCTTCCGTAATCAGCTGCAATCGGCGTCCATTCTCTCCAAGTATTTTCACTTGTTCCGTCATAATTTGCAAGGTTGCCCTCGTTCACCACAATGTCTGTGGTGAGGGCAGCATTCAGATTAGCGTTTCCATCGTTTACCTGCTCTGCAAACCAGTAGAGGTTTTGGTGTTATACTAAAAAAGTAGACAAGGTAAAAGAAAAGTAGTATAATAAAAGAAAACACGAAAGAAGAAAAACCAAGGAGGAAAAAATGACAAACAAACAGCTGCAATACGATGAAACTTTTAAAAAGAACATCGTGGCATTACACCAGAACGGAAAAACCCAAACTGAGCTTTCCAAGGAATACGGAATATCGGTAAGTGCGATCTCAAGATGGATAAAGCTTTATTCGGAAGTCAGGGTCGACGACAATACTGTTATGACAGCAAAGCAGATAAAGGAACTGCAAAAAAGAAACGCACAGCTTGAGGAGGAAAACATCATATTAAAAAAAGCGCTTGCCATAATGACTCCACGCTCAGGGAAAGAATGAGAGCTGTACATTTACTTCGGCACGAACATGCAATAATAACCCTATGTCGTGTTCTGAATGTAAACCGCAGCAGCTATTACAAGCATTTTAACTCTAAAGAACCTAAAAGAGCAATTGAAAACAGAAATATAAAGAACTGTATTTTACAGATTTATTCCGAAGCAAAATGCCGTTACGGAGCTCAGAAAATGCGCAAGGTTCTTGAAGTTAATTATGGCATACATATCAGTCAGGGAAGAGTGTACCGACTGATGAAGCAAATGCAGCTTCCTAAAATGTCAACTGTCAAGCCGAAATTCAAAGCCGCAAATAAATCCAGTGACAGAGATTGTCACAACATATTAAAGCAGAATTTTAATCCCAAAGAGCCAAATAAAGCATGGTGCAGCGACATTACATACATAAAAGCCGGAGGAAGATTTTATTATTTATGCGTTATCATTGATCTTTTTTCAAGACGTGTGATAGCTATAAAATAAGTAGCAAAATCGATGCCAGGCTTGTCCTGGATACATTTGAATCTGCTTTAAAAAACAGGAATTATCCTGAAAATGTGATTTTCCACTCAGACAGAGGTTCTCAGTATACCAGCGATGAATTCCGAAAAAGGCTGGACAGAGCTTCTTTTATTCAGTCGTTTTCTAAAAAGGGGCATCCTTATGACAATGCCGTAGCAGAAGCTTTTTTCAAGTTTTTGAAACTTGAAGAAACTAACCGCCGTTCATATGCCTCTTTTGATGAATTGGAATTGTCTGTTTTTGAATATATTCACTTTTACAATTTCAAACGACCTCACTCTGCTAATGACCTTTTATCTCCCATTCAATTTGAAGAACTTTTTTGATTCTTTTCTCTTCTTCTGTCTACTTTATTGACTATGGTCCAAACGGGACTTATTTTGTCTGAAAGAGCCGATTTCACAAGTTGATGGGAGAATAGTGAAATCCAAATTTAGGAAAGCAAAAATGCGGTATGCTCTAACCACTTGTTTTTAGAAAAAAGTATAAGAGTATAAGAAAAAAAGCCTACAATCGGCTTGACTACAGGCTTTTAATGGCGGAGAGTTAGGGATTCGAACCCTAGGTTCCTTTTGGGAACACAGCATTTCGAGTGCTGCACCTTCGACCACTCGGACAACTCTCCGTATATGTAATTCCGCATTTCTTCCAAAAAAATTGGAAAGAGCTGACGGAAAGAACAACAAAATATTTAATTTTCAAATCGAATAAACCCCTAAATTTACAAGCTTTTCAAGCGGAGCAAAAAGCCAACTCTTCGATAACTCTCCGTAAGATTAATGTAAGATTAATCTGATCATATCAGAACAAAATATATTATAGCACATTCCGATAAAAAAAGCAAGTGGTTTTGAAAATTTGCCTTTTTGCACAAATGAAAGGCGCTGCTTTTGGATGAATTTATTTGCCTTGTCGTTTTTTGACTTGCTTTGCGGAAATACTTGACTTTTTTATCGAAATCACGTATAATAAAGTGAAACGCATTGTATCGGCAGTACCATGCAAATCTTGTGTGCAGCTGCCGGTGAATCGAGAAAATGTTTCTTTTCGAAAGGAAAGGTCTTAAAAGTATGAAAAACTTTTTCGCAAGTTTATCACATCGTACGAAAATTACACTAATTACCTGTGCCAGCTTTATTGTGCTGACAATGCTGATCTTGATTTTTTTGATGCTTTGTCCGATACAGGAAAGCAGTTCTGCAAATCATGTAAATGATTCGTTAGTTGTCACAACAGCAGTTTCAGAGGGAACACTGGATACGGCAGAGACAACGACGGCTGTATCTACCACAAAGTTTAATCGAAAAACAACGGACGCAAAGCGCTCAACGACCAGAACAGAAACTACTGTGAAGTCATATCAGACACAGGCTGTGTATGACGATAACACATATGCAGATGATGATGGCTACAACAATGATAATTACGAGGATTATCATCCGGTTGTCACAACGAAAAAATATTACAGCAATAGCACAACAAAGTATACAACAGCTGCTCCGGCGGTTACACAGCCGCCCGCACCGGCAGTGACACAGGCTCCGGCAGTGACCGCTGCGCCGGCACCGAGCGAAACAATTCCGGTGCCGGATGACACGATGTACGATTGAGGCGTTGTCCCCGGAAAACGGGAGAATGTTGTGTATGTTCACTTGAAAAACATAGGTTGAGAGAAACCGGACTGGGCAGAACTGCCGGTCCGGTTTTTGTATTGAATGGGGGAAATATGAAAACAGAAATACGGGGAATCCGTCTGGCTCGGCTGCTGCTGTTCTGGTTTGCAGGAAATTTGACAGCTTTTTTTGCTCTGGCGCATTTTGCAGTCGGCTGGAAAATACTGATCGGCATTCTGACGGGAATTGCTTTTTTGTTCTTTCAGTTTTTTCATCCGCATACAGTAGCAGGGGGAAAGAAACTGGCATCTTTGGAGCATGGCTGTAATTTACTCCGAACCGGAGCAGTCTGGCTTGTTCTGGAATGCGTCACAGTGGGCATTTTGATTTGGAGTCATGCGCTGTTCTGGGCGTTGGAATTGGTGAACCTGGGTGTGTTTGCGCTACTTTGCTGGGCAATCGTGTTCCAAGGACTTTTACATATCGCACTCCATTCTTCGCAGGTAAAGCTGCCGTGGCACATTGCCTTGTTTTCCTGTGGTGGATGCCTGTACTGAACTTGTTTCTCATTGTACATATTTATCGTACTGCAAAACATGAACTGCATCTGGAATGCGCAAAAGCAGAATGTGATATCGTTCGGAAAGAATCTGAGATCTGCAAAACCAGATACCCGATACTCCTGGTTCATGGTATCTTTTTCCGGGATTGGCAGCTTTTTAATTACTGGGGAAGAATTCCTGCGGAACTGCAAAAAAATGGCGCAGTGATCTTCTATGGCAAGCAGCAGTCTGCACAGTCGATTTCCGAAAGTGCCAGAGAACTGGCGGCTCAGATCAAAGCGATATGTACGGAAACCGGTGCGGAAAAAGTCAACATCATTGCACATTCCAAAGGCGGTTTGGACTGCCGCTGTGCAATGCAGGACTATGGAGTCTCACAAATATGTAGCATCTCTGACAACGATCAACACACCCCACCATGGATGCGCTTTTGTAGATGATTTACTGCGGAAAGTTCCGGATAAAACGGCACGATGGATCGCTGACCGTTACAATAAGCTCTTTCTCAAATTAGGAGACGATCATCCGGATTTTCTGGCAGGTGTCCGGGAACTGACAGATGAAAGCTGCCGGAAGTTCCATGCGGCGCATCCCTGTCTGCCAAATGTGTATTATCAGTGCGTGATGTCAAGGATGCACAGTGCATTTTCCGCACCGTTTCCGCTCTGGCTGGGATATCTTCTGAACAAGCGGTGTGCCGGTGAAAACGACGGACTTGTGCCGGTCTCTTCTGCAAAAATGGAAAATGTTCCGCTGCTTATGGTTCCGGATGCAAAGCGCCGTGGTATTTCTCATGGGGACATGATTGACTTGAATCGTGAGAATATTCCGGGATTTGATGTCCGGGAATGGTATGTTCAGCTGGTGCAGCAGCTGAAACAAAAAGGATTCTGAGGTGATGACAATGAAAACAACATACGATGCAAATATTTTGACCTATTGTCAGTGGCGGGATGATCTGACAATGGAGCAGTCGCCGTTTTGCCATGTTGACAATTTGATTTTCTGCTGTCTGGCATATTTGAATTGGGATGGTATCGCAGAGGGATTTACTGTCTCGGAATCAGTGTCTCTTCGGGATGCCGCAAAACTCTGGGAAAGCCGGCCGGCGAAGGAACAGAAACTGCGTGTGGAAACGGACCGGGAGCTGCTGCGGCAATCTGCTGCCAGCCAGCGTTTCGGGGATATTCGTCTGTTTCGGTATACAGAACAATTCAGTGATACACTGCAGCAGCAATTTTCAGCAACAGCATTCCTGTTGGACGCAAATACGATCTATGTTGCATTTCGCGGCACGGACGATACGCTGACTGGATGGCGGGAAGATTTCAACCTGTCGTTTCTTCCGAAGTACCGTCCCAGGAATCGGCAGCTGCATATCTGAGAAGCATTATGGCACTGGATTTCAGAATGTATATGTAGGTGGGCATTCCAAAGGAGGAAACTGGCGGTGTATGCGGCAGCGCAGATGACACCGGAAAATGCTGCCCATATCTGTGTAGT
>ENA-OQEX01001215-OQEX01001215.1-human-gut-metagenome-genome-assembly--contig:-NODE-1215-length-10214-cov-3.003371_pt1 | contig 10214 bp, 16 predicted proteins | sample MGYA00242802_ERZ504649 | MGnify/ENA primary metagenome ERZ504649 (study PRJEB26092, sample SAMD00036194) | human gut metagenome | host: Homo sapiens | study: EMG produced TPA metagenomics assembly of... | reverse complement strand
GCACGTCCTCGCTGTCGGCGGTTGCGCCCAGCAGTTCGCGCGGGTCGGCCAGCTTGGTCTCATGGTGTTCGCCGGACTCGTCGAACCAGCTCAGCACAGTGCGGTCACCAGATCCTCGGGGCCGTCGGAGCGCAGGAACAGGGCCCGCGAGCCGTCGCCCACGGTCTGTGCGGAGCGCGGTGCGCCGCAGCCGAAGCGCAGCGTGCGCGCCCGGAGGCGTGGGAAATGCTTGATTGCGTCATTGACATCATTGGTTTCGCTCATACCTCACAACCTACGCGCCTGTGCGGTCAGTGGCGCGCAGGCTTGCGACGCATTCCCGGGAATGTGTCGTGGTGTGGGTGCGAGGTGTGGGCGTGAGGCTTGTCCTAAGATGGGAGCCATGCAGGTGACGATGATCGACGAAAACAAGTACGCCGAAACGATGACCGACGTGGTGCTGCCCGCGCTCGAACAATGCTGCGAGGAGGGCTGGTTCGATCCGTCCGCCGCCGAACGTTCGGCCGGGATCGAGCCGCTGTCCGGCATTATGGACACCGGCGGCCGCTCGGGCCAGCTGCACTACCTGTGCTACGACTCCGCCAAATTCGACGCGATTCGCGAGCAAGGCGCCACCGCCACCTTCCGCGGGGCCATCGTCATCAGCCACGCTTCACCGAGTTCGCCGAAAAGTACGACGAGCTCGTCTGGTACTTCCTGCTTGCCGGCTACTCGGTGTGTGTACTCGAGCATCGCGGCCACGGCAAGTCCGCGCGCGACGTGGACAACCGCTGCATGGTGTGGATTGATGACTGGCAGCGCTACGTGGCCGATCTGGCCGCTTCGCCGAAACCATCGGCCAGCAGTACGCGGCCGGCATGCCGCTGAACCTGTTCTGCCATTCGATGGGCGGCGGCATCGGCGCGGCCGTGTTGGAGCGATACCCCACCCTGTTCGACAAAGCGGTGCTCTCCGCCCGATGATCGCCCCCGCCACCGGCATGCCGCTGGGCGTGGCCCGTGTGCTGGTCGGCGCGCTGTGCGGACTCGGCTTCGGCAAGAAGCGCGTGTTCGGGCAGTCGGGCTTCACGCCGGAATTCTCGATGGAAGGCAACGAGGGCGCTTCCGAAGCGCGTGAACGCTGGTACTTCAAGCTGCGTTGCGAGAATAGCGAATACCAGACCTACTGCGCGGCGTTCGAATGGGTGCGCCAAGCGTTGAAGCTCAACCGGGCCATACTGAATCCGTCCGCCTGCGCCGAAGTGGAGACGCCGGTGCTGCTCTTCCAGTCCGGACGCGACATCTGGGTACTCAATAAGCCGCAGAATCACTTCGTCCAACTGGTCAAGGACGGCGGCGGCGAGGCGAACATCGTGCGCTTCCCCGAATCGCGCCACGAAATCTTCTCCATGCCCAACAGCACTTACAAGCCCTACCTCGAAAAGATCCTCGGCTTCTACGACGACCCCATGATTGCCTGCGCCGCGTACTGATGTAGCTCTTCACCCATTGTTCACCGTGCGGTCACCTTGTGGCCCGACCCGCTTTAGATGGCGGGAGAGCCATGGAATTATGGGCATAATGTCTTCTCTCCGCCGCCGCGGTTGCGGCCGCGGCATGTGCCGGCGTGCTCGCGTTGACCGGTTGCACGGCGTTCAATAATTCCGATGACGGCACAGCGGACGGCAACGGCACGTCCGCCACCACGCAGACCTTCCAGCCGTCCGGCGGCAAACCGACTGCCACCCTGAGCATTGCCTCCGGCTCCGAAAACAAGGAAGTCGCCGTCGCCATCCAGAAAGCGGCCGACCAATCCAACGTAGCCGTGACGATGCACTACATGGGTTCGCTGGAGATTATGAACGCGCTCAAGGCCGGCGGCCAGGATCACGACGCCGTCTGGCCTGCCTCCTCGATGTGGATTTCGATGGGAGACACCAAGCACATCGTCAAAGACGCGGCCAGCACCTCCACCACGCCGATCGTGTTCGGCATCGCCAAATCCAAGGCCGTCAAACTCGGCTGGGCTGACGACACCGGTGCCGCCAAGCCCGTCTCCACCGCGGACATCCTCGCCGCGGTCAGCGACGGCAAACTCACGTTCTCCATGACCTCCGCCACGGTGATTGACAGCGCGCTCAACGTCTACCAGACCGCGCTCAGGAAGCCCAGCTGGACCATTTGGGTGGTCGATTACTCCGGTTCGATGTCTGGAGAGGGCAAGAACGGCGTGGTCAAAGGCCTGAACGCGGCGCTCGACCCGGACCAGGCCAAGAAGTCGTACATCGAGCCCGCCAGCGGCGACGTGAACATTCTCATCCCGTTTGAAACCGAGGCCCACCGCCCGGTCAAGGCCACTGGCACAAGCACCAGCGACCTGCTGCATGAGGCCGATGCCACCGATGCCAGCGGCGGCACCGATATCTATGAAGCCTGCTGAGCGCGCTCGACGAGCTGCCCAGCGAGTCGGAAGCCTCGCAATACACCACCGCCATCGTGCTCATGACCGACGGCCGCTCCAACTCCGATCATCAGGATGAATTCGAAAGCGCCTATAAGTCGCGCGGCCGTGATCTGCCGATCTTCTCCATCATGTTCGGCGATGCCGATCCCAGCCAGCTGAAGTCTCTCGCCACCCTGAGCAACGCCAAGGTATTCGACGGCCGCTCCGGCGACCTCGCCGCCGTCTTCCGCCAAGTCAAGGGCTTCAACTGATGCTCCAGGTAATCTGTGGATTCGTTGTCGGACTGCTGCTCGCCGGGCTCGGTTTCGGACTGGTCGGCGGCGGAGTGCCCGGCCTGATCGTGGCCGTGGTACTGGCCGCACTTGGGTATATCGCCGCCTCCACGCTCACCGAGCCGGAGCGACGCATCGGCAAAATGCTGGTTTCCGCCTTGCCCAACGGTCAGAAGACCGCCGATACGATCGACGCGGCGAACGCTCAACTCAACTCGATCGCCATGCTCACCAAGCAAGTACGTGACCCAGCCGTCAAAGCCGAAGCCAACGACTTCATCGCCGCTACCAAAGATTGAGTGCAATACGTGACCCGAGACACCTCCGCCTACCCGACGTTGCGCCACTACATCACCGTGTACGGCGAGCAGACCGAGAAACTGTTGCGCTCCTACGTGGACGTGGAAAGTTCCGGCGCACGCGATCAGATAGCCACGGTACGAATCGAAACCATCGAGCGCTGCAAGTGCTCGAACAGACCGCCGCCGGCGAACTCAGCCGGGCGGTAAGCGCCAAGACGTTGGGCATTACGGCCGACTCCGACGCATCCAACGGTTGGCCCGCATGGATGGATACGACGACGTCGCACCTTCGCCTGTGCCTTCCTCGGCTGCTGATGAAGGACGGCATGCGCCCAGTCAGACTCCATCTGGCGGCCCGGCTCACCAGTCGGACCAGAAAACGGACGCACAATGAAACTCTCCAAATCAAAAATCATCGGACTGATCGCCCTGCTTGCGGTAGTGGGCGTGGTCTGCGGCACGCTGGTGTGGCGGCAATCGCAACCAGCACCGGCCGAACCGACCGAACAGGTGAGCATCACCGGCTACCTGGGCGGCGAGAAAATCGGCCTGTTCGATGACGCCAAGTTCAAGGCGCTCGCCGCCAAGCAAGGCATTGCCATCGACTATCGCAAGGCCGGATCGCCGGCCATGATGGATACGGACCGGAAAGGCATGGGTTACCTGTTCCCCTCCTCGCGCGCGCCGTCGAATACGGCAATGCGAAAGGCGTCAAGGCCCCCCCAAAGCGACATCGTCTTCAACTCACCGATTGTGCTATACACGCACAAGGCCGTGGCGGACGGGCTCGTGAACGGCGGACTTGTGACCAAGGACGATTCTGGCGCGTACCACATGGATATGGCCAAAGCCGTGGACGCGATGGTCGCCAACACAACCTGGGCCGACGTCGGATACACGGCAGGTACGGGCAGTTCCGCATCGACTCGACCGATCCGGTGAAGTCGAACTCAGGCAACGAATACGCGGCGCTTCTTGCCACGGTGCTCAACGGCGGGCAGCCGGCCATGGTCGATTCGGTGGCGCGCGACGGCAAGACCATCGCCTCCATCTTCGCCAAATCCGGCTGGATGGAGACCTCTTCCGAGGATTCGTTCAACCAGTTCCTGACCTTGGGCGTGGGCTCCAAGCCGATGATGGTGGGCTACGAATCGCAGCTGCTTGATTTGGCCGTGAACCAGCCGGATGCGTTCAAGCAGATCAAGGACGACGTGGTCATCGTCTACCCGACGCCGACCGTGTGGAGCACCCACACGCTGATGGCCTTGGCCGAGAAAAGGCGGCACACTGCTGAACCTGTTGAAAACACCGGCGGTGCAGAAGCTGGCGTGGGAGCGCCATGGCTTCCGCGCGGCCAACTTCGCCGGCACCGATTCGATCAGCCGATTCGGCGTGGCCGGCACGCTCGACCAGATCCCGGCCGTATCCGAACTGCCCAACAACGATGCCATGCAACACCTCATCACCACCCTCCAATCCGCGCAAGCCAAACTCGTGGCCGACATCTCCATGTACGACACGATGTACACGCAGAACGCCCAGCAATACCGCGAGCTGGAAATGACCGTACTGGCCGGCAAGAAGGCGCTCGCCGACTTCAACGCAACCAGCTGCCAGCGCTGGAGGCCGAGGCCGCCGCCAGTGGCGACGCCATGCAGGCGCAAGTGCTGAAGAACTTCAAGTCCAAGCTCGACCGTTTTGCCAAGCGACTCGACGACCTCGACCGCATCAGCGTGGTTACCTTGCAGACCGCGCCGCAGATCAAAATCATCCAGAACGCGGACCAGACCATCGTGGACAAGATCGACACCACCATCTCCACCACGATTCCGGTGTGGAAGAGTCAGATGGTGATCGCGCTGGGCCTGTCCAACCAGCGCAAGGTTCTCGACCTGCAGAACAAGGCCGACGATGTGACCAACAAGCTGCTGGCGCGTAACGCGGCCGCCCTGTACAAGGGTGCAGTGGACGCGGAAAAGGCCAACCAGCGTTCCGTGGTGGAAATCGACACGCTGGAGAAGATCAACGCCGAACTCATCGCCACCCTGAAGGAGACCGTGCAGATCCAGAAGGAAGGCGAGGCCAACCGCGAGGCCGCCCAGGTCAAGATGCGCCAAATCGAGTCCGACCTCAAAAACGCCTTGCTCGAAAACGCCCAGCAGATGTGAGCCGTTCGCGCGCCAGCATGCTCCCGTTGGCGGAGTTTGCGGGAACGTGCAACCATGCTCCCGTTGGCAGAGGTATATGAGTACGCCTACTGGTGTGCGTATATATGCTCCCGCTGGCGGGAGCTGGCAGCCGTAAGACTGGCTGAGGGTGGTCACGGCGCTCGGCTCGGCCGGCTTTACCGGCAGCCATTCCCGCCGCAATTTCTCTGTGGGCATAATCCCGGAATGATTGCCGCGCTCGGGAATTGGATGAAGTGAAGGTTAAAGGTTGAGAGCCCGGGAGGTTCCGGAACCGGCCACGATAACCGCTGCTAGCCCCGCGATACGGGTTGGCGGCCGGCAGCCAAGCCGATTCTCTCCTAATCAAGGAGTACCGATTATGGCAATGTTTCCGGCTTTGATGAATGACACGATGTTCTCGGATCTGTTCGATGATCCGTTCTTTGAGGGTTGGCGCAACACGGACAACACGATGAGTGCCGTAATGCCCGCCAACATGATGACTACCGATGTGCGCGAGACCGACAAGGGTTACGACGTCGACATCGATATGCCTGGCTTTAAGAAGGAAGATATCAACCTTGAGCTCAACAACGGCTATCTGACCGTGTCCGCCTCGCGTTGCAGCGAGCATGAGGACAAGGCTCCGGCCGCTGAGGACGAGGCTTCCGACAGCAAGTGTGCTTGCGCGTCCGATTCGGGCAAGTGGCTGCGTCGCGAACGCTACATGGGCTCCTGCTCGCGTAGCTTCTACGTTGCGAGGACGTGAAGGAGTCCGACATCCACGCCAGCTACCGGAACGGCACGCTGTGCATCCAGGTTCCGAAGATGCAGGCCCAGCCGCAAGTCGAGTCCAAGCACCAAATCGCGATTGAGGCTGACGATACTTGATTCGTCGAAGTCCCGCTTCGAGTAGCTTTGCCCCCTCTGACGAGGGGGCTCCCGCGAAGCGGGTGGGGGAGAGATAAATCGTAACCAAACCATGCTTCCCACGCGTCTGCCCTACGCTTTCAACGCCGACTAACCTGACAGACGGCGGGAAACATAGCCAATGCAAATGCCGGTAGGGATTTACCCTACCCGGCATTTTGCTGTTTCAATCACCGAACCCCACCCTGTTCGCGCGCCGGTCGCGTGCCGTTCTGCCGCTGTACACATCCGATGGGTAGAGTGACTTCGAAACGATGCGAGAGAGGCGGACATATGGCGAACGGCGCACAGAACGCAAGCGGCACACCGGCACCGGCGGCAAGCCATTCCGGCGGCCACGTCGTATCCGCGCGCGCCACGACCATCGGCCTGATGGCAATCCTGCTGTGGAGCTTCATGGCCGGCACCGTGCGCATCGTCTCCGAAAACTTCGGCGCCACGCTTGGCTCGGCCCTGATCTACACGGTCGGCGGCATCCTGCTGCTGATGTTCCGGCGCCCGGCCCCGATTCGCGAGTTCCCCAAGAAATACCTGATTATCGGCGGCCTGTTGTTCGTATTTTACGAATCGTCGATATCCCTCTCGCTGGGTCTGGCCTCTACCGACGCATCCTCGGTGGAAGTGAGCCTGGTCAACTATCTGTGGCCCACGATGATGGTGCTGCTGTCGGCGGGCGTATCCCATCGCAAGCACGCGGTCGTCAAGGTGTTGCCGGGTGCGATCGTGGCCACTGCCGGCGTGGTGCTGGCGGTCGGCGGTAATTCCGGGCTCGACTGGCATGCGGCCGTGCAGCATATCGCCGCCGACCCTTTGCCCTATGCGCTGGCGTTCGTGGGCGCGCTCGCTTGGTCGGTGTACGCGGTGTTCACGCCAGCCATGAGTCATGGGGTGGACGGCACTTCATTGTTCTTCCCCTGCGTGGCCGTGGCGTTGTGGATTATCCACTTTGCGTCCGGGCAGGGGTGGCCGGCCGAGCCGCCGAGTCTGGTCGCATGGCTGTTTGTGTTGATTGCCGCGGCGGCGATTGGTGGTGGTTATGCCTGCTGGGGCTATGGCATTCTGCATGGGTCTATGGAGCGGCTGGCTATTGCGTCCTATGCCACGCCGGTGCTGTCCACCGGGGCCAGTGCGGTGTTGCTGGGTTTGGCGCTGTCGCTGCCGTTTTGGTGTGGCGCGCTGCTGGTGGCCGCCGGATCGGTGCTCAATTACTTGGTCAGTGCGCGCAAATAGGGGGGGTGGCTTTGCTCATGGGGCGGTAATAATCCCATGGGGCGGTAAAACCCTCATGGGGCGGTATCCCAAAATGACTTTATTCTGCGGTTTCACAATTTCTTCAAACCGCCCCATGGGCCTTTTACGCCCCATGGATAAATTACGCCCGATGGGCAGCAGCAACTTACTCGCCGCGGCGCTCGGACGGGCGGCGAATCGGGTCAAGCAGCGTATTCGGATCGGAGATGCCGAACATGCTGCGCCCGCCGGTGGATTCAGGGTGCTTGGCGAGAACGGCCAGCGAAATCGCCCCCGGAATCATAATGATCACCAAAAGGGCCGCCAATCCCCAGTTCACGAAGAATCCGAGCCCCAGTACGATGGCCACCACAACCACCACCGTGACGATAATCGTCAACAGTGCTCGACGTGGGTTGGTTTCCCTGGCCCAAGAGGTGCTGGCTGCGGGCTTTGCTGTTGAACTGGCCGCGGCGTTTGTGGCTGTTGTGCCATCAGCCGTGACGGTCGTGGGCCTTGCCGCCGCGCTCGTCGCGGGGCCAGTAGGGGCGTCAGACACGTTATCGGCGGCATTGCCGGTCGCTGCTGGACGTTGTTCGTTTGCGTGAGTCATATCCACCAGCATATTCCCTGCTTCCGGCTGAAGCTGGGACAAGCCTGCGCGCCGCTAATCCAGCGCCGACACTGGCCTTGAACTGCGGGCGCCAGACCGGATGTGAACAGGCGCTGAACGGAGTCTGGGGAAACCATGAGAACTCGCGACAATTTTTGTGAAATTGGGTGACGCTCTATGAATCGCGCGCTAGTGTTGCGTGAGCTTACAAGGCGAGGAGCCTGGAGCGCGGGGGTGAAGGATGAAGAACTCCGTTTGGAAAACGTTCATGGAATTGTCTCTGGTCCGCGGAATCGTGCCGCGGACCGTGTTCGGACTGACCGCGATCGCGGCAATCATACTGATTATTGGACTGGCGCTGAGCAAGGGCAAGAAGCGCGGCCGCCTGCACCCGCTGATTGTCTCGCTGATTGCCGCCGTGCTCGCCGGCGCGGCTGGACTGCTGGTTGCATGGCTGGTGTCCGACGTGTTTTATGGTGTTCGGCGTATCGCTGGGCTGGCCGTGATCTTCACCATCGCGGGCGCATCGCCGGCGTCGGCTTCGTGATCGCCGCAGCCGTGACCTGCGCGGGGTCCGCCGTGCGCTGCCGTCGTGCTGGTGCCGCTGGTGCTGCTGTCCACCGCGCTCGGCGTGGACTCGATTTACGGCGAATACCAGACCATCGGCACCCTCGTCGGCTACACGCCGTACGCCTCGCTCGGCTCAATCGAGGTACACAAGGCCGCGATGAGTGTCAGCGACTGGCATAGCAAGGCGCGGAAGGGCAGCCTGCCGTCCATGCCCAGCCAAGCAAGGTGCTCACCGTCGACATTCCGAACACCGAATCCAACTTCACGGCCCGCAAGGCGATGATCTACCTGCCGCCCGCCGCGCTGTCCGACCGTCCGCCGGCCTTGCCGGTGATGGAGCTGTTGGCCGGGCAGCCCGGTAGCCCCAGTCGCCTCATCGACGCGGCAACATCGCCGCCACGATGAATGCGTACGCCGCCAAACATGACGGGCTCGCGCCGATCGTGCTCGTGCCCGACCAGAACGGCGAGGCCACGCACAACAGCCTGTGCGCCGACACCACGCAAGGCAACGCCGAAACCTACCTCACCACAGACGTGGTGAACTGGGCCAAGAAGATGCTGCCCGTGGCCAAATCGGCCCGCATGTGGGCGATGGGCGGGTTCTCGCAAGGCGGCACCTGCACCACGCAGCTCGTCCCGCGCCACCCCGACATCTACGGCGCGATGCTGCCGGTGGACGGCGAACTCAAGCCGACCAATGGCAGCGTCGCCAAGATGGTCCAGGAGTATTTCGCCGGCGACCGCAAGGCGTACGACGAACAGGTGCCGGTCAACGCCATCGCCGCCACCGGTACGCCCGAGCAGGCGCTGTTCACCGGTGCTGGCGAACGGGACAAGGAATCGATTAGCAACATGCGCACGATCGCCGACGCCGCGCGCAAAGCGGCATGGAGGTCACCGAGCTGATCGTGCCCGGCACCGGCCACGACTGGCACGCGGTGCAGGCGGTCTGGCGGCCCGGTCTCGACTGGTTCGGCGAACGGACCGGCTTGGGCGAGATGACGAAATCGTTGAAGGAGTACCCACAAGTGGAGGTGTTGCAATGAGCGAAGAATCGCGTAAGCACAACAGTCATGCGGCGGAAAGCTGGCGCGAACTGGCCGGCGACGTGCGACAGTGGGCGGACGGTCATCGACTGGCCATCACTGCCACGGTGGCGCTGGTGGTGCTGAACTTGGTGGTGTGGCTGGTGGTCGCGATGGCCGGATTCGCGTTCCCGCTGCGGCTCGACACCAGCATGGCCGAATTCGATTTCGGCAAACTCTTCTGCACGCTGTTCTTGGCGCGCGGCGTCATCCAGCTCATTCTTGATGCCGCGCTGTGGCTCGTCATGCTGTCAATCGCCGAGCCGTGGCTTGGCCGCGCACGTACCGTCGGCACCGCGCTCGCCTGCGCGCTCGGCGGCGTGATCGTGGGCCTGACCTTGTGTGCGGCGGCCGGATGGCTGTTCCAGGACTCCCAATTCGTCTCCCGCATGCAGTTCGCCCTGAGCCCGCTGGTGTTGCCGGTCGGCGCGCTTATGGCGGCCAGCGCGTTCTGCAGCCATCTGTTGCGGCGGCGTATTCGCTGATCGGCTACGTGGCGATTCTGGTCGCGCTGCTTTACAGCGGCAATCCTGGCGATTACTGCATTCTCGCCGCCGCGCTGATCGGACACGCGGTCGGCCGCGTGATGGCCGGGTCGCC
>ENA-OQEX01001213-OQEX01001213.1-human-gut-metagenome-genome-assembly--contig:-NODE-1213-length-10248-cov-1.678293_pt1 | contig 10248 bp, 12 predicted proteins | sample MGYA00242802_ERZ504649 | MGnify/ENA primary metagenome ERZ504649 (study PRJEB26092, sample SAMD00036194) | human gut metagenome | host: Homo sapiens | study: EMG produced TPA metagenomics assembly of... | reverse complement strand
TCCCGGTCGAGGAGTAGGAGCTGTCTTCAATGGCTTTGAAGGCTTCTGCATTATGGAGAAGAGTAAGCTTTTCATTAGTGAGCCTGTATCCTTGTGCAAGATGGTCCCTGATTACTTCTTTCTCTTTTTCGCCTGCTGTTTCCGGGTCAATTTTTGAAATATAAGACATGATTATTCTCCTTTCACTGGCGCAGGAGCATTCCATACCAGCTTTTTCTCAAAATAGTTTTGTACCCATGTAAGTACGGTACAGATCATAAGGTAAATAACAGCAGCCTCGCAGTACAGGGCGAAGGGCTCGTAGGTTCTGGCGGCAATCTGCTGTGCGGTGGTGAACAGCTCCACAACTGTGATACTGGAGGCAAGGGAAGTGTCCTTGGTAAGTCCGATCAGTGAGTTAAACAGTGGTGGAAAAGCGATTCGGAATGCCTGGGGCATTACAATCCTGGTCATGGTCTGGCGGTAACTCAGACCCACCATATAAGCAGCTTCTGTCTGTCCTTCTGGTACCGCCTGGATCGCAGATCGGAAAATCTCAGCGTTGTAAGCGCCAAGGTTCAGGGCAAAGGCGATCACAGCGGATGGAAAAGCGTCCAGGATAATTCCTACAGACGGCAGGCCAAAGAAGATGATGAACAGCTGTACAATAAGTGGGGTTCCGCGGAAGACCCATATGTAGAATCTTGCGAACTGCTTCAGTCCTTTTACATTGGCAATCTGTACCAGGGCCAGAAAAAGGGCGATGATGCAGCCAAAAACAAAGGACAATAAGGTAAGGGGGATTGTAACTTTTATTCCGGGTATGAGGATTCTGGTGAAAGAAGATACCAGAATCCCTGCTAAACGTTCACTCATAATTGTTTCCTTTTACTTTCAATTGTTGGATGATTGCCTGTTGTTCCAGACAACAGCTGTGGAAAAGTAATTAGTTTTCATCAGTGCTTTCTGTTGTTGCATCCTCAGAAGCAGTGTCTGTAGTTGCTGCATTTTCATCCTGTGGCTGTGTGAAATCTGTGCCGAAGTAATCCTCAGAAAGCTTGCTTAAAGTTCCGTCTTCTTTCAGTTCGTCAATAGCGTTCTGAACTGCATCATATAAAGCTGTTTCCCCTTTTTTGATCGGGACAGCGTAGGTATCCACAACGTCCGGGATTACGAAAGCAACTTCAGATTTGCATCCGGGTGCTGCTGAAGGTATTCATTGAATACAACAGAGTTAAAGGTTGTGAAGTCGGCACGTCCGGATTCAATCAGGGAAACCGCTTCGTCAGCTGTGCTGATCTGTACAAGAGATGCACCGGCGTCTTCCAGAATATCAAGGTAAGCGGTTGTGGCAGTGTTTGCTACTTTTTTGCCATCCAGGGAAGCCATATCTACGATATCATCATTGTCCTTGGCTACTACGATCTGCTGTGTGATGTAGAAATATGGTCCTGCGAAATCGTATTTCTCTTCACGCTCAGGGGTGATACTTACTGCATTGATAACTGTATCAAGACGTCCACTGTCGATTCCTGCAAGAAGGGAATCCCAGTCAGATTCTGTGAAATCTGCTTCCACACCAAGCTTGTCTGCAATTGCCTTTGCTACCTCCACGTCAAATCCGGTAAGCTCTCCGTTGTCGTCATGATAGGTGTATGGAGGATAGGTTCCTTCCACACCGACTTTCAGTTTTCCTGATTCCTGAATCTGTGCAAGCTCGTCATCAGCTGCATAAGTCATACTGCATGTTGCCAGAACTCCTGTTAATACTGCTGCAATTCCTAAAGTCAAGATGCTTTTTCTCATAATTGTATCCTCCTCTTATTTTGTTTCCTATTTAGTAACTAGGATTAATATGAATTGAATGATAGCATAGAAATCTGGTCTTGTCTAATATGGAATAAAGATAGCTGGCTATAGGAAATTCCTATAACCTGCTTAAATTGAAAGTACACAGCTTGACTTAATAGGAAGATATGGTAAAGTGGAAGAAAGAAATCTGGTGGGAGTGAGGCTTGATAATTCTCTTTGGATCAAGGGCGCGTGGAGATTTCAAAAGGACGAGTGACATTGATCTTGCAGTCAGTGGAGGGGATTTTTGCAGATTTGCGCTGGATGTAGATGAGGAAACATAAAAACAGAACGAAAGCAGATGTAAAAAGACTGAAGTTTTCGCCGGAGAGGGAATAGCTATGTTAGATCTGAAGCAACTGAAATATTTTATAGTGTGTGCTGAAACTGGCTCTATCAGCGAGGCTGCCAAGCTGCTTTATACAACCCAGCCCAGTGTGAGCAAGGCAATCAAAGCGCTGGAGGAGGAAATGGGAATTGTATTGTTTGAGCGTATGCCAAGGGGAATTGCGCTTACGGCGAAAGGCCGGGAGGCATACCGATATGCGTGCAGGATTATAAATGATTCCCGGATACTGGAAGAGATGAGCCATGGGAATATGGTAAAATATCTACGGATTTCATTGAATCCCAGTTCCTGGTTTACGAATCAGTTTGTGGAGTTTTATAAGGAAAATTATGACAAGGATTATCATTTTGAAATCTATACAGCCGGTGTGCGCACGGTCATGGAACGTGTGCGGGATTACCTTTCAGACATTGGCTTTGTATACGTGATGGAACAGCAAAAAAAGGAATTCCAGTATGAGCTGGCGAAAAACAAGCTGGTTTTACCGTTATGCAGGAAAGTACGGCGACATTTTATCCGGGAAAGTTGAATATATTGGATCAGGAAGCAGCTGACAGAGAGAATGCACAGACCGTAAATATGGAAGCGATGAAGAACTTCCGATTTATCCAGAACTTCCGTGATGAGTTTCTGGAATTGGGAGAGAAAGAAAAACGTAGTGTGTTCAGCTGGGAAAATCTGAATGTTTCCATTATTACAAACAGCGACTACATTATGGAAAAGATGCTGAAAGAGACCGGACTTGCAATATCAGCGGCAGTTATCTTCCAAATGATAAAAGGCAGCAAACAAAAGGCATTCCGCTGGAATTCAAAAAGAATAAGGTGGTTTTCGGATACATCAGAAGAAAGAATGACGAAACGGATGAGCTGATGGAGGAATTGCTGGGATTTTTAAGGGAAAAATTGAAGCTGGAGAATGGCAGCTGAATATGAGAGGGATAAAAAAAACGGAAGCAGAATCGGCTAAAGGAACGTGTGCCGGTCTGCATAAATAGAGAAAAGGTATTCCTGAAAATTGAAAATATATTCCAAATAAGAATAGCTTATAACCCCCTGGGCGGGTTGTAGGCTGTTTTTTATTTTGCTAAACTACACCAAGGGATGAAAGAATGAGTAAAAACCTACTTGTACAGTATGGAATGGAGACAATTAAATGAAAAAATATGCAATCAAACGTATCCTTCAGCTGATTCCCATTCTGTTTGCAATTACTTTTCTTTCTTATGGAATGATGCGTATTGCAGGAAGTGATGTTGTAACGCGGAAAATGGAGAATACAGGAGGGGTAGTGTCAGAAGCTGCACTGGATGCGGCAAGAGAAGAGCTGGGGCTGGATAAGCCATTTTTAACCCAGTATTTTGTATGGCTTGGAAAACTGCTGCGTGGAGATATGGGAAACAGCTATGTATCAGGAGTTTCGGTCTTTGATACTTTTATATCAAAACTGCCGGCAACCCTGCTTCTTACGGCTACTTCCATTCTGCTTACTATTATTATTTCGATTCCTTTGGGAATTTTGTCTGCGGTGAAGCAGAATACAATTGCTGATTACCTGATTCGTTTCTGCAGTTTTATAGGAAACAGTCTTCCTAATTTCTTTGTATCACTTTTGCTTATGTATTTTCTTGCAATCCGGGTCAGGATTTTCCCTGTTATTGCCAAGGATGTGAGTCTGAAAAGTGTTGCAATGCCGGCCATAACCCTGGCCATTGCCATGTCTGCGAAATATCTGCGGCAGGTAAGGGCTACTGTGTTAGATGAGCTGAGTAAGGATTATGTAGCAGGCGCCCGTGCCCGTGGGGTGAAGTTTTCTGTTACCTTATGGAAAAGTATTATGAAAGCATCCCTGGTTACGGTCATTACCCTGTTAATGCTGTCAGTGGGAAACCTCCTTGGCGGTACGGCAATTGTGGAGTCCATCTTTATGTGGGACGGTGTTGGAAAAATGGCAGTAGATGCTATTTCCATGCGCGATTATCCCATTATTCAGGCGTATGTTATGTGGATGGCGATCATTTATGTGCTGGTGAATCTGCTCACAGACCTGTCTTACCGGTTCCTTGATCCGAGAATCCGTCTGGGAGGTGCGAAGCAGTGAGTGTAAAAAAAATGGACGAAGTGCCAGAAAAGAAAACGGAAAGTAAAATACTGGCAAAGATGGGTAAGAAAGAACAAGGTAGATGTCAAAAAGAAAGTGTAGTGCTGAAAAATGGGCAAAGCACAGATAATGGAAAGCACGTAACCGTGCGTGTGCAGAGGATTAGAAAGATCCATATAAAACAAAAGCTGATAATTTTCAGCGTTCTGGCTGTCTGTCTTGTAGTCCTGTCAGTTTTTTCAGACCATCTCTGTCCTTATGACCCTTACGCCCAGGATCTTTCCAGCGCCCTTCAGGCACCCAGTCTTCAGCATCCAATGGGGACAGATACTTATGGCAGGGATATGCTGTCCAGGGTGATCAGCGGAGCAAGAGCCAGTATTTTTTCCACTTTTATACTGGTGGCTGTGATTTCCATTTTGGTACGATTGTGGGATTATGCTGTGGCTATTATGGCGGAATTCTGGATTCTGTTATGATGAGAATTTCTGATGTCTGTCTGGCATTTCCAGGGCTGGTGTTTGCAATGGCGATCGCGGCCATTCTTGGGGGAGGTATCCAAAATGCTATTATTGCGCTGGCAGTGGTCAGCTGGCCAAAGTATTCACGTATAGCCAGAAGTCAGACACTGGCTTTGAAAGAGGAACCTTACATCCATGCGGCGATATTGGCTGGGGACAGCTCTGCTCAGATCCTTGTTAGACATGTTCTTCCCAATATGATCGGACCGGTTCTGGTAACAGCTATGCTGGATATTGGAACCATGATGATGGAGCTTGCAGGACTTTCCTTTCTGGGTCTTGGAGCGCAGATTCCAATGGCTGAGTGGGGAAGCATGATGAGCGGTGGACGAAGTATGATCCAGACATATCCATGGGTGGTTCTGTCGCCGGGAATTGCGATTTTTATATCGGTGGTTATTTTTAATCTGCTGGGAGATACCGTCCGGGATTACCTGGATCCGAAGAATAGCCGGATCAAGTGATGCGAGACAGTCAGAGGCTGAAATACGCGGCTTCCAAAACACAATTTTGGACTCTTTTGTGCTGTCAAAGCGGAAATGAAATATGTAAGCTTTGGAAAAAAGCATGTTAAATATAAGAGTATGAATAAACACGAGGAGGAATGTAAATGAAAACAAAGAAGATTCTTGGAATTGCACTGGCTGTCTGTATGACAATGGGATTAACTACAGTGCCCGCAATGGCGGAAGATAAGAAAACATTTGTATTTGGTGATACCACCTTTAATGCGGAGAATGAAGAAGCGGATATCAATCCACAGAACACCTACGCCGGCTGGGCCTGCATCCGCTATGGTGTCGGCGAAACCCTGTTCCGCTATTCTGATACCATGGAAATTGAACCATGGATTGCCAAAGAATATGAAAATGTAGATGAGCTGACCTGGAAAATTACTTTGAACGATGGTGTTGTATTTTCCAATGGGCGTGTCTGTGATGGACAGGCGGTAAAGGAAAGCCTGGAGTCTCTGGTTGAAAATCATGAGAGAGCAGCGGGGGACCTTTGCATTGACAGTATTGAGGCAGATGGAAATGTGGTTACCATTAAGACCACAGAGCCGAAACCGGCACTGATTAACTATTTAAGTGATCCCTATGGCTGCATTATTGATGTACAGGCTGGAATTACGGACAATGGAATTGTAATCGGTACAGGCCCTTATGTGGCTACAGATCTGGTAACGGACGATCATCTTACACTTGTAAAAAATGAAAACTACTGGAATGGTGATGTAAATGTAGATGAAATTACCGTCCGCACCATTTCCGATGGTGATACACTGGCATTTGCACTTCAGGCAGGTGAAATCAATGCTGCCTATGGTATGGCATATGCAAGCTATCCTTTATTTGAGAATGATGATTTTACGTTCTCCAGTGCTGCAACAAGCCGCGCATTCTATGCATGGATGAATTTTGAAAGTACGGTAACTTCTGATCCGGCAGTCCGCAAGGCAATTGCATGGGAATTGACAAAGAGAGCTTCGTATCCGTACTTCTGAATGGATACGGATATCCGGCAGTTGGTGCATTCCCGGATACTTTTTCATTTGGCGGACAGAATCTGACTACAGAGAGCTATGATCCGGATGGAGCCAAAAAGGTTCTGGAGGATGCAGGCTGGATTGATTCCGATGGTGACGGAATCCGTGAAAAGGATGGCGAGAAGCTTGTAATCCGCTGGCTTACCTATCCAAGCCGTCAGGAGCTTCCGCTGCTGGCAGAATCAGCCCAGGCAACTCTGAAAGAGATTGGTATGGATGTTCAGGTTAACTGCACATCTGACAGCAATACCATCCGCAAAGATCCTGCGCAGTGGGACGTATACGCAAGTGCCATGGTAACAGCCCCAACAGGAGATCCGGAGAATTTCTTCACAACCTGTGCTCTGGATAACTCTGTTTCCAATAATGGACATTATCACAGTGATAAGCTGGAAGAGCTTGCAAAAGAGATGGGAAAAGAATTTGATGTAGAAAAACGTTCCGAACTGGGAATTCAGATGCAGCAGACCGTTCTGGACGACAACGCTTATGTGTTCTGTTCTCATCTTAAATGAGCATGATCATGCAGTCAAATGTAACCGGTCTTGTGGCCCATCCTTGTGATTACTATGAGCTGACAGCAGATCTGGATATTAACTAAGGAAAAATACGCTTTGTGAGTTTGACCTGCCTATGGTGTAAATGAGAGCCAGCTGCCATGTATGGATAATACAGGCAGCTGGCAGAAATATTTTTTGGATATCAAGGAGGAGTTTGCGCGACAATGGAGAATAAAATACTGACCTATGATTCGGTGGAGATATCCTTTGATGGGGAAGCGGTAGTCCATGATGTAAGCTTCTCACTCACACCGGGCGAAATCCTGGGGCTTGTAGGAGAATCCGGAAGTGGTAAAAGTACACTGATCAAAGCTGCTATGGGACTTCTTGGTTCAGGAGGCCTGGTAACCAGAGGCGACATCTGTTATATGGGACAGAATATTCTGGATATTTCAGAGAAGGAAAAAAGAAAAATCCGGGGATCAGGAATCGGCATGATTTTTCAGGATGCAGGAGCCTCTCTTTGCCCCATCCGTACGATTGGTGACCAGATTTATGAGAGTATGCGCGCCCATAAGAAAGTGAGCAGAAATGAAGCAAAGGATCGTGCCATGGAATTGTTTGAAAAGCTGAATTTTAAAGACAGCCAGCGCGTGTGGGACAGCTATCCCTTTGAATTATCCGGTGGAATGAATCAGAGAGCAGGGATTGCCATTTCCATGCTGATGAATCCACCGATTCTTTTGGCAGACGAACCTACAAGTGCACTGGATGTATCGGTTCAGCGTCAGGTAGTAAGAGAAATGTTAAAGCTCAGGGAATTGTTTGGAACAGCAATTATAATTGTAACCCACGATATTGGTGTAGTTCGGGCAATGGCGGATACCGTTCTGGTTCTGAAGAATGGAAAAATGGTGGAATATGGAGAGGCAAAAAAGGTGTTGAACCATCCACAGGATCCATATACGAAGAAGCTGCTGGCAGCAGTTCCAAGGCTTAAGAGAAAGGAAAGATCATGAACACACTTTTGGAGCTGAACACTTAACGAAGGTATTTGCGCAGAGGGGAAAAGAGCCTTTTAAAGCTGTGGATGACGTAAGCTTTTCTTTGCAGGCAGGAGAAACACTTGGAATCGTTGGCGAATCCGGCTCCGGAAAAAGTACACTGGCGAAGATGATCACAAGGCTGACGGATATTACAGATGGTACTTTGAAATTCCAGGGAAAAGACATTACGAAATTGAAACAGAGCCAGTTGAGGGACGTATATGGAAATATCCAGATGGTTTTTCAGAATCCGGCAGGTTCCTTTGACCCGAGAAGAACTTTGGGGGATGGAATCGGAGAGAGCCTTCGAAATCGCGGCATGAAGAAGGCCGATATCGCAATAAGGGTGAAAGAACTGCTGGAACAGTGCGGACTTGAAGAAGAACTGGCTAAAAGATATCCACATGAGGTCAGTGGAGGACAGTGCCAGAGAGCTGCAATTGCAAGGGCACTGGCAGTGGAACCGAAGGTGCTGATCTGCGATGAAGCTACCAGCTCACTGGATGTGACCATTCAGAAGCAGATCATGGAGCTTCTGGAAGAGCTGAAGGATACACATGGCTTATCCTTTATATTTATCTGCCATAATCTTGCACTTGTACAGAGCTTCTGCGATAAGGTGCTGGTTCTGTATGACGGAAAGTGGTGGAGAGCGGGAAGCCGGATGATATTATCAATGAGCCGAAAGAGGCGTATACAAAGAAGCTGGTGGATGCAGTATTTGAGTAAAATAAGCACAGAAGAAAGCCCTGCCGGGCAGGATTGCACTGCGATGAAAGGGGAGTTGCCGTTCGAGGCAACCCGCCGCAGTCGGAGAATCCTGCAAGCAGGATTTTTTTTTCTTGAAATTTCCTTGTAAGATATTCCATAAAAGCAGAAAAATATGCAAAATGGGAATGGGTAAATATCCCCCTGGGGAGCTTGTGATACCTGTTGATTCTGGTACAATAGGTTTCAGCAGCAAGGCAGAAAACGCCTGAAATGCGAATTTTTATACATAGTTACATGTAACACCTCCACTCATTATTACATGTAAATGCAGACCTTCTATAGAAAGACAGTTATAGGACAAAAGCTTATAACTGCCTTTTCTTATCTGGAGCGTATTTGAAAAAAATTCCGCAGTCTGCACGCCCCACTTTGCGGTATATTTCACCCGAATCCGGGAAAATCTCCACAAATTGTGATGTACATCTTGCAGAAAGCCTTTTTTCAGACACGCGCTGAGAAGAAATGAGGGATGGGAGAAAAAAGAATCAGAAATCTTCAGAAAATAATATTTCTGCTGATAATAAAAACAAGAGGGAGAACTGCTATGAAAATCAAGAAAGTAATCAGTTTATTATGTACAGCGGCCATGCTGCTGGCTGTACCAGCCGGGAATGTTTATGCGGGTGCGGAGGATCAGTCTGTGGTAGTTACAATGCCAACCACATCAGAACCGGAATCCGGTTTTGATCCGGCTTACGGATGGGGAGCCGGAGAGCATGTTCATGAGCCATTGATCCAGAGCACCCTGGTTCGTACCACCAAGGACCTTGGAATTGAAAATGACCTTGCCACAGAGTATTCCTGTAGTGACGATGGTCTTACCTGGACTGTAAAAATCCGTGATGATGTGAAGTTTACAGATGGAGAGCCATTGACCGCCTCTGATGTTGCTTTTACCTTTAATACCTGTCGTGATGAAAGCTCTGTAAACGATTTTACCATGTTGAAGGAAGCGGTTGCAGTGGACGATACGACGGTAGAGTTTCATATGAATGAGCCATATTCCATTTGGCCATACACCATGGCAATTGTGGGAATCGTACCAGAGCATGCCTATGATGAAAATTATGGACAGAATCCAATTGGTTCCGGACGTTATATTATGAAGCAGTGGGACAAAGGACAGCAGGTTATTTTTGAAGCAAACCCGGATTACTACGGAGAAGAACCAAAGATCAAAAAACTGACGGTGCTGTTTATGGAAGAAGATGCAGCCATGGCAGCGGCAATGTCCGGACAGGTAGATGTAGCTCACACAGCAGCCTCTTACAGTGACCAGGAAATTGACGGGTATGAACTCCTGAGTGTGGCAACTGTGGATAACCGTGGCTTTAATCTTCCTTGTACAGAACCAGAAGAAAAAGACGGTATCACATATGGAAACAGTCTGACTTCCGATGTGAAGGTACGACGTGCAATTAATCTTGCTATTGACCGGGAAGAGATGATCAAAAATGTACTCAATGGTTATGGAACAGTAGCCTATTATAGTATCCATCTAGTAATAATAGTTTACAGTTACTTGCTTTTTGCTATACTCCATTCAAAAACAGTTCTGGAGGATACGCAATGCCACGTTATCATG
>ENA-OQEX01001212-OQEX01001212.1-human-gut-metagenome-genome-assembly--contig:-NODE-1212-length-10249-cov-3.577257_pt1 | contig 10249 bp, 9 predicted proteins | sample MGYA00242802_ERZ504649 | MGnify/ENA primary metagenome ERZ504649 (study PRJEB26092, sample SAMD00036194) | human gut metagenome | host: Homo sapiens | study: EMG produced TPA metagenomics assembly of... | reverse complement strand
CAAATACAGGATCAAGCATACCCTTCATGGCAGCTTCTACATCCTCAATTGCCTGATAAATAACTCTGTACAGACGAAGATCTACACCTTCCTGCTCAGCAAGCTGTTTTGCGGTTGCATCCGGACGGACATTAAAGCCGATAATGATCGCATTTGATGTAGCCGCAAGACTTACGTCAGACTCATTGATCGCACCAACACCGCCATGGATCACCTTTACAACCACTTCTTCGTTGGAAAGTTTGGTCAGACTCTGTTTTACAGCTTCCACAGATCCCTGTACATCTGCTTTGACAATGAGCGGAAGTTCCTTCAGATCGCTTGCCTGAATCTGATCAAAGAGATTATCCAGAGATAATTTGCCCTTAGTCTCCTCAAGAAGACGGTTCTTGTTCTCAGATACAAATGCACCTGCAAAGTTCTTGGCTTCCTTATCACTGTCAAATGCAAGAAGAATTTCACCTGCATTCGGCACATCACCAAGTCCCAGGATTTCTACAGGAGTAGAAGGACCTGCTTCTTTAATCCTGCGTCCCTTATCATCCATCATGGCACGAACCTTACCATTGCATGCTCCTGCTGCAATAAAGTCTCCCACATGAAGAGTACCTTTCTGGACAAGGATCGTGGCAACCGGACCTTTACCTTTATCAAGCTGAGCCTCGATTACAAGACCTCTTGCGGAACGGTTCGGGTTTGCCTTTAATTCACATACCTCGGCTGTAAGAAGGATCATCTCAAGAAGAGTATCGATTCCCTCTCCTGTATGTGCGGATACAGGAACAAAAATCGTACTTCCGCCCCAGTCTTCCGGAATCAGTTCATATTCAGAAAGTTCCTGTTTTACACGCTCAATATTAGCACTTGGCTTATCAATCTTGTTGATTGCAACTATGATCTCAACGCCTGCCGCCTTCGCATGGCTGATAGCCTCTACTGTCTGAGGCATCACACCATCATCAGCTGCTACAACCAGAACTGCAATATCTGTGGAGTTTGCACCACGCATACGCATAGCTGTGAAAGCTTCATGTCCAGGTGTATCCAGGAATGTGATCTTCTGTCCGCCAACCTCTACTACAGAAGCACCGATGTGCTGTGTGATACCGCCGGCTTCTCCACGTGTTACATTTGTCTTACGGATTGCATCCAGAAGAGATGTTTTACCATGGTCAACGTGCCCCATAACACAGACTACAGGTGGTCTTGAAACCATATCTTTTTCGTCTTCTTCATCCTCTTTGAGGAGTTCTTCGATAACGTCTACCTTCTCTTCCGGTTCTGCGATGATATCATATTCCAGAGCAATCTCCTGAGCTTTCTCAAAATCGATCTCATGGTTTACGGTAACCATCATACCCTGCATAAAGAGCTTCTTCACAATTACTGACGGCTGCATTTTCATAGCTTCTGCCAGTTCGCGGATCGTCATCTTCTCCGGAAGTGTGATTTCCTTAACCTCAGGTTTCTTCTCTTCCTGTTTTGGCTGCGGAGCCGGTTTCTGCAGAGCTTTCGGGATTCTGGAATTCTTATTGAATCCACCCTGATTTGGTCTGCGTCCGCCACTCTGTGTCTTATCAAAATCTTTTTTCTTGTTTTTGTTCTCTCTGTCTCTTTCTCTCTTGCTGTCTTTGGAAGTCTTTGTCAGTTCCGGTGCAAATGCCATATCGTCATTCTTTCTTGTATTCTGGCGCTGTCCCTGACGTCCCTGACTGCCGCCGAAGCGTCCGTCACGTCCTTCACTTCTGTTTCCGTCCGGACGACCCTGGCCATTGCCTGCGGTCTTCCTCCCTGACGGTTTCCATCTCCCTGTGGTCTTCCCTGTCCGAAACGTCCTCCCTGACGATTTCCATCGCCCTGGAATCTTCCGCCCGGACGGCCCTGGCCATCGCCCTGGGATCTGCCCTGTCCGAAACGTCCTCCCTGGCGGTTATCTCCCTGGGATCTTCCTTCACCCTGAGGTCTTCCCTGACGGTTCTGTCCGTCCGGTCTTCTGTTGCCTGTACCTGGGCGGTCATTATTATTTCTTCTTGGTCTGTCACCGTCTGTTCTTGAACTGTCGGAATTTCTTCCTTCTGCATTTCTTGGTGAACCTGTTCTCTCGCCTTCAGCTTTCACAGGTTTCTTTCTTGTTTTTCCTCCGTCACTTGCATTCTGTGCATGAAAAACGCGGATAATATTTTTTTTCTTTTTAGGTGTTTCAGTTTTATCTCCTTCTGATTTTGCTGTTACAACCTTTTCTTCTGTCTTGGGAGTCTCCAATTTCGCAATATGCTCCTTTCCCCTGTTATTATTGTCTTTTCTGAATCTATTCTTTACTTCCGAAACCGCAGGCTCATCCACCATACTCATATGGCTTCTCACATCAACGCCTTTTGATTTCAGAAACTCGATTACTTCTCTGTTCTGTCGTCCAAGCTCTCTGGCCAGCTCATGTACTCTTAATTTTGACAATCGCTATACCTCCTTCATGATTGCTTTCGCAAAGTTCTCATCCTGGACAGCCAGACAGGCGCGGTACTCCTTTCCCATTGCTCTGCCTAAGCTCTCTTTATCTGAGAAGAAGAAAATCGGAACTTCATAAAAACTGCACATATTCCTGAATTTCTTCTTTGTATTCTCGGAGGCATCCTCAGCAACGATCACAAGCAGTCCTTTTCCGGTCTTTACAGATTTCTCTGTGGAAAATTCTCCGCTTACGGTCTTGCCTGCTTTGGTAGCCAGCCCTATCAGCGACAGTACTCTGTTATTTTTCAATATCTTCCAGCTCCTTCTTAAGTCGTTCGTATACCTCATCCGGAACCGCAGTTTTCAGTGAACGCTCAAGTCCATGATTTTTAATCGCTTTATCCAGACATTCTCTGGAAAGACACAGATATGCGCCTCTGCCGTTTTTCTTACCGGTAGTATCAAGCACGATCTCATCTTCTGTAGTCTTAAGAACTCTGAGCATCTCTTTCTTGCTTTTCATTTCCCTGCAGCCGGTACACTGGCGCATGGGAATCTTATTCTTCGTCTTCATTCTCTCCTGCTTCCTGAGCCTGTGGCTCTTCTTCTACAGGAACTTCCTCTGAAACTTCTTCTGCTTCGGTTTCTTCTGTCAGGGAATCTTCTGCTGAAGTTTCCTCTGCTGAAGTTTCCTCTGCTGATGCCTCAGCTGCATCTTCTGCAGTCTCGTCATCATCATAATCATAGAAATCACCGGCTTCTTTTGCCTGAGTCTCACTCTTGATGTCAATCTTAAATCCTGTAAGTCTTGCAGCAAGACGTGCATTCTGACCTTCTTTACCGATTGCAAGGGACAGCTGATAATCAGGAACAACTACCAGAGCTGTCTTCTCATCAGGATCTGCCATAACTGCGATAACCTTTGCAGGGCTCAATGCATTCTCGATCAGGATCGCAGGATTCTCATCCCAGTTGATGATATCAATCTTCTCACCGCGAAGTTCCTCAACTACTGCATTGACACGTGCGCCGTTCATACCTACGCATGCACCAACTGCATCTACATCCGGATCGTTGCTCCATACAGCGATCTTTGTACGGGAACCGGCCTCACGTGCGATGCTCTTGATCTCAACAGTTCCGTCTTTTACTTCTGCAACTTCTGACTCAAAGAGACGTTTCACAAGTCCCGGATGAGTTCTGGATACCAGAATACGAGGTCCCTTCGGGGTATCCTTGACTTCAAGAATATACACCTTTATTCTCTCTGTCGGCTGGAAGGTTTCCCCTTTCACCTGTTCATTCTCACTTAATACTGCATCTGCCTTACCAAGATTGATGCTTACATTCTTGCCCATCACACGCTGTACAATACCGGTTACTACTTCTTTTTCTTTTCCATAGTATTCATCATACAGCACTTTACGTTCTTCCTCACGGATTTTCTGCAAGATAACGTTCTTTGCATTCTGTGTCGCAATACGTCCGAATTCCTTAGACTGGATCGGAACCTGTATCATGCCTCCGATCTCAGCTCTTGATGTGATTTTCAAAGCATCTGCCAGAGAAATCTCCATTGCAGGATCCTCTACGTATTCTACGATACTTCTGTCTGCATACACTGAAAAATCGCAGGTTTCCGGATTAATAGTTACATGTACATTGTCAGCTTTTCCAAAATGGTTTTTGCAGGCCTGGATCAGAGACTGCTCAATTGCCTCAAGCAAGTATCTTTGCTGATACTCTTTTCCTTTTCAAGGATATCCAGTGCCTCCTTTAACTCTCTGCTCATTTTTTTCTTATCCTCCCGAATTAACTAAAACTCTATTGCGAGGCGTATCAGGCTGTGTCTTTCTTATCAAAAACACGCTCGGTTCCATCCTCATCGATTGTCACACTGTTACTATCATATGCGGTCAAAATCCCGCAGAACTCTTTTTGCTTCTCGATTGGCCGATAGGTACGGATTTCCACCAGTTTTCCCATGTTTCTCTCAAAGTCTTTGTCTTTCTTCAGCGGTCTGTCCAGTCCCGGTGAACTGATCTCCATGATATAACTGTCTTCAATAAAATCATTCTCATCCAGTTTGTCACTGAATGCTCTGCTGACTGTCTCGCAGTCATTTACTGTAATTCCGCCTGGTTTGTCAATGTATCCTCTCAGATACCAGTTTCCTGCTTCCTTTACATATTCTACATCAACCAGTTCAAAGCCGTTAAGTTCTACGATCGGTGCCAGAAGTTCCTCTGCGCGCTTTTCATACTCTTCCCGTCTGCTCATTTTCCCACCTGCCTTTCCATGCAACAAATAAGAGTGGCTCACGCCCACTCCTTTGTCAACAAGTTCTAATTTAGATGTATTGTAACACCAATTTCCGGCAATTGCAAGGCTTTTCCTGCAAAAACCTTGATTTTAGCGGATTTGTTGGTTTTATATACGTGGTTTTATTCCTTTACTGTCCCGTTTGGACAGTTTTATCCTGTTGAGAACATAGGGTTTATCATGGTAAGTAATGGTATATTCCTGGCGGCTTTCCAGAAGATATGCATGATCCAGCTTATCTCCTTCTGCCAGTTTCATTCCACGCACCCCGATAGATGTTTTCTTCATAGCAGAAATATCCTGTTTCTGAAATCTTAAGAAATATCCGCCTTCACTCTGGAATACCACCTGTTCCATTTCATCCGCAGAACCCACAAAAATCAGAGAATCCTCTTCAGCAAGTTTCGTAGACACGATCGTTCTCTTCGCCACATCAAACTCTGCACCACTCACCAGCTTGCACATGGATGCAGCAGTGACAAACAGAAGTGTATTTTCTTTTACAGATGCCAGTGGTGCTACATAGAGCATACGTTCCTGTGCACTGTCATAATTGCTCAGATTATCTGCCGGTGTCCCCTTATCCCTGAAACGAACCAGCGGAATATCTGCCACCTTGATACTGTGCATCTTTCCATTATCTGTAAAGATACAGATCTTATCTGTATTCATACAGTTAAACACATATTTGTTCTCTGCATTGGCAGCTTCTTTATTTCTCTCATATGCAGACTTATCAATGGTCCGCATATATCCGAAGCGGTCCATGAGGAATGTGACTTCCATTTCTTCCATCTTCTTTTCTTCATAGACAACTTCTTCTGCATTCTCGATCACTGTGCGGCGTTTCGTACCGTATTCTTTCTTGATCTGATCCAGTTCTTTCATGATCACTTCTGACATGGAATCATAATTATTCAGGATATCTTCATAAATGGCAATGTTCTTCATTGTTTCTGCATAGTCTGCCTGAAGTGCCTCGATCTCCAGACCAATCAGTTTGTACAGACGCATATCCAGGATCGCAGCTGCCTGTTTCTCTGAGAAATGCAGCTTCTGCGCAGCTTTCTCGCTTGATTTGCTCTTGAACCTGATTCCTTCTGTCACACCGTCAACCAGGCATTTCTTTACCTGTTCTCTGTTCTTGCTTCCTCGCAGGATCTCGATGATCAGGTCGATCACATCACATGCCTTGATCAGACCTTCCTGGATTTCTTTCTTCTCCTGCTCCTTATTCAGAAGTGTGGTGTACTTTCTGGTCGTGACATCGAATACGAAATCTACGTGATGCTCGATCACCTGCTTCAGACTCAGAGTCTCCGGTCTGCCATCCGCAACTGCCAGCATATTCACGCCAAAAGTATCTTCCAGCTTTGTCTTCTTGTAGAGCATATTGGTAAGATTCTCTACATCTGCGTCACGCTTCAGGTCAAGAACAATACGGATTCCCTCTTTGGAAGACTGATTGGAAATATCCACGATATCTGTTGTCTTCTTGTTTTCCACAAGAGACGCAATATCATTCAGGAATTTTCCGATATTTGCACCGATCATTGTGTAAGGAATCTCTGTGATCACAAGCTGCTGTCTGCCGCCTTTGAGCTTCACTGTCTCCACTTTACCTCTGACACGGAGCTTCCCTGTTCCTGTCTCGTAAATCCTGAGCAGGTCATCTTTATTTACTACCAGACCACCTGTCGGGAAATCCGGTCCCTTGAGATAGCGCATCAGCCCTTTGACACTGATGTCGTTATTCTTCATATATGCTTTTACAGCATCTACCACTTCACCCAGATTGTGCGGTGGAATACTGGTTGCCATACCGACCGCAATACCGTCTGCTCCGTTTACCAGCAGATTCGGGATTCTGACAGGAAGTACCACCGGTTCCTTCTCTGTCTCGTCAAGTTCGGCATAAAATCTACTACATTCTTATCCAGATCTTCGAGGAAGACATCCTGTGTCAGTTTCTCCAGTCTGGCTTCTGTATATCGCATGGCCGCTGCACCGTCGCCCTCGATGGAACCGAAGTTTCCATGTCCGTCAACCAGTGTTTTACCTTTCTTAAAATCCTGAGCCATTACCACAAGTGCTTCGTAGATTGAACTGTCACCATGGGGGTGATATTTACCCATGGTGTCACCTACGATACGGGCACATTTTCTGTATGGTCTGTCATAACGAATACCCAGTTCATACATATCATACAGCGTTCTTCTCTGCACGGGCTTTAATCCGTCACGCACATCCGGCAGGGCTCTGGAGATAATAACACTCATGGCATAATCTATATAGGATTTCTGCATGACCTCCGCATAGTCGGTGGGAATCACATTCTCCTGTTTTGTTTCCATTTAATCTCTTTCCTCCATCTCAGACACATATCCATGTATCTGTCTTAATTTCCACATAACACTCCGGCGAAATCAGATATCCAGCTCTGCATCCTGTGCATGCTCATAGATAAATTTCTTTCTCGGCGGGACATCGCTTCCCATCAGAATCTCTGTCACACTTGATGCAAGTCTCGCATCCTCAATCTCCACCCGCTTCATCATTCTTGTCTCCGGATTCAGAGTCGTCTCCCAGAGCTGCTCCGCATCCATCTCGCCCAGACCTTTATATCTCTGAAGAGTAAAGCTTCCCGGCTTATGGGCACGTCTGTATCTCTCCAGTGCCTTATCATCGTACAGGTATTCCTCCTGCCCCTTCTTAGGCATGACTTTATATAATGGCGGCATGGCAATATACACATGTCCCTCAGTGATCAGATCCGGCATGAAACGATAGAATAAAGTCAGGAGCAGTGTGGAAATATGCGCCCCATCCACATCGGCATCAGCCATGATCACAATCTTGTCGTAACGAAGCTTCGTAATATCAAAGTCATTTCCGTATCCTTCGGAGAATCCACATCCAAATGCATTGATCATGGTCTTGATCTCCGCATTGGCAAGCACTTTATCAATGGTTGCTTTCTCCACATTCAAGATCTTGCCTCTGATAGGAAGGATTGCCTGATAATTACGGTTACGGGCAGTCTTTGCGGAACCTCCCGCAGAATCTCCCTCTACGATAAAGATCTCACACTGGGACGGATCCTTTTTCTCACAGTTTGCCAGCTTTCCGTTAGAGTCAAAGGAATATTTCTGCTTTGTCAGAAGATTGGTCTTGGCTCTCTCCTCTGTCTTGCGGATTTTGGCAGCTTTCTCCGCGCAGGAAAGGATTGTCTTAAGAGTCTCCAGATTTCTGTCAAAATAGAGTACCATCTGCTCTCCTACAACCTTTCCGGTTGCGCGTGATGCATCCTGATTATCCAGCTTTGTCTTGGTCTGCCCCTCGAAACGCGGTTCCGGATGCTTGATGGAAACAACCGCTGTCATTCCGTTACGGATATCTGCACCTGTGAAGTTCGGATCCTTGTCTTTAAGAACGCCAATCTCTCTCGCATAAGTATTCATGACTGTGGTAAATGTAGTCTTAAATCCAGTCAGATGAGTACCGCCCTCTGCATTGTAAATGTTATTACAGAAGCCCAGTACATTCTCACGAAATTCATTGGTAAACTGGAATGCCACCTCTACCTGAATGCCGTCTGCTTCCCCTTTCAGGTAAACCGGATCATGCAGGACTTCCGCACTGTGGTTCAGATCCTTGATAAATCCAATGATACCGTCCGGCTCATGATAGGTAATATCCTCGACCTCTGCACCTCTTTTATCCTCAAAATGAATGGTCAGTTCCGGATTCAGATATGCAGTCTCATGAAGTCTGCTCTTTACTTCTGTTGCAGAAAATCTTGTCTTTTCAAAAATCTCCGGATCCGGCAGGAAATTGATACTGGTTCCGGTCTGTCTGGTCTTACCCAGCTTCGGCAGCAGCCCTTCCTCAAGTTCAATGGTCGGGATTCCCCGTTCATAGTGATCATGATGCACATATCCGTCACGACTGATCTTAATGTCCAGATATGTAGACAGGGCATTCACAACCGAAGAGCCTACTCCATGAAGTCCTCCGCTGGTCTTATAGGCAGAATTATCAAATTTACCGCCTGCATGAAGAGTTGTAAATACAAGTCTCTCTGCCGACACTCCTTTCTCATGCATATCTACCGGGATTCCTCTTCCATTATCCGTAACCGTACAGGAACCATCCTTCTCCAGAATCACATGGATCAGACTGCAGTATCCTGCCAGATGTTCATCTACTGCGTTATCTACGATCTCATAAATGAGATGATTTAATCCTTTTCGTGAAACACTTCCGATGTACATTCCCGGGCGCTTACGAACCGCCTCCAGGCCTTCCAGGACAGAGATGCTCCCTGCATCATAGGTGTTTTTCTTTGCCATGTCTGTTACATTTCCTTTCTTTCTATATATCAACATCAACCAGATTGCTTACTGCAAATCAGGAAATAATTTTTACGTCGCAAACGTTTGTTCGTATTATAACTGAAATTTTATTTTTTTTCAAGCCTAAACATTCCTTGTCAATGGAATAAAATACAAAAAATAATCAGAACTGAAATTCTGATCCTTTTCTGACTGTAAGCCTGTTCTGTTATAATTTGAGTGCATTTATCTTATCATTGGTTTTTTCAGCTGTCAACTGTTTCATTTGCCCGCAAGGCTGTTTTGCATTATCTTTACAGTAGAAATATCTGTAAGAAGTTAAACTTTTATAGAGAAAGGGAATAGGTCAAAACCGATTGAGCAGAATAAACTCAATCCGGTTTTTAGTGTTAAATATTATAATCCTATGATTTCCTAATATTTTAATATTTTTTATTTCTTTTGTAGATAATAGAGTCAGAACAAAAGATGGCTGCCGGAATCGGTATCGCTATCGATCGGGACATTATTGTCATTTGAGTGATCAGTGTCGATTGGGACATTATTGTCATTTGAGTGATCAGTATCGATCGGGACATCCGTGTCGATTTGTGGAGGCTGCGGATCTGTTGGTTCTGGATCCGGATAGGACGGATACCAGGGAATCGGAGTTGCTGTCGGAATCGGAGTTGCCGTTGGTTCCGGTGTAGGCGTAGCTGTCGGCTCTGGAGTCACTGTTGGTGTGGGCGTAGCTGTTGGAGTTACTTTTGGCTTTTTTTTCGCCAGTACTTTAACCTCACATTTAAAATACCGTGTTCCAACTCTTGCGTAAATGGATGTCTTTCCTTTGGAACGGGCAATAACGAATCCGCGTGAAGTAACAAGAGCAACTTTTTCATTTTTGGAAATCCAGGATATCTTCTGAGTATTACCATTTAATCTTAAGGGGTAATACTGACCTTCCTCTAGTGTGATAGATTTTTCATTCAGGAAAGGTTGTTCGACTTTAATTGTACAGAAATATTCTCTGCCAGCTGTATCTACACTGTAATTGTTGCCTTTCCTTTCTTTATACCTTTGTATCGTTTTATCTTTAAAAACAAAACTAGTTTGAAGCATTGTCATACTTGGAAATACTCGATTAA
>ENA-OQEX01001210-OQEX01001210.1-human-gut-metagenome-genome-assembly--contig:-NODE-1210-length-10266-cov-2.556169_pt1 | contig 10266 bp, 14 predicted proteins | sample MGYA00242802_ERZ504649 | MGnify/ENA primary metagenome ERZ504649 (study PRJEB26092, sample SAMD00036194) | human gut metagenome | host: Homo sapiens | study: EMG produced TPA metagenomics assembly of... | reverse complement strand
GCCAGGGCTTCGGTTTGGCGCATATCAACCTCTCTAGACTCCCTCAGGGAGGGGAGCCAAGTACGGCGGACTACTTATTGAGGATGCTGGTGGCTACGATGTCGGCGGCGATGGCCTTGGATGCAGCATCGTCCGGGCCGGGGGCGGGAGCCATAAACGCCTTACGGTAGTAGCGCAGCTCGTCCAAGGACTCGATGATGTCTGCGAGAGCACGATGGCCACCGTTCTTTGGCGGGCGGTTCTCGTACACGGCCGGGTACCAGCGGCGGGCGAGCTCCTTGAATGTGCTCACATCCACGCTGCGGTAATGCAGGTGGCTCATGAGGTTCGGCATGTAATGGTCGAGGAACTTCTTATCGGAGCCGATGGTGTTGCCGGCCAGCAGCGGGCGCACGCCTTCCGGCGTGAAGCGCAGCACGTATTCGGTGACCTTCTGCTCGGCCTCGGCCAGGCTCAGGCCATTCTCCCACTCGTTGATCAGGCCGGAACGGGTGTGCATCTGGCGCACGAAATCGTTCATATGGTTCACGGCCTTCTCGGACGGCTTGATGACGTAATCCACGCCCTCGTCCAGCACATTCAGGTCAAAGTCAGTGGGCACTACGGACACCTCGACGAGTTCGTCGCCGCCGAAGATATCCAAGCCCGTCATTTCGCAGTCAATCCAAATCAGGCGCGAATCCTTTGCGCTGTAAGTTTCTGCATCATGGCTGTCGACCATGGTAAGCCTCTTTTCGTCATGTCACCCGTTATTACAAGAACAGTTCAGACTATACCCCAGCGCATACAAGCTATCTCGAGCCACATACGCGAAAAGGGCCTGCATAAGCAGACCCTTTTCACAAGGAATCAACCCCTAACTAGCGCAAGCTAGCGGGCATCAACCGATCAGTTGTTGTGGAAGCCGGAGTAGTTCGGGGCTTCGGTGGTCATCACGATATCGTGCGGGTGCGATTCGCGCAGACCGCGTCGGTGATGCGGATGAACTTGCCACGCTCCGGCATCTCGGCGATGTTGTGGGCGCCGATGTAGAACATGGACTGGTGCAGGCCACCGAGCATCTGGTAGAGCACGGCGTTCAGCGGTCCGCGGTACGGCACTTCGCCTTCCACGCCTTCCGGCACGACCTTGTCGCTGGAGGTCACGTCGGCCTGGAAGTAGCGGTCCTTGGAGTAGGACTTCTTGCCGCGCGGGGCCATGGCACCGAGGGAGCCCATGCCACGGTACAGCTTGTACTGCTTGCCGTGCAGGAGCACCTTCTCGCCCGGGGCTTCCTCACAGCCAGCGAGCGTGCCGCCGAGCATCACGGAGGAAGCGCCAGCCACGAGGGCCTTGGCGATGTCACCGGAGTAGTGGATGCCACCGTCGGCGATGCAGGGCACGCCAGCGGCACGGCAGGCCTGGGCAGCCTCGTACACGGCGGTGAGCTGCGGGACACCGACACCGGCAACGATACGGGTGGTGCAGATAGAGCCGGGGCCAATACCGACCTTGACGGCGTCCGCGCCAGCCTCAATCATGGCCTGAGCACCGGAGCGGGTGCCGACGTTGCCGCCGATGATCTGCACGCCGTCGAAGGCGGAGTCGTGCTTCAGGCGGGAAATCATGTCGAGTGCCAGACGGGCCTCACCGTTGGCGGTGTCGACCACGAGCACGTCCACGCCAGCCTCCATCAGAGCGGAGGCACGCTGCCAGGCGTCGCCGAGGAAGCCGACGCCGGCGCCACGCGCAGACGACCCTGCTCATCCTTGGTGGCGTCCGGGTACTGCTCGGTCTTGACGAAGTCCTTGACGGTGATCAGCCGGTCAGGTGCCTTCCTCGTCAACGAGCGGCAGCTTCTCAACCTTGTGCTGGGCGAGCAGACGGTGAGCGTCGTCCTTGGAAATGTTGGACGGGCCAGTGACCAGGTTCTCCTTGGTCATGACATCCTTAACCTTCAGGGTGTCGTAATCCTCGGAGGCGATGAAGCGCATATCACGGTTGGTGATGATGCCGACGAGCTTGTTTTCCTTGTCCACAACCGGCAGACCGGAGATGTGGAACTTGCCGCACAGCTTGTCGAGGTCGGCCAGAGTGACCTCGGGGTTGACGGTCAGCGGGTCGTGATCATACCGGACTCGGAACGCTTGACCACATCGACCTGAGCGGCCTGGTCGTCGATGGACAGATTGCGGTGCAGCACACCGATACCACCGTTACGAGCCATGGCGATGGCCATCTCGGACTCGGTCACGGTATCCATGGCAGCGGAGAGGACCGGGGCCTTCATCACGATCTTGCGAGTCAGATGAGTGCTGGTGTCCACTTCGGAGGGAATGACATCCGTCTCGTTCGGCAGCAGCAACACATCATCATAAGCAAGGCCGAGCTTGGCGAAAATCGGAGGAAGGGGAGCATACGCCGATTGGGCGTTCAATTCATCGAGGTTTGTAGCCATACAAACACTATATGAACACGCGCTGACCTTCACGACACACGCTTGTGAGCGCTCACTTATCCGCTGCCGGGTCCTGCACCTCACCCGCCTGCGAGTCCCGCGAATCCGCAGGCGAATCAGTCATCGAATCCGCTGCCTGAGAGCCAATCGAATCCCGGCTCTCCCCTACTGCAGACTGCGACTTAACCGTAGCATGCTGCGCGTTCTTGCGTGCGGATTCGAGCGTCAGGTTCTCGGCTTGGATCTCGGGAATACGATGCCGCAGATAGGGGTACATCGTGGCTATGGTCAGCACCACCACGGCGATGGGCATGCCCACGGCCACATGCTGCGCTTTGAAGAACAGAATCGTCAGCGAACCGAATGCGATCAGCGCGGCCCATCCCCACAGGATCAGCACGGCGCCACGCACCGAATGCCCGATCTTCAGCATGCGATGGTGCAGGTGCATACGGTCCGGATGCATGGGCGACTGGCCTTTGGCCAAACGCCGCACAATCGCCAGACACATGTCGAGCACAGGCAGGAACAACACCAGAATCGGCAGCAGAATTGGCATGAACACCGGCAGATAGATGCTGGCATGAATCGAGGCCGGGTCAAGACGTCCGGTCATCACAATCGAAGCGCAGGTGATGAGATAGCCAAGCAGCATCGAACCGGAATCACCCATAAACAGTTTGGCGGGATGCCAATTATGCAGCAGGAAGCCCACGCAGATACCCACCATCATCACGTCGATCAGCGTGGCCAACGAAGCATAACTCGGGGAAGACCGGGCGATGATATACGAATAGGCGGCGAACGCTATGCCACCAATCGCCACGATACCGGCCGCCAGGCCATCGAGGCCATCAACGAAATTGACCGCGTTAATCGAGGCGACAATCAGGAATGCGGTGATCGCCATGGACAGACTCGGCGAGGCGGTAATCAGCGAACCGCCCAAAGGCAGTGAGATGATCTGCAATCCGCCCCAAGCCACGAATACGGAAATCAGCAGCTGACCGGCAAGTTTCAGCATCCAATCGAGATCCCACAGGTCATCGGCCATGCCCAGCAGACTGATCATGATGCCGCCGGCAAGAATCACCCACATCTGGTAATTGCCGTTGAACAATCCCGAGAGAAAAGGCAGCCGACTGGCGAATACGGTAGCCACGGCAAAACCGATCAGCATGCCAAGCACCCATGCGCGGCGTGGGAATGGTGTGCACGTCTCGGGCACGCACCTCGCCAACCGCACCGATTTCGATGGCGACGTGGCGAATCAGCGGAGTCACCAGCCAGGTGACGCCACCGGCGATGGCGGCAATCAGTAGGTAGATTCTCATGCGCCGAGTCCACCGCCGTTGAGGTGGAGGGCCTTGCGAATCACGTTTTGGGCGATGACGCCTTCACGCAGGATCTCGATGCCGTCGCGCGCGTACGGATCGGCTTTGACGACGGTGCTGGAGACATGGCCTTGGGTGGGACCGCCGTCCAGATACAGGTCGACTTCGCTGCCGAACGCGTCAACCGCCTCCTGGACGGTCTGCGCGCTTTCGTCGCCGGAACGGTTGGCGCTGGACGCGGCCAGCGGGCCAGTCGCCTTGAGAATCGCGAGGCACAGCGCCGAATTGGGGATGCGGATGCCTTGCGTGCCGGGGCGACCATCGGCGGTGTCGGCCAAAGTCTCCAACGTGCAGTCGGGCCGGGCTACGGCAATCGGCGAGAACGCGCCAGGCAGAAACGCCGCCGACAAACGATTCAGCGGGGACGGCAGGTCGAGACCGAGCTCATCAAGCTGGTCGGTGGATGCGAGCAGTACCTGCAACGCCTTATAGCGCGGGCGACGCTTGAGCCGGTAGATACGGTCGATAGCGGCCTTATTACGCGGATCGCACGCCACTCCATATACCGTATCCGTTGGAATGACGACCAATCCACCATCGGATGACACGCGCCGCCTGTGCCAGCGATTCATCCGTGACTTTCAGCGTTGTTCCGCCTTCCACGCTCACGCCACCTCCGTTCGCTTGTGTATTCACAATCTACCATTGCACCATTGCGCCCCGACTTGCATAGTTCATCATCGCTCGTTTGCCGTACTGCCGTTTTCCGATTCGCCCCACACGCACAGACCGTAGATACAATGAGTCCATCCATGCTCTTTCGCGAATTACAGGAGTGTTCAATGAGCGAAATCAATGCTGAATCCACCACCATGCCTCCCGTCGAACTGCGTATGCCGCGCGCCAGCGAGCGCGAGGAGATGCTCGCCGGCAAACTGTACAATTCGGTAGACCCTGAATTGAATGCCCTGCGCGAGAAGGCCGGCGACTGTGCGCGCGCTTCAACGCCGCGTCGCGTACCGATCATGCCGCCCGTGCCGCGATTCTCGATGAGCTGCTGCCCGGCCACGGTGCCGGCCTTGACGTGATGGGGCCGATTTTCTTCGACTATGGCTGCAACATCACCATCGGAGAGCGCGTGTTCGCCAACTTCAACTTCACTGTGCTGGATTGTTGCCCGGTGACGATTGGCGACGACGTGCTGTTCGGCCCGAACGTTTCGCTGCTGCCACCGATGCATCCGTTGCGTTGGCAGGATCGTAACGTGAGCAGGCACCTGATGGTTCCGCATACGACTGCGAGTATGGCAAGCCGATTGTCATCGGCTCGAACTGCTGGTTTGGCGGCAATGTGACGGTAATCGGCGGCGTGACGATCGGCGAGGGTTGCGTGATCGGTGCCGGCTCGGTGGTGACGCGCGATATTCCGCCGCACACCGTGGCCGTGGGTAATCCGGCCCGTCCGATTCGCGAGATTACGGATAAGGATGCTTCCGCGCTACAGTATTACGCGCAGTGATATATGAATGCTCCCGCTGGCGAGCTGTCAGCGGAGCTGACTGAGGGTGGTTGCCGGAAATCTCCGATAACCACCCTCAGCCTCACTTCGTGAGGTAGCTCCCGCCAGCGGGAGCATAGTAATGTGAGACGTCACGCGCCGAGGTACGCCTTGCGCACCTTCTCGTCGTGCAGCAGGTCGGAGGCCTTGCCCTCATGGTGATCTTGCCGGTCTCGAGCACGTAGGCGCGATCCGCGATGGACAGGGCCATCTTCGCGTTCTGCTCCACGAGCAGCACGGTGATGCCACGCTTGCGCAGCGTGACGATGATGTCGAAGATCTCCTTGACCAGCAGCGGGGACAGACCCATCGACGGCTCATCCATGAGGATGGTCTTCGGATGGCTCATCAGGCGCGGCCCATGGCCACCATCTGCTGCTCACCGCCGGAAAGCGTGCCGGACAGCTGGCGGCGACGTTCCTTCAAACGCGGGAAGTAGTCGAACACCATCTCAAGATCCTTACCCAGACTGGACTGGTCTTTGAGACTGAACGCGCCCATCTCTAGGTTCTCCTGCACGCTCATGCGGGTGAACACGTGGCGGCCTTCCGGCACATGGGCCATGCCCAGCGTGACGATCTTGTTCGCATGCGTTTTGAGCAGATCGTGGCCATCATAGGTAATGCTGCCGGATTTGGCAGGCACCAGACCGGTGATGGTGTGCAGGGTGGTGGTCTTGCCGGCGCCGTTGGCTCCGATCAGGGAGACGATCTCGCCGTCGTTCACCTTGAGGCTAATGCCCTTGACCGCGTCGATCGCGCCATAGGAAACGCATAGATCCTTGATTTCCAGCATCAGCGCGCTCCTTCCGTCAGTGTCTTGGCAATGCTTGGCTCCGGTTCCGCTTGGTGGTGGAATCGCCGTCCGCGTCATCGTTGTTGTCGCTGCCCAAGTAGGCGGAGATGACCTGCGGGTTGTTGGCGATCTCCTCCGGCGTGCCGGATGCGATGGTGCGGCCATAGTCCAGCACCTGGATGCGCTGGCATACGCTCATCACCAGGCTCATGTCATGTTCGATGAGCAGGATGGCGATACCGAAACGGTCGCGGATCGTGTTGATACAGTGCAGCAGATCCTCGGTTTCGGTGGGGTTCATGCCGGCGGCCGGCTCGTCGAGCAGCAGCAGTTTCATGCCGGTGGCCAGGGCGCGTGCGATCTCGAGCTTGCGCTGCTGGCCGTACGGCAGGTTGGCCGCCTGGGTGGTGGCCAGTCCCTCGAGGTTGAAGATGCGCAGCAAGTCGATGGCCTTCTCGTGCATCTCGTTCTCCTGCTTCCAGAAGCCCGGGGTGCGGAAGATGGCGCTGCCCATGTGGTAGGTGAACGACTCATCGAAGGCGACGAGCACGTTCTCCTCGACGGTGAGCTGCTTGAACAGGCGGATGTTCTGGAAGGTTCGGGCGATGCCGGCACGCACGACCTGATAGGTCTTCTTGCCGTTCATCCGGGTTCCGTCCAGCCAGAACTCGCCTTCGGTGGGCTTGTACACGCCGGTCAGCAGGTTGAACACCGTGGTCTTGCCGGCGCCGTTGGGGCCGATCAGGCCAATGAGTTCGCCCTTGTTGATGGTCATGTTGAAGTTGGACACGGCTTTCAGACCACCGAAGGTGATGCCGAGATGTTCGGCTTTGAGGATGGGCTGGGTTGCGTCGCTCATCGTGAGGCCTCCTTCACGGTCTTGTCGTCGGACTGGTCATGCTGCTTGGCGCTGGCCGCGGGTTTCGCGCCCTTGCCGGCGGCGCCGCGGAACAGCATGCGGTTGACCAGACGCGGCAGTGAGAACTCCCAGGATCCGAAGATGCCCTGCGGGCGGAAGATCATGACGAGCACCAGCACCACCGAGTAGGCGAGCATACGGTAGTCGGCGAAGGCGCGCAGCAGCTCGGGCAGGATGGTCAGGCCGATGGCGGAGACGATCGAGCCGGTGAGCGAACCCATGCCGCCGAACACCACCATGATCACGTAGTTGATGGAGTTGAGCCAACCGGCCATGGTGGGGTTGAGCGAGCCGATGTACTGGGCGAAGATACCGCCGGCGATGCCCGCGAAGAACGCGGAGATCGCGAAGACGAGCACCTTGAGTACGTGGTGTTGAGTCCGGAGCGCCGGCGGCGATCTCGTCGTCGCGGATGGCCTTGACCGCACGGCCGTAACGGGAGCGGCCGAACATGAAGAGCACGACCACGGTGACCACCATGATCCAGAACACGACGTACAGGTTGGCGGTGCGTTCGATGCCGATCAGCGCCTGTCCGGCGGCGCCCTTGTCGAGGCCCATGCCGCCGGCTACCTTGAGGTTCTGGATGATCACGCGGATGATCTCACCGAAGCCCAGCGTGATGATGGCCAGGTAGTCGCCGTGCAGTCGCAGGGCAGGAATGCCAATCAGGATGCCGAACACGCAGGCCACCACGCCGCCGATCAGCGTGGTGAGCAGGAAGCGGGCGGTGGGGTCGATGGCAATGCCGGCGGCGACCATGTATTTGGAGGTCAGTGCGGCCACGTAGGCGCCGATGGCCTCGAAACCGCAGCATCCCAGCGTCAGCTGGCCGAGCACGCCGATGGTGAGGTTCAGGGAGGTGGTCATGATGATGGCGATGCACGCGTCATCATGATGCCCTTGATGTAGGAGTCGGCCAAGCCGGATTCGCACAGCGCCATCACGATGCCGAACGCGGCGAGGATGCCGATGAAGCACACAAGATAGGACTGTTTGGTGGAAAGCATTGTCTTCTTCATCTGATCAGACCTTCTCCCTTCGTTCTTGCCCATAATGCCGGACGGTTTGACGAGCAGCACGATGATCAGGATGGCGAACACGATGCGTCGGAGAACGCCGAGGTGATGATGCCCGCCGTGATGGTGCCGATATACGCCTTGGTCAGGCTTTCGATCAGACCGATGGCCAGACCACCGATCATGGCGCCCGGGATGGAACCAATGCCGCCGAGCACGGCGGCGACGAACGCCTTCAGGCCCAGCATGGCGCCCATCATAGGCGAGACCTGCGGGTAGGCGGCGCAGTACATCAGCGAGGCGACCGCGGCCAGACCGGAGCCGATGGCGAATGTCAGGGCGATGGTGGAGTTCACGTTGATACCCATGAGCACGGCGGCCTCCTTGTCTTCGGAGACGGCGCGCATGGCCTTGCCCTGCCTGGTGAATTTGACGAACAGCTGCAGGCCCACCATGATGACCAGGCCGATGACGATGGTCAGCAGGGTGTCTCCCGGCAGCTTGAGCTTGCCGAACGCGATGGACGGCAGGTGGAAGATGGTCGGGACGGTCTGGAAGTCGGCGCCGAAGATGGCCTGTGAGCCGTTCTCCAGCAGCAACGACATGGCGATGGCGGTGATCAGGCGGTCATGGAGTTGCCCTTTTCACGCACCGGCTTATAGGCGCCTTTTCGACGATCACGCCGACGGCCACGCATACCAGGATGGCGGGAATGACCGCCACCCAGGCGGCAGTCCCATGGCCACGATGGCCGGAATGGTGAGCATGAGCACGTAGCTCCGACCATGATGAAATCGCCGTGGGCAAAGTTGATCAGTCGGATGATGCCGTAGACCATGGTGTAGCCCAATGCCACCAGCGCGTACACGCTGCCGATTTTCAGACCGTTGAACAGCTGGCTGATGAACATGATGATCTGATCGGTCATAGCTCCCCCTTTCTATCAATGTTGTGGTTCTCTACCGCTGCGCGCGTAGAGATATTCGTATGTCTTGCGATTGATGGCGCGATACGCCCGCGCCTGGCGATATCCGCATATCGACGGCTGTCCTTATGCATCCGAGCCCATGAAAACACGAAAGGGAGAGGACCGGCAAAACCGGTCGCTCTCCTGTTCATGCGGAAGTCATGCTAGGACATCGTGATTATGCGGTGGGAATTCATGGAATTCACTTGGCTGCACGGTGGTGTTGTACACCGGCTTGCCGTCCTTCATTTCCAGCACGGTCACGGACTTGGTCGGCGAGCCGGACTTGTCCATGGTGAACTTGCCGGTCACACCGTCGAAGGTCATGCCGGCCACGGCGTTGCGCACATCCTCACGGGTGGCGTTCTCGCCAGCCTTCTCGATGGCCTGCTTGATCATGTAGATGGTGTCGTAGCCCAGAGCGGCGAACGTGTTCGGCTCGGCGTTGTTCTTGGACTTGTAGGACTTGATGAAGTCCTGCACCTTGGTGTTGGTGTTGTCGTCGGCGGAGTAGTGGGTGGTGTAGTAGGTCTTGTTGTACTGGGACTTGTCACCGGTGAGCTTGAGGCCATCGTATCCGTCGGGTCCCATCACGTAGCCCTCGAAACCCACGGAGCGGGCCTGCGGGATGATGTACGGGCCAGCGACGGAGTAGTAGTACGGAGCGTAGAGCAGCTCGGCGCCGGAAGCCTGGATCTTCTGCAGCTGGGAGGAGTACTCGGTGTCGTCGGCGGAGGAGGAGCTTTCCTTGTCCACCACTTCGAGGCCGAGCTTTTCGGCGGCCTTGGCGAAGGCCTCTCCCACGCCGGAGGAGTACGGATCGCCGGTGCCGTAGAGCACGGCCACCTTCTTAACCTTCAGGTTCTCGGCGGCGAAGCGTGCAGCCACCTCACCCTGGTAGGAGTCCTTGAAGCAGGTGCGGAACAGGTAATTGCCGGTTTCGATGGAGTCGGAGGTGGCGGCCGGGGCGATGGTGACCAGCTTGGACTGGTCGGCCAGCGGGGCCACGGCTGCGGTGGTGGCGGAAATGGTCGGGCCGGCCACGGCGAGCACGTTGTTGTCGCCGGCGAGCTTGTTGTAGGCGTTGGAGCTTCGGTGCGTCGCCCTTGTCGTCCATGGACTCGAGCTTGACCTTCTTGCCGTTGATGCCGCCCTTGGCCGTTTGATCTCGGAGACCGCCAGCTCGAAGCCCTTGACCTCGGCCTCGCCGTAAGCGGCGGCGGTACCGGAGTTGGTGG
>ENA-OQEX01001209-OQEX01001209.1-human-gut-metagenome-genome-assembly--contig:-NODE-1209-length-10276-cov-3.100108_pt1 | contig 10276 bp, 8 predicted proteins | sample MGYA00242802_ERZ504649 | MGnify/ENA primary metagenome ERZ504649 (study PRJEB26092, sample SAMD00036194) | human gut metagenome | host: Homo sapiens | study: EMG produced TPA metagenomics assembly of... | reverse complement strand
AACGGAATGTCTGGATGAAACAGATACTCCGGTGAGACTTCCCCGATATACACAATTCACCATCAAAAATATAATCTCACAAAACAACTCCCCTTACATCTTTTTAGAGCTGGAAGACATAGATGGAAAGAATTATAAGATAAAAGCTACATTCACCCATACGAGTGTAGTTGATGTGATTTTACAATCAGACAATTATTTTACGGTTCTATTCGGCATAGGTAACTTACGAGCCAAGTATCCGAATATCACAGAAGAAGTTTGGAACATGATAAGCCGCGGTAAGGTACGGAAAGGAATGACAACCGACGAATGTCGTTTGGCTTTGGGTAATCCCATACGCATTCATATAGTCACGGGTGGCCATGAAACATGGTCCTACGAAAGAAAAACAATAGATTTCACCAATAAGAAACTAGATCATATCAACTAATACCCAAAATATTTTGTTATCTTTGCCCTGTGAACGGTAATGTTTGCCGGGCATTTTATTTTAACAAGAATAAAAAACAGCAAATGGGTAAAGTATTAATTATCGGTGCAGGCGGTGTAGGTACTGTCGTAGCACACAAAGTGGCTCAGAATCCGGATGTATTCACTGACATCATGATCGCCAGCCGTACAAAATCAAAATGTGATGCAATCGTAAAAGCTATCGGCAATCCAGCTATTAAGACTGCACAGGTAGATGCGGACAATGTAGACGAACTGGTAGCCCTGTTTAATAGTTTCAAACCCGAAATCGTCATCAATGTAGCTCTGCCTTATCAAGATCTGACCATCATGGAAGCTTGTCTGAAGGCTGGAGTGAATTATCTGGATACAGCAAACTATGAACCGAAAGATGAAGCTCATTTCGAATACAGTTGGCAGTGGGCTTATAAGAAACGTTTTGAAAACGCAGGACTGACAGCTATACTGGGTTGTGGGTTCGACCCGGGAGTAAGTGGTATTTATACAGCCTACGCTGCAAAACATCATTTTGACGAGATGCACTACTTGGATATTGTGGACTGTAATGCCGGTAACCATCACAAAGCGTTTGCTACCAATTTTAATCCTGAAATCAATATCCGCGAAATTACTCAGAACGGACGTTATTATGAAGAAGGCAAATGGGTGACCACCAAACCATTGGAATACCACAAGGATCTGACTTATCCCAATATCGGTCCTCGTGATTCCTACTTGCTGTATCATGAAGAGCTGGAATCATTAGTTAAGAATTTCCCGACTATCAAACGTGCTCGCTTTTGGATGACTTTCGGTCAGGAATATCTGACTCATCTGCGTGTCATCCAGAATATCGGTATGGCCCGTATTGACGAAATAGATTATAACGGAGCGAAAATTGTTCCGTTACAATTCCTAAAAGCCGTACTCCCCAATCCACAGGATCTAGGAGAAAATTATGAAGGCGAAACTTCTATCGGATGCCGCATCCGAGGCGTAAAGGATGGCAAAGAACGTACTTACTATGTTTACAACAACTGTAGCCATCAAGAAGCTTACAAAGAAACTGGAATGCAGGGAGTGAGCTATACAACAGGAGTTCCTGCCATGATTGGAGCCATGATGTTCCTGCAAGGATTGTGGAAACGTCCAGGAGTATGGAATGTAGAAGAGTTTGATCCCGATCCATTTATGGAACAACTGAACAAACAAGGGCTGCCTTGGCATGAAGTATTTGATGGTGATTTAGAACTTTAAAAAGTGATTAACGGCCCATGGTAAGTAATTCATACCTGCGGCCACAATAACCATAAATCATTAACCACTAAAAAAATGAACATAGGAGATAAAGTCCCAGAAATATTAGGCTTGAACGAAAAAGGAGAAGAAATTCGTTTAAGTGATTACAAAGGAAAAAAGATAGTACTTTATTTTTATCCTAAAGATATGACATCGGGTTGTACTGCCCAGGCATGTAACTTGCGTGATAATTATGCGGAACTGCGCGCCCATGGTTATGAAGTAATCGGTGTCAGTGTGAATGATGCCAAATCGCATCAGAAATTCATTGAAAAGAACGAGCTGCCCTTTACTCTTATTGCCGATACCGACAAGAAGTTGGTAGAACAATTCGGAGTATGGGGAGAAAAAAGTATGTACGGACGTAAATATATGGGTATATTCCGTACGACTTTCATCATCAACGAAGAAGGCGTGATTGAACGTATCATCTCTCCCAAAGAGGTGAAAACAAAAGAACACGCACAACAAATTTTATAAACCAACAGATTTATGGCAAAAAAAGATAACGAAGAAATTCCATTCTCAGCAGCTCCAGGTGCCGGAAATAGTGAAAAACTGAAAGCACTGCAAGCTGCAATGGATAAGATAGAGAAAACTTTTGGTAAAGGCTCTATCATGAAATGGGTGATGACAACGTACAGGAAGTGGAAGTGATTCCTACCGGGTCTATCGCCTTGAACGCCGCATTAGGGGTAGGCGGCTATCCCAAAGGTAGAATCATAGAAATTTATGGTCCCGAATCATCCGGTAAGACTACATTGGCTATCCATGCCATTGCTGAAGCTCAGAAGGCAGGCGGCATTGCAGCTTTCATTGATGCCGAACATGCTTTCGACCGTTTCTATGCGGCCAAACTGGGAGTGGATGTAGATAACTTATGGATATCACAACCCGATAACGGTGAGCAGGCACTTGAAATTGCTGAGCAGCTAATACGATCATCCGCTATTGATATCATTGTTATCGACTCTGTCGCGGCATTGACTCCAAAAGCTGAGATTGAAGGAGATATGGTGATAACAAAGTAGGTTTACAAGCGCGTTTGATGTCTCAGGCTTTGCGTAAGCTTACGTCAGCCATCAGCAAAACCAATACAACTTGTATTTTTATCAACCAGTTGCGTGAAAAAATCGGTGTCATGTTTGGTAATCCAGAAACAACTACCGGTGGTAATGCTCTGAAATTCTATGCTTCCGTACGTTTGGATATCCGTCGCTCCACTCAACTGAAAGATGGTGAAGAAGTAATCGGCAACCAGACTAAAGTAAAAGTAGTGAAAAACAAAGTGGCACCTCCTTTCCGTAAAGCCGAATTCGATATCATGTTTGGTGAAGGTATCTCAAGAGCTGGTGAAATCATTGATTTGGGTGCTGATTTAGGCATCATCAAGAAAAGCGGTTCATGGTACAGCTACAACGAAACCAAACTGGGACAAGGACGTGACGCTTCCAAACAAGTGATTCAGGATAACCCCGAACTGGCGGAAGAACTGGAAGGTTTGATTTTCGCAGCACTGAAAGAGCAAGAATAAACCGTTCTCACATATATGCAATATATTACATTCATGACCAGTATATACAAAAACAATACATGTTAATAAAAAACCGTTTTAACCATAATAATAAGGTTAAAACGGTTTTATCCTTAAACATTATTTCCAATCACAATTTTTCAACTTTTATAAAAGACTTGTATCCCATATTTTACAAAAAGCATCTACTTTTTCAATTCAAATCCTAACATCAGCCGTCATAAGCTTCAGCTACACTGTTAAGAGTGGCAGCTGTAGAATTTACTTTGGAAGCCGCTCCAGTAATCACCTTTAGAATAGACATCAACTTATCGGCATTAAACACAAGACTCATACTATTGCCTGTCACTGTCACATAAGCTACCGTCTGTATGCCCAACTTACTTTTCATAATAATCGTCTTAGCTTCCTCATCAAAAACATAAGTGCCGCTTACCGTACGTCTTTTCAATATATATGAATAAGTACCATCCTCCTTGAAAATATACTTAATACTAGTCAAACCAATCTTATCATATATAGTCTGTAATTTTTCTTCCACTTCTTTGGCCGCTACCTCTCCACCAGCCTTTGCCAGTAACTGATCACTCTCGAACTGACATTCAGGAGCCTGATAAGACCAAGTCCCCACAATAGAATGAGCCGTAGTAGCCTTGTTACCAATTGCCGCCTTTGCCACTCCTGTCAATATAGATTTCAAATCCTGCGCCTCAGCATGAACAGAACACATACATAAGAACAAAACAACTCCCCACCATTTAAAAACATTCTTTTTCTTCATATACTTAATTACTTATAATATTCAACGACAAAGATAAAACAAAGAGACGAAAAGATAAATAACATCACATTGTAATTTAACAAAATATGCTACGTTATGAAATAGAACATATATAATAGGAAACAAACGATAAAGGACAAGTTACAGCCTTATCACCACATACTTGTCCTTTATTTCAAGAAAATACCTTTTAACAATCTCTTACCTCATCACAGTTATATTACAATAGATAATTCAATCATTCTTATTTCCATTCACTATGTTGCTCCAACATCGGATTCGTATCAATCTCACCTTGCGGAATAGGCCAAACCAAATCTTGCGCACCACGAAGATTACCCCGCGAAACTACTCCAAAGCCATAGAATGACTGGTCTTTCTGCATACGCTTTTGAGCATTTTCAAATTCTCCCCAACGGTAAAGATCTGCAAAACGCAAATCTTCAAAAGCCAATTCCACACGGCGTTCGTGACGTACAATGGCGCGCAATTCTTCTTTATTCAAATTAGTTCCTTCCACTACTTCTACCGCTGGCATACCAACACGAGCACGAACTTCATTAATATATCCTGTTATTTCGGCTTGTGGATAACCACCTTTCTCAATCATAGCTTCAGCAAGTGACAAAAGTACCTCTGCATAACGGATAACATAGAAGTCAAGACTACCGTCATATTCATTAACTGTATCTTCTGGAGTGTACCATTTACGAATACAACAGGTAGAACTTGCCGGCAAATTATTAGTAAACAGTTTTCCGTTCCATTCCATACCAGGTAACATCAATGTACCTTTCATACGAGGATCACGATTCTCATAACGTCCCATATCCGGATTAGCCTTCGTATGGGCTCCTTGAACAAGACTTCCTTTAAATAAAGGTGACTTATCGATGGGCAACCCATCTATACAATAAAAATCATCACACAAGTTCATAGAACCTTCAATAGCATTCATTGGAGCAGACCAACAAACCCCAAAGCAACTTCCTTCACCTAATCCCGGACCTTTAAAATGGACACTCAACAATACTTCTGCTGCCGTTTCATTTTGCTCTTTAAACAAATCAGCATAATTGGCAGCATAATCAGTTCCGTCACCCGACTTAAAAAGCTGCACTTTTCCTACTACATTTTTATAAGCCGTTATTGCCTCGTCCCAACGTTGATTAAAAAGAGCAATTCGTCCCATAATGGCATAACCTGCTTCTTGGGACATACGTCCTTTTTGCGCTTTCCCTATAACTGGTATTTTAGGAATCCAAGTCTTCAAATCTTCCAGCAAGGACGAAATAATCTGGCTACGTTCCGCCTTGGGAGCCTGTGCTTCAGCCAAAGTTAAAGGTTTCGTCAGATAAGGGACATCACGGAATACGGAGGTCAGATTGCAATACATCAAAGCTCGTAATGCTATTGCTTCCGCCTTGTATGCATCTATCTTTTCAGCCTCCATCGGAATACGTTCCACATTCTCTACCAACATATTACAACGCTTAATCACTTCATAATTAGCATTCCAGTACATAGAAAAGCATTCATCGGTAGTGGAAGAAGCACATTTCGAGATAGAACTTCCCAGCATCCAATCACCCCATGTGTGGTCTCCATTATCCGTACTGGTTTCACGTCCTAGAAATCCAAACTTCCAGCCATCAATATTGTCATCATATAAATTCTGGCTCTGCATGGCATCATAGCAAGCTGTCAAAGCCATCAATGCATCCGATTCGGTCTGCCAATAAGTGGTTTGAGAAGGCTGATTCGGAGAATCCGTCTGCAAAAAACTATCTGAACATGCACTGGTAACCAATAACACTCCAGAAAAAAATAAAACTCTGCATATATTTTTTGTACTTTTTACCATAATGTATATCCTCCTTATAAGTTAGAATTGAATATTTAGCCCAAATGAATAAGTGCGCATATTGGGATGTACGTCATTTCTAGCATCACCCGATGTTTTTTCCGGATCCCAGTTTTTCAAAGACGTAAATGTCAAAAGGTTGCTTCCGGCAAAATAAACACGGACACTGGAAACACCCATCTTAACAAGTCCAGGCTGACGGAATGTATAGCCGAATTCCAAGTTCTTCAAACGTAAGTAACTGGAATTTTCTAACCAGAATGAAGAATAAGAATCATTCATAGTATTACCCAATGCCGGCATAGAAGCATTTACGTTGCCGGCAGAATAACGATCCAACCAACGTTCGGTTAAGTTACCGCGAATATCGGTAGAAGTTTCCCAACTGTAACGGTAAATACCTCCCACTCCTTGCCAAAAAGTAGACAAGTCAAAATTCTTCCAAGAAGCTCCTAAATTGAAGCTATAAGAATATTTAGGAAAAGGATTGCCAATAATATCACGATCATCAGCAGTAATATTACCATCATCATTCAAATCAGCATACATAATATCGCCCAATTTAGGAGCCACACCATTTTGTTTAATGACTTCCCCTTTTGAATTAGTACGCTGTAAATCAGCTTCTGTACGGTACATACCAATCGCTTTATATCCAAAATAAGCGCCAATAGGATTGCCAATACGATTGATTGTTTGCCCACTTATTGTTTCTTCCAAACCGCCCATTTCCAGAATTTCGTTCTTCACGTGTGACAAGTTGAAACCTACATTCCAAACCCAATCGCCTTTACTATCCGAGTAATTCACATTCCATTCCCAACCACGATTGCGGACAGCACCCACATTCTGATAAGGAGCATTAAGAGAACCTAAGAATATGCCTGGCATAGCTAATTGCATCAAGATATCAGAAGTTTTCTTATCAAACCATTCAAAAGTAGTCTGTATCCTATTATTAAAGAATCCAAGATCAAGGGCCACATTGATGGAGCGGGTCGTTTCCCATTTGATGTCTTCATTTGGAACAGAAGTCTGTACCATACCAGCCTGTTTGTCCCCACCTTGGTCAAAGAAATAATTTCCGCTTGCGCCCAAAGTAGCCGCATAAGCATAATTACCGATTTCCTGGTTACCCAACTTACCCCATGATAAACGCAACTTTCCAAGGGAGAAGTTTTTATAGTCTTTCATTAATTCTTCATTCGAAAACACCCATCCTCCTGATACGGAAGGAAATGTAGCGTAACGATTGGCTTTAGGCATACGTGATGAACCATCGTGGCGAATATTGAACTCAAACAAATAACGGTCATCATAACCGTAATTCACACGACCAAAAAATGACTGGAGTTTATATTCTTCCGAATTGCCTTTTGCACCCGGATTAATTGTTCCTCCATCAAGTTCATAAATATTTTCTGTAGGAAAGCCCTGTATGGAAGCAGTCGTTTTATAAAAGCGCGAGCCAATAACAGAGTGCCCTAACAACACATTAACATTATGTTTATCAAATTGTTTGTTATAAGTCAACAGGTTCTCACTCGTCCATGTTGCATTGCGATACCAATAATCCTCCTCCTTATTCGTTTCCCCTGCCGCTTTTCTAATATTTCCTTCTGCATCATAACGGGCAGGAGATTTGGGAGAATAAGATTTCGTTGCATTTAAATCAAAAGCATAAGCAAAACTGGTCTGGAACTTCAATCCGTCCCATAAATCAATACCTGCAAAAACCTTACCGTTAAAACGCCAATACTCATTGCTGCGGTGCCCTAAAGACATTGACTCTACAGGATTCTTCATCAGTTCGGCACTCAATGACGAACCATCTACATAGCCGTAGTGTCCGTTAGAATACATCACCGGCACAGTAGGACGAGTAAACCAGGATACATAACGCATGATTCCACCTTCGCCGGAAGGTGCGACAGCAGGAGTAGTCACATTATTCTTATTACCGGATAAGTTCAATCCAAAAGTAAAACGTTTGTAACGAGTATCAATATTCGAACGAAAAGAAAAGCGTTCTACTCCTGTCTTCATCATGATACCATCTTGATTGGAATAGGCCACCGAAGTCATAAAACGGGTATTTTCATTACCTCCTGATACAGACAGATGATGCTGGTGCATACTAGCATTACGCAATACAGCATCCAGCCAATTGGTATTTGCATAATGATCCGGATCTGATCCGTCTTGCAACTTTTGCAAAGCTTCCGGTGAAAAAGTTCCAGTGCTCACTTCGTTTTTCATCAAAGCCCAATTATAACCATCCACATAATCGGGAACAATACCTGGGGTCTGCAAAGTATAACTACCTGAATACGAAACCTTCACTTTGCTTGATGCCTGTCCCCGCTTAGTAGTGATCAAAATAACGCCATTAGCAGCACGCACACCATAAATAGCTGCCGATGCCGCATCCTTCAATACAGAAATGCTCTCAATATCGGCAGAAGGGATTTCTGCAATTTGTGAAATACTACCTTCCACCCCGTCAATCAACACCATCGGATTATTATTCCCAAAGGTACCAATACCACGAATCCTGATTTCTGGATTATCATTACCAGCTTGTGCACCGTTCTGAGTTAGTATTAAACCTGGCAAACGTCCCTGTAGCAAAGTAGTTGTATTAGCCACCGGAATATCTTGAATATCTTTTGCTGATACGGAAACAACAGATCCTGTCAAATTCACTTTCTTCTGAGTAGCGTATCCTACCACCACCACTTCGTCCAGCTTTTTGGAGTCTTCTTCCAAAATAATTTTAAAATTATTTTTACTTCCTACCGGCAGGATCACATCCTGATATCCCAAAAAGCTAATCACTAAAGACTGGGAAGGTTGCACCTTCAACTGAAAAGCACCGTCTATATCAGTCACCACTCCCTGCATAGTACCCTGTACCATTACACTAGCTCCTATAATAGACTCACCGGATGAATCATACACCTTACCTGTCACTATACGTTCCTGTGCGTATACCATAAATGAAAATATCATCAGGACGCCTGCCAAAACCACGCGAAATAATTTTTGCCTTTGTCTTTTCATAATTTCAATTTAATTAAGTTAATAGGTTACTTATAATTTGTATTACAACAACAAATATCAGAATAGCTTTATTTCCATTGATAATGACGTACCCAGTCCACTTCCATCTCCACTGGTAAATCCGTAGAGTCCACTGGTCCTACCCAAGTACCTCCTAATTGCATATCAATCAACAAATATTGGGGAATATCAAAAGGAAATTGACCTTCTTGTTCCGTTTCGATACGAGGATAAACAAAATGTCGTTTTCCATTCACATGAAACACCAAACTGTCCGGCCAAAAATCTACCCCATATACATTAAAGTCCTCAGGATTAATGGATGTAGTGCCTCCATGTTTCGGATTATTCTCTATCCCCAATGTATAAGTATAGTGCGAATGCACGGTTTGATAAACAATAGAATCATAATTCAAACGTTCCATAATATCTACCTCTCCTCCCATAGGCCAAACATATTTATCAATTTCATAAGGCAAAGTCCATATAGCCGGCCATGCTCCTCTCGCCCCATGCAATCTAGCTCTTACTTCGATGCGTCCCCGATGAAAAGCATGCTTGTCTTTTGTCCACAATCCCCCAGTCAGATACTTCGCCGTATCTACATCCATATTATCATTCACAATTCCCTTTAATATTAAACAACCATCACGCATTTCATAACAACGATTATCAAATGACTGAGTATTTTGCCAATCAGGTCTTCCGCGAGGTATGCGGCTCCATATTGTGGTATCAGGTTCCGCACCATCAAAATTATCTTCCCACACTAATTCCCATTTCGGTGTATGAGTACAAGCAAGCATACCACATACCGACAATAATAAAAGTATAACATTTTTCATACTACATTAATTTTGGTTCACAAAACTTATTTTAAAAATTTAACTGTGCAAACTTAGTCTATTTATCAACTAAAGAGATCAGAAATTGTATAAATCAAGTCCATTTCTGTCTAATAAGGGGATATTTCTCAATTTTTATTTCTAAAATATCTTAGTATTCTTATTACTTCATACTGAAAAATAATCCTTAAATTCTTATCAAACCTTAATTCCGCAACACTATTATAAATTAAACTTTTTAAGTACCTGAGCAACAAAAAGTTGCTCAGGATTTTGCATGTCAGAATTTTCACTTATCTTAGTGTTGCAAAAAAAACAAGAGAATCCGACGATAGACATGGCGAAGATACAAATTAAATCTGAGAGACTCACTCCTTTTGGGGGATTATTTTCAATCATGGAGCAATTTGACTCCACATTATCATCTGTAATCGACT
>ENA-OQEX01001208-OQEX01001208.1-human-gut-metagenome-genome-assembly--contig:-NODE-1208-length-10279-cov-10.197991_pt1 | contig 10279 bp, 8 predicted proteins | sample MGYA00242802_ERZ504649 | MGnify/ENA primary metagenome ERZ504649 (study PRJEB26092, sample SAMD00036194) | human gut metagenome | host: Homo sapiens | study: EMG produced TPA metagenomics assembly of... | reverse complement strand
GTCGCGATAACCGTGGCAGCTATGGCAACAGCCGTGGCGGCAAGCGCGGCGGCAGCTCCCGTCGTCCCGGTGACGGCGGCGGCAAGCGCAAATAGCATACGCATCGCCCACTAGAGCGAGGTGAACCAAGGGCCCTGAGCAACTACGCTCGGGGCCCTTTTTGTTTGCCGTATCCGATCGCTAGTTCAAATGTGATTTTCTCGGGAATGCATCTGGGGGATGCTGAGGACCTATTTTCCGCCATGCAGCAATGGGTCCTATGGGGTGCGCCGTGCATTTTTTGGAGTATTCTGCAGTTCGAGTTGTCTGCATATGATTCGACGTCGCCAACGGTGGCCTTCGGATATCCCTAGCGAGCGTTCCGAGTCAGATTTCGCCGTTTTCCGGAGCAGGGGCGCGTCATTCTCGCCATGTCGGGACTTAGAATGATACGGCGCCCTATAGTTTTGCCCACCCGCGGCGGTGCTGGCGCGGTCACGTTGCAGAATACTCCGTTTTTTGCACGGGCCAGGATGGGGTACCTCAGGAGAACACGGCGGTATCCCGTAAATATATACAATCTGTACCGTAATTAATACAAAACGAAGAGGCAGACAGCGTAGGGTGGGTGCATTGGGGTGTTGGTGCACCAAAACGGGGATCCCACGTACCGTATACTCTGGCTGGATGTGAAAACGGCTTGACGCGTTGCCAGGCGTAGGGGGAGGGTGCCTCGATGGACGTATTCGAAATTGTGTTTAGTCCGACGGGTGGAACGCGGAAGGTGTCTGGCCTTGTGGCCGGGGCGCTGGACAAAAATACCGTTACCGTCGATCTGACCGATAGCGGGCTAGATTTCAGCGCTGTCTCGATGACTGAGGACGACGTGGCCGTAATCTCTGTGCCGGCGTATGCCGGTAGAATCCCGGCTGTGGTGGCTGACCGGTTGGGCATGGTGCGCGGCAACGGGGCTCGGGCTGTTTTGGTTTGTGTATACGGAAACCGCGCGTTTGAGGACACGCTCGTAGAGCTGGAGGACGTTGCGAAGCGCGCCGGATTTAGGGTGGTTGCAGCGGTTTCTGCTATTGCTGAGCATTCCGTTGCTCGTCAGTTTGCTGCTGGGCGACCGGATGCGCAGGATGCGGCGCAGCTCGCAGAGTTTGCGCAGCAAATTCAGCAAAAGCTGTTGACTGAGGATGCATCCGAGCCCTCTATTCCCGGCAATCGTCCTTATAAACAAGCCGGAGGTCACCGCATGGCACCCGAGGCAACAGAGGATTGCGTCTCCTGCGGTGCATGCGCCGCGGCGTGCCCCGTTTGTGCTATCGACAAGGGCGACCCCAAGCGAGCAGCTGGCGAGGCGTGCATCTCCTGCATGCGCTGCATTGCCGTATGTCCGCGAGGCGCTCGCAAGCTTGATCCCAACAAGCTATCCGCTGTTTCCCAGATGCTGAGCAAGGCTTGCGTCGTGCGGAAGGAATGCGAGCTCTTCATCTAGTGCATACGAAATTGGTGCATTGGGGACAGGCTAATCTGCACCAACCTGGTGCAAACAAACCTGTCCCCAACGCACCAGAGTGAGGAGTGCCCCTGGGTGCCGGCAGAAAAGGAACGTCCCTAAGTGCCGCCTAAATACCGTTTATCGAAGAAAAAATACCGCTCACCGGTCATAATGATTGTTCTGGCTTTGGGCTTGTCTACAATAACTCCCGTAAAAAGAAATGCGGAAGGTTACCGAGTCCCTCGGACGTGGGCCTAACCATAGTCTTTGAACGGGTGTGTCTCTATGGATGCATTCGCTTGATTTTGGTTGGGCTATATTTATGAAGGGACATGCCACCATGGGTTTCTTTTCTCGCCTGATGGGCGGTTCGGATGAGCAGAAGACTGCAGCTTCCGAGTTCGAAATCCTCGCTCCCGTTTCCGGCGAGCTTGTTCATCTAGAAAATACCAATGACCCCGCTTTTAGCAGCCGTGCCGTGGGCGATGGCGTTGCCGTGGTTCCCCAAGAGGGAACGGTGTGCGCTCCTGTTTCCGGCACCGTCGCGGCGCTGTTCCCGACCGAGCATGCACTGGGCATCATGTCCGACGACAGCTCTGCTCAGGTGATGCTGCATATCGGAATCGACACTGTTAAACTTGAGGGCAAGGGCTTCCATGCGCTTGTTGCCCAGGGTGACCATGTCGACGCGGGCCAGCCCCTCGTCGAGGTCGATTTCGACGTGGTTCGCGCTGCCGGCTTTGATCCCACGGTCTTCGTTATCGTGTGCGAGCGCTCGGAGAACTCGACTCTTCGTGAGCATGCTTCCGGCCCTGTTGCTGTTAAAGAGCCTGTCGTCTGGCTTTCCGAGTAAATTCTTGTGGTGGGTACCGTGGTTATCAAGCGAGTTTTTAACAACAACGTCGCAATGGTCACTTCGGACGATGGCTCCGAGCTCATCGTCATCGGTCGAGGCCTCTGCTTTGGCCGTCATGCCGGCGATGCCATCGACGAGGCGTCGATCGAAAAGACCTACGCGTTGCAGGAGGGAACTTCTCAGGATTCGCGTACGATTGACCGCTTGGCACATCTTTTGGAGTCCATCCCCACCGTCAACCTCGTGATTGCCGAGGACATTGTTCAGATGCTCCGTCGAGAGCTCAATGTTGATATCAACGACAAGATTCTCATGCTCTCGCAGACCATATCAGCCTTGCTTTGGAGCGCGAGCGCAAGGGCGTCTCCTGTGAGAATCCGTTGCTGCTCGAGATCCAGCAGTTCTATCGCAAGGAGTATGCACTTGCGGGCCGTGCGCTGCAGATTATCAAGGAGTATATGGGCATTCAGATGAGCGAAGAAGAGCAGGGTTTCATTACGCTGCATATCGTCAACGCCACCATGCCGCAACGCTCCGATCGTTTGATTGTTTCGGTCCAGCTTGTTCGCGACGTGCTCGCGATTGTTTCCAAGCGCTATGCTACGACCCTCGATGACACCTCGCTGCCTTACGAACGTTTCGTTCGTCACCTGCAGTTTTTCGCACAGCGAGCGCTCGATCCTACGGCAGGGCAAATCAACGGAGACGCGCTGTTCCGAATCGATGAAACGGCGTATCCGTGCGCATTCTCGTGCGCGGACGCCATAGCCGCCCACTTGTCGTCTACCTATAACGTTGTCGTTACCGATGCTGAGAAGAGTTATCTCGCATATCACATTGTTAACCTGCTTGGAGAACCTGGTCTCTAGGCATAACGTGCCCACACATCGATTGATATAAGGCAAGGCTCACGGTCTTGTCCAGGGCACATCTGTCTTAATTTGCGGAAAAGGAAGGGGAGTACCGCTATGACCGCAAAAAAGAAGTTCAATTTCAAAGCGCCGTTGGAGGTGTTCGCGAAGTCGATCGTTCAGCCGATGATGTATCTCTCGGTTGCCGGCATCCTGCTCATCGTGGGCATCATTCTGACCAACAAGACCATCTGCGCTTTGGTCCCCGTACTGGGCTCCGGTCCGTTCCAGCTTGTGGGCGCCGTTGTCTATCAGTCGCTGATGTTTATCATCAACAACCTCTCGATTCTGTTCTGCGTGGGCATCGCCGGCGCCATGGCAAAGAAGAACAAGGGCCATGCTTCGCTGATTGCCCTGATGTCGTTCTTCCTGTTCCTGCAGGCTAACAACATCGTGCTCAACGCCACCGGCTCTCTTGCCGATGCGAGCGGCATGCTCGGTCTTACCGGAACCGGCCAGGCCACCGTTATGGGCATTCAGGTGCTCGATACCGGCGTGTTCGGCGGCATCATCCTTGGTTGCATCACCGGTGCCGTGTTCAACAAGTACTCGAACAAGCAGTTCCCCATTGCCCTTTCGATGTTCTCGGGCGTCCGCTTCCCGTTCCTGATTATGATCATCATTTCCTGGATCATGGGCGCTGGCTTCTGCATCGTTTGGCCTCCGGTTCAGGGTGCCATCTCCTCCGTTGCCGGCATCATTAAGGAGTCGGGCAACATCGGTCTGTTTATCTACGGCATGCTCAACAAGCTGCTCGTTCCCACCGGTCTGCACCACCTCATCTACACCCCGTTCCAGTTCTCCGATGTGGGTGGCACCCTGACGCTGGGTGATCAGGTTATTGCCGGCGCCTATCCCATCCGTGTTGCCGAGATGGCAATGACGGGTCAGCCCTTCTCCGATAGTACGTATTTCAACAGCTACACCTTCAACAACCTGTGGCCCTACATCGGTATCGGTCTCGCCTTTATCGTCACCGCTTACAAGGGGAACAAGGATAAGACCAAGGCCGTTATTATCCCGCTGATCATCACCGCCGTGCTCTCCTGCGTGACCGAGCCCATGGACTTCCTCTTTGTCTTTGCCGCTCCCGTGCTCTTTGTCGTTCACTCGGTTCTTTCCGGCATCTTCCTGGTCCTGCTCAAGGTCCTCTCCGTGCCCGCTTCGACTGCAGGCGGCATCATCAACATCGTGGTTTCCAACCTGGTCCTCGGTGTCGATAAGACCAACTGGCCGGTTATGCTGGTGCTTGGAGTCGTCAACGCCGCTCTGTACTTCTTCCTCTTCACCTTCCTCATCAAGAAGCTCAACCTTCACACGCCTGGTCGCGAGGAGGAGTCCGAGCTCGCCGAGTCCGTTGCCGAGGGCGAGGCCGCCGCGTCTGTCGCGGTGAAGCAGGGCGCTGTTGCCGCGGCTCCCGCAGAGGGCGTCGACGCAGGTATTGCCGACCTGGTCGCAGGTCTTGGCGGCAAGGACAACATCGAGGAGCTCGAGAACTGCTTTACGCGTCTTCGCGTGAACGTTAAGAACCCGGACCTCATCGATGAGAACCTCATCAACCACGTGCCCAACAGCGGCATCAACCGCAACGGTAACAATATCCAGATCATCTTTGGCATGAAGGTCGCCGAGATGCGCGACAAAGTCGAGAACGCAATTGAGAAGGAGCAGTAAACAATGATCATTACTCTGTGTGGTGGCGGATCCACCTTTACCCCCGGCATCGTCAAGTCCATCGCCCTGCGCAAGGACGAGCTCGACGTTGACGAGATTCGTCTGTACGACATCAACGAGGAGCGCCAGCGCAAGATCGGCGTGCTCGTGGACTGGATTTTGCACGAGGACCTTGGCCTGGACATCAAGCTCACGGTGACTACCGACAAAAAGACGGCTTTCACCGACGCGAGCTTCGTGTTTGCCCAGATGCGCGTGGGCGGCTACGCCATGCGCGAACAGGACGAGAAGATTCCGCTGCGTCACGGCTGCGTGGGTCAGGAGACTTGCGGTTGCGGCGGCCTTGCCTACGGCATGCGCACCATCTTCCCCATGGTCGAGCTGATCGATGACGTTGAGAAGTACGCCAAGAAGGACTACTGGATTCTCAACTACTCCAACCCTGCCGCCATCGTCTCCGAGGCTGCCGTGTGCTGCGTCCCAACGCTCGCATCATCAACATCTGCGACATGCCGATCGCGATCATCGACGTGGTTTGCGCCGCGCTCGATATCGACAAGAAGGATGTTGAGTACGATTACTTTGGCCTCAACCACTTTGGTTGGTTCACCTCGATCCGCCACAAGGGCGAGGAGGTGCTCCCGCAGCTGCGCGAGTACATCAAGGAGCATGAGATTCTGCTGCCCGATTCTTACCTCAAGGGCATGGGCTCGCTCATGGCAAAGAAGCCCGAGGAGGCCGTCGACGAGCACCCCGAGCAGAACCGCCACACCAAGGGCAGCTGGTACTACGTCTGGAAGGGCGAGTACGAGATCATGGAGTGCTTCCCGGAGTACCTGCCCAACACGTATCTGAACTACTACCTGCAGCAGAAGGAGTTCGTCGAGCACTCCAACCCCGAGCGCACCCGTGCTAACGAGGTTGAGGAGACGCGTGAGAAGAACCTCTTTGATGGTATCGACCATTACGAGAAGACGGGCGAGATCGACGAGGGCACGTTCTATGCGGGCAGCCACGGCGACTGGATTGCCGATCTGGCTATCGCTCTGAAGAACGACACCAAGCAGCGCTTCCTGGTCATTTGCGAGAACAAGGGCGCCATCCCCAACATGCCCTACGACGCTATGGTCGAGCTGCCTGCCTACATTGGCAAGAACGGCCCCGAGGTCATCAGCCGCGACAACATTCCGCTGTTCCAGCAGGGCCTCATGATGCAGCAGCTGAACTCCGAGAAGCTCATTGTCGAGGCTACGATCGAGGGTTCGTACGAGAAGGCGCTTAAGGCCTTTACGCTCAACAAGACCGTGCCGTCGATGAAGGTCGCCAAGGAGGTTCTCGACGACATGATCGAGCCAACAAGGGTTACTGGCCCGAGCTTAAGTAAAAGCAACAGGGTCGCTGGCCGCATGCCTGAAGCAATGCCCCGCCCACGTGATTGCGTGGGCGGGGCATTGTCGTTTGGTAACGCGTTTTATCAAATATGGCATTTATCTGCGATAATGTTCATTTTCACCGCTGATGGTGACATTTCATACCGCCTGCCGAACTGCGTGGAGACCTAACAACTTTTTAGGTCAGTGTTGTGCGTGTAGCAATTTCGCCCGGCCTCGCCTCCGGGCTGCCATGTGAGAGGGGATCTTATGGCTCGACTGCACGTAATGGAACGCAGCCACGCTCAGGCCGTCATGGACGACCTGCACGATGCACTCGGACGTCGTCTGGCGGTGAGTTCACTCGCCCCGTGCCCCGTCGAGTTTACGGCGGCGCTCGTCAACCTGTGCTCCACCCAGAGCTGCGGCAAGTGCACGCCCTGCCGCGTGGGCCTGAGCGCGCTGAGCGACCTGCTCGCCGATGTGCTCGAGGGCCGCGCCGACGAGTCCACGCTCAACTTGATTGAGCGCACGGCCCGCACCATCTACCTTTCGAGCGACTGCGCCATCGGCTACGAAGCTGGCGCCATGGCACTCACGGCCATTCGCGGCTTCCGCGACGATTTTGAGCACCACATCCGCGAGCACTCCTGCGGCTTTGACCGCGAGGCTCGCGTCCCGTGTGTCTCGGGCTGCCCGGCGCACGTCGACATTCCTGGTTACATCTCGCTCGTCGAGGCAGGCCGTTATGCCGACGCCGTCAAGGTCATCCGCAAGAACAACCCGCTACCGCTCGTCTGTGGCCTGGTGTGCGAGCATCCCTGCGAGATGCATTGCCGCCGTGGCATGGTCGACGACCCCATGAACATCCTCGCCCTCAAGCGTTTTGCCGTTGAGCATAGCGACCTCAACGACCACAAGCCACATGTAGTGGACAACACCGGTAAGCGCGTCGCCGTGATCGGCGGCGGCCCGGCCGGCCTTTCCTGTGCCTACTACCTGGCCGTGATGGGCCACAAGGTGACCATTTTTGAGCAGCGCCACCACTTGGGCGGCATGCTGCGCTACGGCATCCCCAGCTATCGTCTGCCGCGCGAGCGCCTGCAGGCCGAGATCGACTGGATCTTGAGCGCCGGCATCGACGTGGAGCTCGACCACTCCGTGAGCGGCGAGGAGCTCGCCCGTCTGCGCGACGAGTTCGATGCCGTCTACCTGGCCATCGGTGCCCACAGTGACAAGAAGCTCGGCCTTCCGGGTGAAGAGGCGCCCGGCGTGGAATCGGCCGTCAAGATGCTGCGCGCCATCGGCGATGACGAGCTGCCCGACCTGAGCGGCCAGCGCGTGTGCGTCATCGGCGGCGGCAACGTTGCCATGGACGTGGCACGCTCCGCCGTGCGCTGCGGTGCCGAAAAGGTAAGCATCGTCTACCGCCGTCGCATCTGCGATATGACGGCCCAGGACGCCGAGATTGCCGGTGCCCAGGCCGAGGGCTGTGAGGTGCTGGAGCTCACGGCGCCGCTCGCCATCGAGACGGGCGAAGATGGTCGCGTGAGCGGCCTGCGCGTGCAACCGCAGATTATCGGCGAGCCCCGCCGCGGTCGTCCGGCTCCGCGTGCCGCCGCTACGCCCGAGCGCGTCATCCCCTGCGAGCGCGTGTTTGTCGCCATTGGCCAGGACATCGATTCCAAGCCGTTTGAGGACATGGGCATCGCCTGCAAGTGGGGTTGCGTGGTCACCGACTCGGACGGTGCCGTGCCCAACTTCGATGGCCTCTTTAGCGGCGGCGACTGCCAGACCGGCCCCGCCACCGTCATCCGTGCCATCAACGCCGGCCGCGTGGCTTCGGCAAACATCGACCGCTATCTGGGCTTCGACCACAAGATCAAGCTCGACGTGGAGCTGCCGACCGTTCAGTTTAAGGGCAAGCACGAGTGCGGCCGCTGCGAGCTGGGTGAGCGCGAGGCCGGCGAGCGTATTCACGATTGGAATCTGGTCGAGCAGGGCCTTACCGAGGAGGAGGCGCGCCAGGAGGCAAGCCGCTGCCTGCGTTGCGACCACTTTGGTTTTGGCGCGTTCCGCGGAGGGAGGAACCTGGAATGGTAGAGCTCAACAACCCCACTGTCAGCGATAACACCGAAAGCGGAGCACTCAATATGGTCAAGCTCACTATCGATAATTGCGAGGTCGTGGTGCCCGAGCACACCACGATCCTGGACGCGGCCAAGTCCGTCGGCATCCAGATTCCCACCCTGTGCTACCTGCGCGATCTGAACGAGATCGGCGGCTGCCGCGTGTGCGTGGTCGAGGTTGAGGGCTGCGACCAGCTGGTTGCCGCCTGCAACAACTACGTGCTCGATGGCATGGTGGTCCACACCAACAGCCCCAAGGCCCGCGAGGCGCGCCGCACCAACGTGCAGCTGCTGCTTTCGCAGCACGATTCACGCTGCACGAGCTGTGTGCGCAGCGGTAACTGCAACCTGCAGACCATTGCCAACGACCTGGGCATTTTCTATCTGCCGTATCAAAGGCATTTGGCGGGCGAGGGCTGGGATTTCGATTTCCCCATCATCCGCGAAAACGACAAGTGCATTAAATGCATGCGCTGCATCAAGGTGTGCGAGAGCGTACAGGGCCTAGGGATTTGGGACCTGACCAACCGCGCCACGCATACCGCCGTGGGCACCCGCGGGCGCGTGCCGATCGGCAAGACCGATTGCGTCGCGTGCGGCCAGTGCATCACGCATTGCCCGACGGGCGCGCTGCGCGAGCGCGACGACACCGAGACCGTGTTTGACGCCATCGCCGATCCCGACAAGATCGTGCTGGTGCAGATTGCGCCGGCCGTGCGTAGCGCCTGGGGCGAGGAGCTCGGCATTCCGCGCGATGAGGCCACCGTCGAGCGCCTGGCCTGTGCGCTGCGCCGCGTGGGCTTTGAGTACGTGTTCGACACCGATTTCTCGGCCGATCTCACCATTATGGAGGAGGCTCCGAGCTGCTCGAGCGCCTGGGTAAGGCCGCCAAGGGCGAGGGCGACAGCCGCAGCTGGCCCATGTTCACGAGCTGCTGCCCGGGCTGGGTACGCTTTGTGAAGGCGCGTTACCCCGAGTTTGTCGACAGCCTGTCCACGTCCAAGTCGCCGCAGCAGATGTTCGGCGCCATCGCCAAGACCTACTACGCCAAGGTGCTGGGCGTGGAGCCCGAGCGCCTGTTTGTGGTGTCCGTGATGCCGTGCACGGCCAAGAAGGCCGAGTGCGCGCTGCCGAGCATGGTGGGCGAGGGCGGCACGCCCGATGTGGACGTTGCGCTGACGGTGCGCGAGATGGTGCGCATGGTCCGCGCGAGCCACGTGAGCGTGGATACGCTAGTTGAGGAGCCGCTCGATACGCCGCTGGGCTTTGGCACGGGTGCGGGTGTGATCTTTGGCGCCACGGGCGGCGTGATGGAGGCCGCCGTGCGCTCGGCCTATTACCTGGTGACGGGCAAGAACCCCGACGCCGACTTCTTTACCGATGTGCGCGCCTGGACGGCTGGAAGGAGGCCGTCGCCGATATCGATGGCACTAAGGTGCGCGTCGCCGTGGCACACGGGCTGGGCAACGCTGCCCGTCTGCTCGACGCGATTCGCGACGGCCGCGTGAGCTATGACTTCGTTGAGGTTATGGCGTGCCCGGGCGGCTGCGTCGGTGGCGGCGGTCAGCCCATCCACGACGGCTGCGAGCTGGCAGCCGGGCGTGGCCAGGTGCTCTGGGGCCTGGATGCCGCTGCGGACATTCGTTTCTCGCACGAGAATCCCGATGTCCAGGCGTGCTACCGCGAGTTCTTGGGCGAGCCGCTCTCGCCGCTGGCTGAGGAGCTGCTGCATACCGACCATCACGCATGGACGATGCCTAACGAGGGGACGTGCTAGCGATGCGCGCGTTGATTTTGAGATGTCGCGCCGGGGGTTTGCCTCGGCGCTTGCCGCGGGTGCGCTGTCGCTCGCACTCGCG
>ENA-OQEX01001207-OQEX01001207.1-human-gut-metagenome-genome-assembly--contig:-NODE-1207-length-10281-cov-6.340457_pt1 | contig 10281 bp, 12 predicted proteins | sample MGYA00242802_ERZ504649 | MGnify/ENA primary metagenome ERZ504649 (study PRJEB26092, sample SAMD00036194) | human gut metagenome | host: Homo sapiens | study: EMG produced TPA metagenomics assembly of... | reverse complement strand
GGTGCGCATCTCCCGCAGGCAGCTCATGCCGTCCATGAAGGGCATCATCAAATCGAGGATGACCAGATCGTAGCCGCCGCCGGTGAGCAGCGACAGGGCGGCAGAGCCGTCCCCTGCCTCCTCGCAGGTGTAGCCCGAATACTGTAAATTCTCCCGGATGAGCTCCCGGATGCGGGGCTCGTCGTCAACGATAAGAATTTTTGCCATAAGGCATTCCTCCTAAAAGCTTCTATCGCCCAAGCGCCGGAGGCTGCTCAGAGCCAGCCCGGCGGAACTGTATACTGCGTTTAAGTCTATCATACCCGATCAATTAGGAATTTTTGTGAAGTTTGAGTAGATTTTTTGGGAAAACATCCCAGTGGGTGCGTTTCGTGTCTGCTCCGATTATAAGGGGCCGCTTCGGGGGCTGTCAAGCTTGGCTCATCTTGCGCAGAAAAGCCGAAGTGTGCTATACTACAATGATAAAAGACTTCCCCGAAATCTGACAAATACAAAGGAAAAATTGTTCATGCGCATTGGATTCGTAGAGCTGGTACTGCTCCTCTTCATTGCATCCGTCACGGTGGGGCCGAACGTGGCCCTCTTTGTGGACCGGTGGCTCCGCCGCGCCCAGCGCACGTCTGCCGCCGCTGCCGCCGGAAGGCCCAGCTGGAAGCACAGGCCGCCATCGAGCGGGAAGCCCTGATGACCCGCTTCCGGGTGGCCAGCAACATCTTTGCCCTGCTGATGCTGGCGGCGCTGGCGTACGGCCTGCTGCTGCGGCCCATCGACACGCCGCCGAAGGCCTACACCGCCCCGGATGTGCGGCAGGACACCGGTGCCGCGCAGACGGCCCTCTCCGCCGACAGCAAGGACGGCTGGAAGCCGGGCGGCTATCTGGGCGTGGACTGCGTCCGCACCCAGGACGGCCTTGTCTACGCTGCTGCCTACAACGGTGCGGCCATGAAAAAGCGTCAGAGCGACCTTGTCCGCACGACGGCGGACACACCGCGGCCATCCTGTCGGTGGAGGGCGAGCTGACCGGCTTTGCCTTCGACGCCGACGGCGACTTGTGGCTGACGGTGGTGACGCCCTCCGGTGGGCGCTCTGCCGCGCCCGGCATGACAGCTGGGGAACCTCAGTGGAACAGGTAGTGACCCAAATCGACGGCGCACCGCTGGGTGTGCTGTCGGCGGTGGAGACCGGCCCGGACGGGAAGGTCTATTTCGCCGTGTCCACCGAAGCCTCTGCGAAAAACGGGCTGGAAAGCGCTCTCCGCACCGAGCTCATCGCCCACACCGGCACGGGCTGCGTCTATGTGTATGACCCGTCGGCCCGGACGGTGGAACAGGTGCTGGGCGGCGTGGCCGGTGCGGCTGGTCTGGCCCTCTCGGAGGATGGCCGAACGCTGTACGTCTCCGACCTCGGGGAGCGCTGCGTCTGGGCTGTGGACGCCGACGCCCGGGAGCTGACCGCCGGCGGCAAAAACTGCGGGAGCTTTGTGTCTGGCCTGCCGGGATACCCCGGCGCATTGGCGCTGGACGAGGACGGCATCCTCTATATCAGCTACCGCTGGACCCGCAGCGGCTGGCTGGAAAAGCACGCGGACAGCACCCTTCTGCGGGGCATCGCCCTGCGGGCCGGTGAGAACATCCAGAAGAAGCTGTTCAAGCTGCCTGCGGACGCCCCTGCGCCGAGGCTGTGGACACCGCGACGGAAGCTGGAAGCAGACATTCTCAGGCAGAGAGCTGGACGGCTGCACGGCGGTGTGCCCGGCGGGAAGCAAAGTGTATTTCGGCGCGGCAGGCTCTGCCAGCCTGCTGTCTGCAAGAGTATAAAACGAGGTGTTTTTTATGACGGAAGAGTTCAAAAAGCAAATCGAGACCGAAGCGCGGCAGGCTGTGACGGAGCTGCTGGCCCAGGCAAAGCTGAAAAAGGGCGACGTCTTTGTGGTGGGCTGCTCGTCCAGCGAGATCGTCGGCGGTCACATCGGCAAGGACTCGAGCTTGAGGCTGCACAGGCTGTCTACGCCGGCGTCGCACCGGTGCTGGCCGAAAACGGCATCTGGCTGGCCGCACAGTGCTGTGAGCACCTCAACCGGGCCATCATTATTGAGCGGGAAGCCGCTGAGAAATACGGCTGGGAGGAAGTCTGCGTCGTGCCGCGTCCCCATGCGGGCGGCAGCTGGGCCACCACCTGCTGGAAGCAGTTCAAAGACCCCATCGTGGTGGAGGAGATCCGCGCCCACGCAGGCATCGACATCGGAGGCACCCTCATCGGAATGCATCTGCGCCGGGTGGCCGTGCCGGTGCGGCTGAGCCTTTCGAAGATCGGCGAGGCCAACATTCTCTGCGCCCGCACCCGCCCGAAGCTCATCGGCGGCGAGCGCGCAAAATATACCGAGGAGGACTGAGCTCTATGGCGGAAAAGAATCTGGAAGAGATGCGGGAGGCAGTGGAGGCCATCCGCGAAAAGATGGCCGCAGCGGCCCGGGAAGCAGGCCGCGACCTCGCCGAAGTGCAGCTCTGTGCGGCCTGCAAGACCCGCACCGCGGACACCGTCGCCGCCAGCGCGGCCCTTGCCATCGATGTGTTCGGCGAGAACCATGTGCAGGAGCTTTGCGCCAACTACGACGCCGGTGCTTACTGCGGCAAGCCCAGTCACTTCATCGGTCATTTGCAGACCAACAAAATCAAGAAGGTGCTGGGCCGCGCAAGCCTCATCCAGAGCGTGGACAGCGAGCATCTGCTGGCCGCCATCGAAAAGGAAGCCGCCAAGGCCGGCATCGTGCAGGACGTCCTGCTGGAAGTGAACATCGGCGGCGAGGAGTCGAAGTCGGGCGTCTCGCCGGAACAGCTCTGGCCCCTGCTGGACGCTGCCGCCGCAGAAGAGCACATCCGGGTCAAGGGTCTGATGGCCATCCCGCCCGTCAACGACGATGACGCCCAGAACCGCCGGTATCTGGCTCAGGTGTACAAGCTGTTCGTGCAGGCCGGGGAGCGGGGGTATGAGAACGTGAAGATGGAGACCCTCTCCATGGGCATGAGCGGCGACTTTGAGAACGCCATCCGCGAGGGTGCGACCCTCGTGCGCATTGGGACGGCCATCTACGGCGAGAGGATTATAGTAAGAAATAAGCGGCCTGAGAGGGCAAGCCAGCTTGAAAAATGGAGGAACCATGCAAAAAGTCAACGACCCCGCAGTGCGGCACACCGGCAGCGGCGCCTCATCCGGCGCTTTCTGCCCTATCTGGCAAAATACAAAAAGACCCTGTTCATCGACCTGTTCTGTGCGGCGATGACCACCCTGTGCGACATCATCCTGCCCAAGATCATGAGCACCATCACCAACTCCGCCATGGGCGTGGGCATCACCCTCACGGCGGGCATCGTGCTCAAGCTGGCGGCAGTGTACTTCCTGCTCCGCATCATCGACGGTGCTGCGCAGTATTTCATGTCGGGCATCGGCCACATCATGGGCGTCCACATCGAGACCGACATGCGCCGGGACGCCTTCGACCACCTGCTCAGGCTCGACCACACCTACTACAACAACACCAAGGTCGGCACCATCATGGGCCGCATCACCAACGACCTGTTCGACGTGACCGAGTTCGCCCACCACTGCCCCGAGGAATTTTTCATCGCGGGCATCAAGATCCTGGCGTCCTTCCTCATCCTGTGTCAGGCCAGTGTGCCGCTGACGCTGGCGGTGTTCGCCTGCGTGCCGCTGATGGGCGTCGTGTCCGTCAAGCTGAACCAGCGCCTGCGCGCCCGGTTCCGCCAGCAGCGCGTCCAGATCGGTGAGCTGAATGCCACCATCGAGGACAGCCTGCTGGGTCAGGGTGTGGTGAAGGCCTTCGCCGCCGAGGACGAAGAGCGCGAGAAATTCGCCAGGGGCAACAAGGATTTCGAGCACATCAAGACGCTGGGCTACTACGCCATGGCTGCGTTCAACACCTCCACCCGCCTCTTCGACGGCCTGATGTATCTGGTGGTCATCCTTGCGGGCGGTCTGTCGCTGGTGTACGGCAAGATAACCGCCGGTGACCTGGTGGCTTATATGCTCTACGTCACCACCCTCATCGCCACCATCCGCCGCATCGTCGAGTTCGCCGAGCAGTTCCAGCGCGGCATGACCGGCATCGAGCGCTTTGCGGAGATCATGGATACCCCCGTGACCATCAAGGATGCCGAGGACGCAAAGCCCCTGCAGCCCGGCCCGGGCGCCATCCGCTTCGAGGACGTCAGCTTCGAGTACCCCGACGACCACAACAAGGTGCTCCACCATGTCAGCCTTGACATCAAGGCCGGTGAGCGTCTGGCGCTGGTCGGCCCGTCCGGCGGCGGCAAGACGACGCTCTGCAACCTCATCCCCCGCTTCTACGAGGTGACGGGAGGCCGCATCCTCATCGACGGGCAGGACATCCAGCACGTCACCCTCAAGAGCCTGCGGGAGGACATCGGCATCGTCCAGCAGGACGTCTACCTGTTCAGCGGTTCGGTGGCGGATAACATCGCCTACGGCAAGCCCGGCGCGACCCGGGAGGAAATTATCGAGGCGGCCCGTCTGGCGGGCGCAGAGCGCTTTATCAGCGCCTTGAAGGACGGTTTCGATACCTATGTGGGTGAGCGGGGCGTCAAGCTCTCGGGCGGCCAGAAGCAGCGCATTGCGATCGCGCGGGTCTTCCTGAAGAACCCGCCCATCCTCATTCTGGACGAAGCCACCAGCGCCCTCGACAATGAGAGCGAGATCCTTGTGGGCCAGAGCTCGAAAAGCTGGCCCATGGCCGCACGACCCTGACCATCGCCCATCGACTGACCACCATCAAGGACTACGATAGAATCCTTGTGCTGGGCGCAGAGGGTATCGAGGAGTCCGGCACCCACGACGAGCTGCTGGCGAAGAAGGGCGTCTACTACCGCCTGTGGAATCAGCTGCCCGGGGAAGATACGTTGTAAAAAGAACAAATATAACAAAAGAGGCACTGCCAGCGGCAGTGCCTCTTTTGTTATACTCTCTCTTATTCTCCGACGATGAGCCGCACGGCGCCGTAAATACCGGCGTCGTTGCCGAGGCTTGCGGCCTTGATGGGCGTCTCGCGGCAGGACTTGAAGGCGAAGGTCTTGAAGTGCTCCACCAGCGGGTCGAAGAGGACGTCGCCTGCGCGGGCCACGCCGCCGCCGATGAGGAACATCTCGGGTCGGTGGTGCTGGCAATGGAGCCAGAGCCATGCCGAGGGTGTCGGTCATCTCGTCCACCTCGCGGGCAGCGAGGGCGTCGCCGCTACGGGCGGCATCAAAGACGTCCTTGGCCTCAAAATCCTTGCCGCGCAGGACGCAGTCCGCGTCGGGGTTCTCGTCCAGCAGCTTCTTCATGCAGCGGACGACGCCGGTAGCGCTGGAATACTGCTCGAGGCAGCCGTGCTTGCCGCAGCCGCAGGCGGCCGTCTCGTGACGATTGACGGTGATGTGGCCGATCTCACCGCCGGCACCGTGTGCGCCGTCGATGACCTTGCCGTTGACGATGACGCCGCCGCCGACGCCGGTACCCAGCGTGACCATGACTGCGCTGCGGCAGCCCTTGGCGGTACCCATCCAGATCTCACCCAGAGCAGCCACGTTGGCGTCGTTGCCCACCAGCACCTTCATGCCGTCCAGCAGGCCGGACAGCTGGGCCGAGACGTTCCGTTCGCCCCAGCCGCCAAGGTTGGCGCAGATGATGGGGACGACGCGGCTGTCCAGCACGGGGCCGGGGACACCGATGCCGACGCCCTCCACCTGCTCGGAGGTGATCTCCTTCTCGGCCATCTTGGCGTGGATGGCGTCGGCCAGATTCTCGAGGATGCGCTCACCGGCGTTGGAGGTGTCGGTGGGGACTTCCCACTTTTCCAGCAGAGCGCCCGAGGTGGTGAACAGTCCGACCTTGGCCGTGGTGCCGCCGAGGTCGATGCCGAATGCGTATTCTTTCATGACTCATTTACCCCTTTTTTCTGCGGCGGTCGCCCGCCGGTTATCATTTGACATCAGTATAACATACTCCGGGCCAAAAGAGCAGGGGGCGGGCCGGTTTTTATGCAATCAGACAGAAATAACACCGCCTTTTTGGCAGAATGGCATAAAACAGGCCGCAAAAAAGCGCACCCTGCAAGCAGCAGAGTGCGCTTTCGTGACGGATGAAAAAGCCTTAGTCCTCGTTTTCCGCTTCCTCTTCGTCATCGCCGTCTTCAGAGCGGGGCTTGTAGAAGATGCCGCTCAGGAAGATGCTGATAAAGTAGAGCAGCACCATGGGGATAGCCACCATGCACTGGGACACGATGTCCGGCGGGGTGACGACAGCTGCGATGAAGAAGATGAGCACGATGGCGATGCCGCGGCCCTTCTTCATGAGTTCGGGGTTCGCAATGCCCATCTTGGAGAGGATGATGGTGACCAGCGGCATCTCAAACACACAGCCGAAGATGATGAACATGGTCAGGCAGAGGCTGACGTAGCTCTCGATACTGGTGGTGGTCTGGATGTAGTCGGCGCCTTCGATGCCGGTGCTGAGGAACTGGAGCATGAAGGGCATCATGAGCTTGTAGGCGAACAGCACGCCCACCACAAAGAGGGCCAGACCCAGCAGGATGACCAGCTTGAGGAAGAACGTCTCGCTCTTTTTCAGGCCGGGCTTTGCAAAGGCGTACACCTGATACAGCGCCACAGGCACTGTGACCACCACAGCCGCCAGCAGGGAGACGCGGAAATACTGCATCAGCTTTTCCTGCGGGGCGATGGACACGAAGGTGTAGAAACCCTGGCCCATGGCGGTCAGCAGGTCGATGAGGCGGTCGGCGTAAGCCAGCGTGACCACGACCGCCGCCACGAACACCACGGCGCAGACGATCAGCCGGTTGCGCAGCTCTTTCAGGTGGCCCGTCAGCGTCATGTTGCCGTCGTCAGGCATGACTTCGGCTTTCTTTTTGCGCTTTACGTTCGTAGCCACAGATTACTCCTCGTCGTCCTTCTTCTCAGTCTGGGTCTCGGCCTTGGCAGTGGTCGCGTCCTCCTCTTCGGACTCCTCCATGCCCTTCTTGAAGTTGTTCATGGTCTTGCCGAACATCTTGCCCAGCTTCGGCAGGTTCTTGGGTCCAAAGATGAGCAGGACGACGACCAGGATGATAAGCAGCTCGTTAGTACCAATACGCATAATAATGATCTCCTTTTTACTTTGCCGCGCCGCGAGGCGGGCTGATTACAATGTATAAGGCAACCGCGGGCGCGGGTGCATCGGTGGGGGATTAGAAGCTGTTTTCGTAAGCAGGGTGCGCCGAACAGCGAGGATTTTGCCCGCAGACAAGGCGATTTTCCACAGCAATCCTGACGGATTGCAAGGGAAAGCAACGCAGAATGCGAGCAAAAAGGCCGTTCGGGCGGTGTGCAATGCTTATGAAAACGGCTTCTTAAGCCTTTGCCTCTTCGGCAGGTGCGGCTTCGGCAGAGGGTGCGGCTTCTTCGGCAGCGGGTGCTGCCTCTGCGGGGGCGTCGGTCTTTTCCTCGGCCTTCACAGGTTCAGCAGCAGGGGTCTGTTCTGCCTTGGGAGCTTCGGCTGCGGGCGCCTCGGCAGGAGCCTCCTCGGGCAACTCCTCGACTTCTTCCAGCTCGGCGACTTCCTCAGCCTGCTCGGCCTTGGCGGCCTCTTCCTTGCTGGTCTTGCCGATGCCGGTGAAGCTCTTGGTGACGTCCTTCACGCTGTTGTCGATGTCCTTCTTGATGTCGGTCAGGGGGGCAACGGCTTCCTTGAGGGGGGCCTGGATCTCGTTCAGAGGCTCCACGACGTTCTTCTGGATCTCCTCGGAGGCAGCGCCGGTGTACTTCTTCAGCTCGCGCAGCATCTTGCCCAGCTTTTTTGCGTAGACGGGCAGCTGGTCGGGGCCGATGAAGACGAACGCGATGACCACGATGACCACGAGTTCCCAAAAACCAATTTTCATATTCTTCCGATTCCTTTCCTCAGCCGCCCGGGAGAGCGGCGATATGGAGTGTGCTGTCAGGGGGGGGGGTGGCGCGCACCGCGCCTTTGATGCCATACATATACCGAAGATGCATGAATGGAATATGAATTTAATATGAATTGTTCATGAACAAAAGAGCAATTCAAACGAAAATGCATCGAATAAGTAGAAATCGAACGAAATAATACAGAACGGAATAAGACTTGCTCAGCGGACGGTGTTCGTCAGGATGCCGATGCCCTCGATCTCGCAGCGAACTTCGTCGCCCGGTTTGAGGAAGCAGGGCGGCTCCATGCCCATGCCGACGCCCGCCGGGGTGCCGGTGGCGATGATGGTGCCGGCCTTGAGGGTCATGCCCTGCGAAAGCTCGGCAATGACATGGTCAATGTCAAAGATCTGCAGGCCGGTGTTGGAGTCCTGCCGCTTTTCGCCATTGACGAAGCACCGGATGGGGAGCTTGGGCGGGTAGGTGTCGAACTCGTCCGCCGTGACGATGCAGGGCCGATGGGAGTGAAGCCGTCGAGGCTCTTGCCGAAATACCACTGCTTGTGGGCGGTCTGGACATCCCGGGCGGAGACATCGTTCAGGATGGTGTAGCCGAAGACGTAGTCTTTCGTCTGCCCTGCGGGAACGTCCTTCGCGTCCTTTCCCAGAACGACGGCCAGCTCACACTCGTAGTCCAGCTTTTTCACGAGGTCGGTATGGGCCTCGATGAAGCCGCCGTCCGGCACGGCCCGGGTGACCCGCTTGGAAAAGTAGATGGCGTCCTGATGTTTGGTCGCAAAGGCGTCGGCGGAGTATTTCTCGGCCTCGTCGGAGTGGGCCATGTAGTTGATGCCCAGACAGATGACGTCCTGCGCCGGAGACGGGATGGGGCTTTCCGGCGTGACGGCCTCGATGGGCAGCGCCGGGATGCCTGCGATGGCCAGCGAAAGCCCGGCCCGCACCTGCGGGGTCAGGAACGGGATGGCGTCGGACAACGTCTCGTAAGAAAGGCCCAGCCAGCTCAGGGGCCAGACCTGACGGCCATCGGCAGAGAGGATGGCCGGGTCTTCCACGCCGTCGGGCAGGCGGCAGGTGATGAAACGCATAGAAAGGCCTCCTTCTCAGTGCCGATACGCGATAGCCTTCTGGATGCGGTCGGCTTCGGCGGGGCCGGCCAGCTGGCGCACCAGCTCGAGGGCAAACGGGATAGCGCCGCCGAGGCCGTAGCTGGTGGTGATGCTGCCGTCTACGACGACTTCCTCATCGTGGACGATGGCACCGGCCAGCTTGTCCTGAAATCCGGCGTGGGCGGTGGCGTTCCTGCCTTCCAGCAGGCCGAGGCTGGCGAGGATGCTGGGCGCGGCGCAGATGGCGGCGACCTTCCTGCCTGCCCTGACGAAGGAAACGCAGGTGTCGGTGACGGTCTTGTTCTCGGCGAGGTTGGGCGTACCCGGGATGCCGCCGGGCAGGATGACCATGTCCACGTCGCTGTAATCCACATCCTCGGCCAGCGCGTCGGCGTTCAGGTGGATGCCGTGGCTGCTGACGAGGGCGCGGCGGCCCATGGCGGACGCAATGATGACTTCGACCTTGGCGCGGCGGAGAAGGTCGGCCACCAGCAGGGCCTCGCACTCCTCGGTGCCGTCGGCAAAAAACAGAACAGCTTTGCTCATAATCAGATACTCCTTTTATAAATCAAAGAAAAAGCGCACCGCAGGCGGGCATCCCCGGCCCGCAGTGCGCCAGCGGTCAGTAGAAATTCAGTCTTCGGTGCCAGCGGAGACGCCGTTCTTTTCCAGAATGCGGCGCAGGACGCTGTCGTCCCGGCCCAGCACACGGCTCACGCGGCTGATGATGCGCTGGATGCGCCGATGTTGCCCATGATGCTGGTGTAGCTCTGCTTGCGCATGAGCTTTTCGGCGATGTTGTAGCGCTGCTCCATCGCGCTCAGCTCTGCGTAGCTGCATACATCCTGCAAGAAGCGGTAGCACTCCTCGGGCGTCTCAAGCTCCAGAAAAGCGGCATACAGGCCGGATTTTCCGGTCGGATGGTCCTTTGCCATATACGGTTCCTCCCCGGTCATTCAATGATGTTGGACCGCAGACGGGTACTTCAATACACTACTTTAGTGTAGTACAAATGAGCAGAAAATGCAATGGTCTTTGCGGGAAATTTACAACATCCGCTCAAAGATCAGCTCGTTGCGCTCGATGCCGCCCTCACTCTCGGCAGGGCCGAGGGAGCGGTAGCCCCGGGCCTGAAGAACTGCTGCACCGGCAGGGCCTTGGCGTTGACGCCGCACCAGACGCGGCCCCGGCCCTCGC
>ENA-OQEX01001205-OQEX01001205.1-human-gut-metagenome-genome-assembly--contig:-NODE-1205-length-10304-cov-2.057974_pt1 | contig 10304 bp, 11 predicted proteins | sample MGYA00242802_ERZ504649 | MGnify/ENA primary metagenome ERZ504649 (study PRJEB26092, sample SAMD00036194) | human gut metagenome | host: Homo sapiens | study: EMG produced TPA metagenomics assembly of... | reverse complement strand
GTCGGAATTGCGCTGGGCAGCCGGAATCCGTAGTCCACCAGGGTCTGTTTTCTGGTCACGGTCTCCGGCATACATGGCACGTACTTGCGGCAGTGTTGACATGGCTTTCATCGACGATCAAGAGAAGTCTTCCGGGAAGTGATCCAGCAGAGTGTACGGCACACTCCCCGGCGGTCTGCCGGCGAGAATACGGGAATAGTTCTCAATGCCGCTGCAAAAGCCGATCTCTTCCAGCATCTCCATGTCGTACTGTGTCCGCTGCTGAATACGCTGTGCCTCAATCAGCTTGTGATGATCGGTGAACCATGCCACTCGTTCCAACATCTCCCGGCGAATCTCCGTGACGGCTTTTGTAACTTTTTCGCTGCCTACCACATAGTGAGATGCCGGCAAAATCGCCGCATACTGCATGATGGCAGTAACTTCACCGGAGACGACATTGATCTCACAAATGCGGTCGATTTCATCTCCGAAATATTCTATACGGATTGCCTTATCTGTGGAGGATGCCGGAAAGATCTCCACCACATCGCCACGCACCCGAAACTTATTTCGGACAAAGTTGATGTCGTTTCTCTCATACTGAATCGCTACCAGTTCGTCGATTAGCTGATCTCTGGGCTTTTCCATGCCGGGACGGATGGAGACCATCATAGAGCGGTACTCTTCCGGGCTGCCCAGAGAGTAGATACAGGAAACGCTTGCCACAATGATAACATCTTTTCGCTCTGCCAGCGCTGCTGTTGCGCTGTGACGCATTTTGTCGATTTCATCGTTAATGGATGAGTCTTTTTCAATGTAGCTGTCTGTGCTGGGAATATACGCCTCCGGCTGATAATAGTCGTAATATGAGACGAAATACTCGACAGCGTTGTTCGGGAAGAATTCCCGAAACTCCGAACAGAGCTGTGCTGCCAGTATCTTGTTATGTGCCAGCACCAGAGTAGGCTTGTTCACCTGTGCAATGACATTGGCAACGGTGTATGTTTTTCCGGAACCGGTAACGCCCAAAAGCGTCTGTTCGTGATCGCCGTCTTTTATCCCCTGCACTAGTTTTGCAATTGCCTCCGGCTGGTCGCCGGTTGGTTCGAACGGTGCGTGCAGTTCAAAATGATCCATGGAATCCCTCCTTATATTTCACTCCACCCCATGACCTGCCGCATGGAGATGGTTTCGCCAGATTTTCCCAGCACGATGTGATCCAACAGCTGGATCTGCATACTGTCCAGCACACGCCGCAGCTGCTGGGTGGCGAACAGGTCCGCATCGAAAAGCAGGCTTTTCCCTGGGGATGATTGTGCGCCAGAACAATACGGCTGCAGCGCATCCGGATAGCGCATTCCACAATGCGGTGGGTGTCCAGTATGGTACTCTGCGCTGTCCCGGCAGAGATCGTTTCACAGTGGAGCAGGTGCAAATGCGCATCCAGACAGAGCAAAAGTGCTTTTTCTTCCACTGCATCGGACAGCTTTGCCGCTATGTAGGCGCTCAGCTTTTCTGTGGTGTTCAGTGCAGCGTGTTCCCGGAGCTTATCCAGCTGGTACTGCTGAAAAAGTTCGGGCAGCAGTTTCAGAAACACCGCTGCATTTTCGCTGATTCCCTTGACGTGTTTCAAATCCTGGATGTCTGCGTCCAGCACACCGGACAGGGAGTGGAATGTGTCTATCAGATCGTGAGCGATCGGATTGGTGTCTACTCTCGGCAGAGCGTAGAACAGCAGCAGTTCCAGTATTTCATGCGGCTGAAAGCTTCCAGTCCGCTCTTCTGGAATCGAGTACGCATTCTCTCCCGATGACCGTAGTGTTTATGCTTTGGCTTTGGAACAGCGGACAGTTCTGAAGTACTCTGCTTGTCCGCAGCTGCATTCGGGTGATGCTGTCCCTTTTTGACTGTTCCATGAGATGACCTCCGATCTGCCGAAAGAAAAGCTTTTCTTTTCGATGAAAATATGATATAATAGCAATATCAGTGTTAGTCTGATTTTCGGCTGCACGTTATAATTTACGAAAGGAATGCTGCACGGTGCAGCAAATTGAAAATATGAAAGAATTTTGCATTCAGGAAAATGACAGCGACCAGCGGCTGGATCGCTTTTTGCAGAAAACCCTGCCGGAATTGCCGAAGAGTCTCTGCTACAAGTGGATTCGCACAAAGCATATCAAGGTGAACCGGAAACGCTGTACACCGGATCAGCGTCTGGTGACTGGTGATGTAGTGACGCTGTTTGTCAGCGACTCATACTTTACAATCAAGACAGAGGAAGAACGCAGCGGCATACCGGAATTTATGCAGGCACCGGATCAGCTGGACATTCTTTATGAGGATGCGCAGATCTTGGTGGTAAACAAGCCGGTCGGGCTTGTGGTACACTGTGACAGCCGCCAGATCCCGGATACGCTGGTCAACCGTGTTCTCCATTATCTTTACCGAACCGGAGCCTATCATCCGGAGCAGGAACAAAGTTTTACGCCTGCGCTCTGTAACCGTCTGGATCGAAACACCGGTGGTATTGTCATTGCCGCCAAAACAGCTGCGGCGCTCCGGGAAGTGAACCGGTTGATTCGGGAAAACAAGGTACATAAAAAGTACCTGTGTATTACAGTTGGCGTTCCCAAAGAACGAAAGGCTACGCTTTATGGGTGGCACAAGAAATCCGCCAGTCACAATACGGTCACTGTTCGTGACACGCCGGAAGAAGGATTTCAAGAGATCATCACCGCATATGAAGTACTGGCATTCAATGAGCGCCATGCGCTGCTGTCGGTGGATCTGATTACAGGCAGAACGCACCAGATTCGTGCGCACCTTGCTCACATTCATGCGCCGATTCTGGGCGACACCAAATACGGAAATATGCGGGAAAACCGTGCGCTGCACTGCAAGCACCAGCTGTTGTGGGCGTATCAGCTGCAATTAGAAACCGACAGCGATTCCTGTCTCGCAAACCTAAACGCTTGACGGTCCAGACACCGCTGCCGGCATTCGTCACAAAAGAGTTTCCGCAGGTAAAACTGCACTGAAACGTCATTCGATTTTGAAATCAAGGCAGCTGCAGGTGATGCAGTTGCCTTGATTTTTTAGCAGTTGCTTTTGAAAATTTATGCGTTCAGCATCTTGGTTACGATTTCCTTAACAATGCCCGGGTTTGCCTTGCCCTTGGATGCTTCATGCACTGACCAACCAGATAGCCCAGCGCATTGGTCTTACCGTTTTTATAGTCGGTAACCGACTTTTCGTTCTGCGCCAGAACATCCTTTGCCAGCTGTTCCAGGAAACCGGTATCGGAATTCTGTTTCATGCCCTTTTCTTCGATGATCGCAATGGGATCCTTGTCCTCTTCTACAATTACAGCAAAGACCTTCTTTGCAGATGCGTTGGAGATGACGCCCTTTTCCACCTGTTCGATCAGAGCGGTCAGATGTTCCGGTGTCAGAGCAGTTTCTTCAATGGTCTTTCCGGTTTCGTTGGTGTATTTCGCAATGTCTGCCAGAATCCAGTTGCTGATGCTCTTCGGCTTGCAGTTGCCCAGTGCAACGCACGCATCAAACAGCTTGGAACGGGAGATGTCTTCTGCAATCAGAGAGGCATCTGTCTGAGACAGTCCGAAGTCAAAGACATAACGCTGCAGCTTGACATTCGGCAGTTCCGGAATGCTGTCTTTCAGCGCCTGGATCTTTTCTTCCGGCACAACGATCGTCAGAAGATCCGGTTCCGGGAAATAGCGGTAGTCCTGTGCATCTTCCTTGGTACGCATCAGAATGCTCATACCCTTGGCATCGTCCCAGCGGCGGGTTTCCTGTGCAATGGTGCCGCCTGCCTCCAGAATTTCGATCTGGCGCTTTGCCTCATATTCAATGCCACGAACGGCTGCGCTAAAGCTGTTGACGTTCTTCATTTCGCAGCGAGTGCCGAACTCGGTTGCACCTTTTTCACGAACGGAAACGTTTACATCGCAGCGGATAGAACCTTCCTGCATTTTACAGTCAGAGATGTTCAGATACTGGAGAATGGATTTGATGGTCTCCAGGTATGCCTTTGCCTCGGCGCTGCTGCGGATATCCGGCTCAGAGACAATTTCGATCAGCGGAACGCCGCAGCGGTTCAGATCGACCAGGGAGCCGGAGAACGACTCGTCGTGCAGCAGTTTGCCTGCGTCCTCTTCGATATGGATACGGGTCACGCCGATGCGTTTCATTTTGCCGTCAACCATGACATCCAGATAGCCTTCGCCGCAAAGCGGTACTTCTGCCTGAGAGATCTGGTATGCCTTCGGCAGGTCCGGATAGAAGTAGTTTTTTCGGTCCTGTTTGCACACGCCGTTGATCTGGCAGTGCATTGCGTGTCCCATCTTGATCGCATACTCCACAACCTTTTCATTCAGGGTCGGAAGTGTTCCCGGCATACCCATGCAGACCGGGCAGACCTGGCTGTTGACTTCCAGACCGAACGCATTGCGGCAGTTACAGTAAATTTTGGATTTTGTATTCAATTCAGCGTGGACTTCCAGTCCAACGACCATTTCATAATCTTTCATCTGTTTCGTCCTCCTGCTTAAAGGGTTTCTGCAATGGCGTGAAAACCGCCGACCAGCTGTTCATAACCATATGCGGTGTTCAGAATTGTCTGTTCTGCAAACTTGTTGCCGATCAGCTGCATACCCAGCGGCAGACCGGACGCAGACTTTCCGCATGGACGCTGACAGCCGGCAGACCGGCAATGTTTACGGTAACGGTGCAGACATCGCTGTAGTACATTTTCAGCGGATCGCCAATATTTTCGCCGATCTTAAATGCAGCAGACGGTGCGGTCGGGGTCAGAATCACATCGCAGTCCTGGAATGCGGCAGCGAATTCCTGTCCGATGCGGCGCTGTACCAGCTTTGCCTTTTTATAATAAGCATCATAGAAACCGGAACTCAGCACAAATGTACCCAGCATAATGCGGCGCTTGACTTCATCGCCGAAACCTTCACTTCTGGTTTTCTCGTACATATCGGTCAGACCATCGTAATTTTTAGCACGGAAACCGTACTTCACGCCGTCGAAACGAGCCAGGTTGGAGGATGCCTCAGCAGATGCGATGATGTAGTAGGTGTTGATCGCATATTCTGTGCTGGGCAGTGAGATATTCTTGATGACTGCGCCGTTCTGTTCCAGCAGCTTGATGGCAGCAAATACCGCATCCTTGACTTCTGCGTCAATGCCCTCGCCGAAGTATTCCTTCGGGACACCGATGCGCAGACCCTGGACACTGCCGTTCAGATTCTCATACAGGTTGGCATAATTCCGGTAAGCGGAAGTGGCATCCATGTTGTCGTGTCCCTGGATCAGGCTCTGGAGCAGTGCCACATCCTTGACAGACTTACCGAACGGACCGATTTGATCCAGAGAGGATGCAAATGCGACCAGACCGTAACGGGATACGCTGCCGTATGTGGGTTTCAGACCAACTACGCCGCACAGAGATGCCGGCTGACGGATAGATCCGCCGGTATCGGAACCCAGGGTGAGAATCGCCTCACCTGCTGCAACAGCTGCTGCGCTGCCGCCGGAAGAACCGCCGGGAACACAGTCCAGGTTATGCGGATTGTGCGTAGTGTGGAAATAAGAAGTCTCGGTAGAAGAACCCATGGCGAACTCGTCCATGTTCATTTTACCGGTGATAACCATGCCAGCTTTGCGAACCGGCTGCATAACCGTTGCATCAAAGGGAGGAACATAGTTTTCCAGCATTTTGGAGGAACAGGTCGTGCGGATGCCCTTTGTGGAAATGTTGTCCTTGATGCCGATGGGGATGCCTGCCAGCGGATGTAGTTCCTTGCCGGCTGCACGGGCATTGTCCACAGCCTCTGCCTGTTCCAGGCAATCCTCGCAGCGTGTCACATAAGCGCCTACCGCAGATTCCTTGGCGTCGATTCTGTCCAGGACATCCTTTGTCAGTTCAACCGCACTGCACTCTTTGTTTTGTAGCATTGCAGACAGTTCTGCCGCATTTTTTTCAAACAGCTTCATTTGTGTATTTCCTCCTTATTCTACCGTTTTCGGAACGACAAGACAGCCGGACTGTACTTCCGGTGCGTTTGCCAGCATCTCTTCCCGGCGGAACTTGTGTTCCACAGCCACGTCCTCACGCAGTTTCATGGGATGCGCTGCGTCCAGCGTCAGTTCATCTTCCACGTCCGGCAGACGGTCTACCATGTCGACGATGGCAGCCATATCTTTTTCGAACTTGTCCATTTTCTCCGGCTCGATATGAAGTCGGGAAGTTTTGCAATGTGTGCAATATCAATTTTCATATATAAAAATCCTTTCCTTGAGAATTGCGGCGGCACAGCGTCAAAGCCATGCTGTCGGATCAATTCTCATTGATTTTTTGACGAAATTCATCTTCGCTGAGTACAGGGATACCCAGCTCATTTGCCTTGTCCAGCTTACTGCCGGCAGCCTCTCCGGCAACGACAAACGAAGTCTTTTTCGAGACGCTGCCGCTGACCTTTCCGCCGTACCGCAGGATCAGTTCTTTTGCCTCGCTGCGCTTCATGGTGGAAAGCGTTCCTGTCAGAACGAATGTCATGCCGGCAAAGCGTGTGTCCTCTACGGCTGTTCCATGATAAGTCATATTGCAGCCGGCTGCCTGTAAATGTTCGATCAGCTGGCGCATATGCGACTCTGCCAATGCAGAGACCACGCTTTCTGCCATGGTTTCTCCAAAGCCGTCGATCTCCTGGATCTCCGCAGCTGTTGCATTAAGCAGCGCATCCATGGTGGGGAAATGCTCACAGAGCAGTTTCGCCGCCCGGCTGCCGATGCCACGAATTCCAAGGGCGTAGATCAGACGATCCAGAGAGTTTTCCTTTGATGCCGCAATAGCACGAACCAGGTTCTCTGCCGATTTTTCTGCAAAGCGATCCAGTTCTGTCAGTTCTTCCGGTGTCAGCGCATACAGATCTGCCACGGAATGCACCAGATCATTTGCCTGCAGTGCCGCCAGGTTCTGCGGTCCGAGACCGTCAATATTCATGGCGTCTTTGGACACAAAGTGGATCATGCGTTTCATAAGCTGTGCCGGACAGTCCGGATTGGGACAACGCAGCGCCGCCTCATCCGGGTCACGCACCGCTGGTGTATGACAGACAGGGCATTGTTCTGGCAAGTGATACGGCTCTGCGTCGTCCAGGTGCGATTTGACACGCAGTACTTCCGGGATGATCTCCCCTGCCTTTCGGACAACGATGGTATCACCGAGCCGAATGTCACGTTCCGTGATAAAGTCCTGATTGTGCAGTGTGGCACGGGAGACTTCTGTTCCGGCAAGCTGTACCGGATCGAAAATCGCTACCGGTGTGATGACGCCGGTTCTGCCCACGCTTAGCAGGATTTCACGAAGTGTGGTCTCTTTTTCCTCCGGCGGAAACTTAAACGCCGCTGCCCACTTCGGAACCTTTGACGTAGCGCCCATTTCTTCCCGCTGTGCAAAAGAATCCACCTTCACAACAACGCCGTCCGTGTCATAGGCATAATGCAGCTTTGCGTCTCCGATCGCTGCAATTTCTGCACGCACTTCCTCTGCGGTTTGCAGTGGCTTGCTGTGCGGAATCACCGTGGGGAATCCCAGCTTTTTGAGATATTCCAGGGATGCAATGTGGGTTTCCAGAGATGCGCCGTCTATCTGCTGGATGTTAAAGATCCAGATGTCCAGGCTGCGCTTTGCTGTAACAGCTGCGTTTTCTGGCGCAGAGAACCGGCAGCTGCATTCCGGGGATTCTTTGCCGGCGTTTCTCCGTCCAGTTCCTGCTGTTCTACAAGTGCGGCAAAGCTTTTCCGTGGCATATAGACTTCGCCACGCACTTCCAGGAATGCCGGTGCGTCTTTCAGCTGTTTTGGAATGTTGGGAATCGTCATTAGATTGGCGGTGACATCTTCCCCCACAAAGCCGTCACCACGTGTCGAACCACGGGTGAAAATGCCATTGGTGTATTCCAAAGATACCGATAAGCGTCAATTTTCGGCTCAACGCTGAATGCCGGATGCTCCAGTTCTTCCTGGCAGCGCTGCACAAAGGCATCCATTTCCGCATAGGAAAAACATCCTGCAGGCTCATCATCTGTACTGCATGAGATACCTTTTCAAATGTTCGGGATGCTGTGCCGCCAACGTGCCGGGTGGGAGAATCTGCTGCTGCAAACTGCGGATATTCCCCTTCCAGGGTCTCCAGTTCCCGCATCAGCATATCATACTCATAGTCCGTTACGGTCGGTGCGTCCTGCACGTAATATTCTTCGTTATAGCGCTCCAGCAGCTGTTTCAGCTCTGCAATGCGCTGTTTTGCTGTTGTTTCGTCCATGTTTCCGTCTCCTTGTGCTGCCGTTTGGATTCTTCCACTTGGCACACATTTATATTATACCACAAAAACAGGGCATATGCTAGACCTTTTACAAATATTTCATGTTTTATTCTCTAAAATCCTGGTTTTGTGGAACTGTGTCGCTGCTGTCGAATTCCAGATAGGATTCCGGCACATTTCCCACAATGACGGTTTCGGAAAGCAGGCAGTCATATGTGGCAACAGCGGTTACCTCTGAAAATGGGATGGCTGCCCGTATCTCGCAGTGATCTCTGCCCGGATCGTGTGGCAGGTCTGGTTGACACCTGCGGATTCCAGAGCGCTGATTAGTTTTACCGAGGCGTGACCGACAGGCAGAAGGCGAACTGAGACCTGCGGTCCGTGACCGGCAAAAAGCCACACGCCGGATGCAGTTCCGAGAGAAACGGTGAGTGACGCATCCCGGCATTGCTCCAGGTTGTGCTGCACGCTCTGATAGATCGCAGTCTGCAAATGGTTGATCTGGTTTGTTTTGGTTTCCACGGCAGTTACATTTCCGGAGTTGTCATAGGTCAGCGCCGCAAAGTCGCTGTACTGAAACTGTTCCTGCTGCAGAACCTCGGAAACGCTGTCTGCCATTAAGCCGGCGGCGAATTGTTTGGTCTCGCTTTCGCAGACTGCGCAGAGTTCCGGACGGATCAGGCGGTCTGTCCGCAGCAGCAGTGCAAGCAGGATCGCCGCAGCAGTACAAAAGATCAGCAGCGAACGCAGCCTGGCGCGCCTTTTTGGTATACTTGTTTTCGCATTTTCCACCCTCAATGAAACAAGAAACGGACGACAATCAGCCGCCCGTTGTTACGCTTTATTCCGATGTAGCGTATCGCCGCATTCTGTGGGTTCTCCGCAGCCGCAGGTCTTTTCCTTCGGGATAGCATCCAGCGTTCCCGGTGAGAATTCTTCCGCCGGAAAACGGATCTTGTCAAAGACAGCGCAGGGTGATTCCGTATCGGTATGGCATTCCTTGGTGGGAATGGTGTATTCGTAAGTGGGAACCAGGATGGTCACCGGACGGAATATTTCTACCACAGAGAAAAGCCCCAGCGTCATAATAACAGTACGAACCGGCGTTGTGCCGTCTGCGGCACAAACAGAACCGATGCGTGCCTCCAGTGCAATGGGTGCAACCACCTGTACTGCTGCGGTAGGAAGATTGATGGTTTCACAGCAGGCGTTGGTGTCGCCCAGCTGTTCACCGCTGCTGAAGAATGTCTGCGTGTTGCTTTCGCCGCCGTACAGGATCACGTTCTTGCTGGCGTAGGCAGTGCCGGTCAGCAGCACCGGACTGCTGCAGGCACGTTCATACGCCATAAGTTCTACCCGGAATGTGTAGGTTAAGTCGATCGAGTAGAAACCCCGGTTAAACGGAACTGGTTCGATGTTCATGCAGATGTCGGAAACACGGACACAGCGGCTTTTCACCATAGTGACATTTGCCGGCAGTTCTCCCCCGTCCATGAGGATCTGAATGTTGGAGAAACAGTCCCGGTCGCTGCAGCTGTCAAATACACGGTTGACCTTGATCGGTACCGTATCTGCACAGTGTTCCGGCAGAGGATGGTATTGGCTCATAGAAAAAACCTCCTTTAACACGTTAAGGCAACGCTGCACAAAGCTGTGCGTGAGATGCGCTGCTTTAAGCCTATCAGCTTTCTGATAGATGCTTCTCTACAGTGTATTCGGAGGTTTTGAAAAATGTGACTGCTTTTCTAAATTTTATTGTACAATGAAAACCCCCAGTTTAACTGGGGGTTCAAAAAGCTTAAAGCTATGGGTAGAAAAAAATAACCTCCAGAGTTATAATAAGGTTAAGGTCTGCCAACCTAACAATAAAAAACAAAGGAGGTATCGTCATGAAAAGAGACGATATAAGTAGTTTAGCACATTCAAAGTGGAATTGCAAGTATCATGTGGTATTTGCACCG
>ENA-OQEX01001204-OQEX01001204.1-human-gut-metagenome-genome-assembly--contig:-NODE-1204-length-10306-cov-1.390412_pt1 | contig 10306 bp, 9 predicted proteins | sample MGYA00242802_ERZ504649 | MGnify/ENA primary metagenome ERZ504649 (study PRJEB26092, sample SAMD00036194) | human gut metagenome | host: Homo sapiens | study: EMG produced TPA metagenomics assembly of... | reverse complement strand
GTCCGTTGCGGGAAATGGAAACACTGATTTATTGGATCTTATTTGTCGGATGAGGAAAATATTCCTGCGGCCAGCAGCAAGAGTCGCTTTCATTCGATTACACTTGTCTGCTATACTTGCAGCACTGGTTATCATTCCGGCAATGGCAACCACAGGGGCAAAGTTAGATCAGGGAGGACCGGGACTTTTATTTATTTTCCTTCCGCATCTGATTCAGTCGATGCCGGGAGGGCCGGTGATCGCAATGATCTTTTCGTGGCAGTCCTGCTGGCGGGTCTGACTTCGCTGATCAATTTATATGAAGCACCGATTGCAACTGTACAGGAGAAGCTGCATCTTGGAAGAGTCCAGGCGTGTGCAGTGATCGCGGTCATCGGAGCGGTGATTTCGGTTGTGATCCAGGGAATTGTATCCGACTGGATGGATGTGCTGTCGATTTATATTTGTCCGCTTGGAGCAGGGCTTGCCGGGATTATGTTCTTTTGGTTATGCGGAAAAGATTATGTGGAAGAGCAGATCAATAAAGGAAGGGAAAAGCCATTTACGAAATGGTTTGTACCGGTTTGCAAATACCTGTATATTCCAGTCTGCTTTTTAGTGCTGATTCTGGGAATCGCACTGGGCGGAATCGGGTGATGCAGTTTACATTTATTAAAAGTATAAAATAGATACATGTGTAAAAGCGAGATTCAGAAGGTAGACACAAAGAGAAAATTTGTATATAATAAATCAGTTAATAGGTATAAAAGAACATACGTGATTTTTCTTGATTTGGCTTCCAACTTCATATAGAACTTGGGAGCTTTTATACTGTAAAGAGAATCCGTTGGCATCATTGTCGGGGACTTTTGACCCCAACATCAGAATATATTCAGAATGAGTGCGGAAGGAAATGAGCAGATGATTACGGCACTATAAAGCAGGAAAGACTGCAGGATGGAAGGCAAGAATGAGAGCCCGTTATATGAATGACAGGATAAGAACTCCATTAAAAAAGAAAGAGAAAAAGGGAGAAGAACAATGGAATTATGGGACATTTATGATGCAAAGAAGAAACCGACCGGACGGACAATGAAGAGAAATGACTGGTGTCTGAAAGATGGAGAATATCATTTGACGGTACTGGGAGTCATTACAAGACCGGATGGAAAATATCTCATCACAAAGAGAGTTATGACAAAGGCATGGGCAGCAGCTGGTGGGAAGTATCCGGTGGTGCGGCACAGGCAGGAGAGTCTTCTTATGAGGCAGTTTTAAGAGAGGTCAGGGAAGAGACAGGACTGGATGTGAGTGGAGCAGAAGGGGGTTATGTCTTTACCTATAAGCGGGAAAATCCGGGAGAGGGCGATAACTATTTTGTGGATGTTTACCGGTTTACCATGAATATAAAGGAAGAGGATCTGCATTTGCAGACAGAAGAAACGGACGGATATATGTTCGCTTCAAAAGAACAGATTGAAGCTTTTGCGAAAGAGGGAATATTCCTTCATTATGACAGCATAAAGCAGGTGTTTAAATGATGCCAGGGTCAAAAGGTCTAAGCCCACATGAGCTTGCTCATAGGTGGGTGAAAGACCTTAGAACCCTGGCATCTTTAAGTTAAGTATACCATATCTGTTCCGGCTCTTTCTGCACAATTTTAAGAAAAAGAGAAGGAATTTGTGGATAACTTCCTCAAATTCCTTCTCTGATGTTGAAAAGTTTTTAAAAGACAGAAATTATTTGTCTAATGGCTTGCCTGTCAGCATCTCATAAGCCTGAAGATACTTGTCGATCGTCTTGTCAACAATCTCCTGAGGCAGTGTCCAGTCATTGCCCGGATTTGCCTTGAGCCAGTCGCGGGCAAACTGCTTGTCAAAGGATGGCTGACCATGTCCCGGTTCATATCCTTCTGCAGGCCAGAAACGGGAGCTGTCAGGAGTGAGCATTTCGTCACCGATCACCAGATCACCATTTCATCCAGCCGAACTCAAATTTAGTATCGGCAATGATGATTCCTTTGCTCAGTGCGTATTCAGCACATTTTTTATAAAGGGCAATCGTATTGTCACGAAGCTTTTCAGCGTATTCGCGTCCCTTGCCCGGAAAATATTTCTCAAGGTGATCTACGCTCTGCTCAAAGGAAATATTCTCATCATGGTCACCAATCTCTGCTTTTGTGGATGGTGTGTAGATTGGTTCAGGGAGTTTATCAGATTCTCTGAGTCCCTCCGGCAGTGTGATGCCGCATACGGTACCATTCTCCTGATAACTTGCCCAGCCGCTTCCGGTGATATAACCACGTACGATACACTCGATCGGGAGCATATTGAGCTTGCGGCACATCATGGACTTGCCTTCATATTTCTCCTGCTGGAAAAACTCCGGCATATCCTTTGTATCAACAGAGATCATGTGGTTTGGAAGGATATCTTCTGTCAGATCGAACCAGAATTTGGACATCTGGGTCAGAACAGTTCCTTTCTTTGTAACTTCATTGTTCAGGATGACATCGAAGCAACTGATACGGTCAGTTGCAACCATGATCAGACTGTCCCCATTGTCATAGATCTCTCGTACTTTACCTTCTTTGATTGGTTTTAATTCCTGCATTTTCTCACCTCATCATACGTTTGTCATAAACTTCAAAGTAACCGTATCACCAGCCAATGCAGTCTGTCAAGATAGATTTGGGGATGCATATATAACGAAAATGAATAGGTGGTTATAAGTGCGGTTTTCCTGTTAAAATTGGGCATAAATAGGGAGTGAGATGCTGCCGGTTCGGCAAATGTGGATAATGGATTTCAAAAAGAAGCTGTGCTATACTGAACAGTGGCTGAAATCGGGGCGGGTCACAAGGTCATTCTACCACTAGTGTGCGAGCACACGTGGTGTCAGACCTTTTGACCCTGGTATCATATAAATAATGGAGCAGTGGAGAGTTGAACCTATGTTAGATTTTAGAAGAATAGAAATGTCAGATTTTCCTGCACTCAGGAAAATGTATGAAAAGTATGGAAACTGGTCATGTGACTGCACGATCTGCGGTACTTATATGTGGAGGGATTATCTGGATATCAGGATTTCTCTTGAGGAAGAGAAGCTGATCGTGTATCAGCAGTTAGACGGAAAGCATTTATTTTATATTCCGCTGATGGAAGACCGGATTGCAGGGATCAGAGAGATTGTTGCTTATATGAAAGAGCAGGGTGAGGAGTGCTACTTTTATCCGGTAGCGAACGAAGAGTTGTCTTTATTTGAGGAAGCCGGATACAGGATCGAGACAGAGCGGGATGAAGGCTGGAATGATTATGTCTATGATATTACAGCTCTGGCAAATATGAAGGGAAAAAAATATCATAACCACAAAAATCATATCAATAAGTTCAATGCATTGTATGAAAATGTAGAATTGCTGGATATCCGGGATGTAGAACCGGCAGAGTATCTACAATTTCTGGATGATTATGTAAAGAGTGAACATAAAAAAGCGACGATCGCAAAAGAAGAAAATGTAAAGGCAAAAGAAGTGCTTTCCGATCTGGAGGCTTATGGGGGTAGTCGGATATGTTCTGAAAGTGGACGGAAAGATCGTAGGACTTGAAGTAGGAGAAATTCTGGGAGATTATTATTATTCTCATATTGAGAAAGCGGATAAGACCTACAATGGTGTGTACTCGAAGCTGGTTCAGCTCGTATCACAGGATCTGCAGGAGAAAGTAAAATATATGAACCGGGAGGAAGATCTGAATGAGCCGGGGCTGAGACGCTCAAAGAGAGGTTATAACGATCGGTTATATCGAGAAGAACCAGGTTAAGATATTAGACTAATTGAGATAAGGGGTCAGGTTGAATGAAAAAGAAAGAAAAGTAATTGATGCACATCTTCATATTTTCGGTCATTGTGAATTTGGAGACCGTCTGGCACATGGATCGGAGATGAACCTACGCAGGAATACCTGACTGAAAAATATTATGGCAGATTGGGAATTGAAAAAGGGATTGTGATGGGGAATGGCCCGTTGGAAGAGCAGGGAAAGAATCTGGGGAGTACTTTTACTATAGTGCCGGACTGGATGAGAAGGATTCCTGGCTGAAGCTGGAGGAGATCGAGTCACATCTTCAGAGAAAACGCTGTGTAGGTGTGAAACTGTATCCGGGATATTATGAACTTTATCCCAATGATAAAGTCTGTATCCGATTTATAAAATGACGGAAGAATATGGGAAGTTCTATCAGTTCATACGGGGATGGTTGCCGGAAATGGCGGGCATCTGAAGTATTGCAGACCGATCCATCTGGACGATATAGCGACAGATTTTCCAGGTTTGAAGATTGTGATGTGCCATTTTGGAAATCCGTTTTTACAGGAGCAGCGGCCGTATTAGAGAAAAATCCAAATATGTATGCAGATCTTTCAGGATTGATAGAAGGTGCTTTTGAAACGGAAACGTTTATAAAAGATCAGTCAGGTTACCTGGAAATTTTGAAATCATGGATGCATTATGTCAGCGATTATGGTAAATTTATATATGGGACAGACTGGCCTGCGGTCAACTGTTTTGAATATAGAGAGTTTATAAAAAGGCTGGTGCCGGAGCAATATCATGAAAAAGTATTTTATGAGAATGCAGTCCGCGTGTATGGCCTGGTATAGTCGGGGACAGAGATGAAATATTATGAGGATAAATCCGACAGAAAGATGGAGTTAAAGCTTTTGTCATTGTCGGAAGATGATAAGTTGATCAGAGAATGTATGGAACAGGCATCTGCATTTTACGGATGTCTGGGAAAAATGGGTGTTACAGAGATACTCTGTGACAGAAAAAAGCACAGGAATTGGGGGCAGACTGCCAGATAACCGGAATTTTTACCGGTGGGGAGCTGACCGCATTTGCCTGTGCTTTTGAGTATACAGGATTGAAAAGAAATGGAAGGAAATGGCTGAATCCAGGTGATAAAGAATGGCGGCAGATCGAGACATTGGGAACGAATGTTGTTGTGATACCTCTGCTTGTTGGAAAAGAGAAGGTGGGCCGGTTGATCGAACTGCTTCGGGAACAATACCGGGACAGTCATCTTTTGTTCAGAATTAGCGGAGAGCAAAGTGAAAAATTTCAGGAAGACCTGGCAGTGGTATCAGAGAAGAATCTGAAAAGCCATAGATACGATGCGGCAGGTGAAAACGTGTGGCTTTTTCATTTTGCACCGCAGATCCGAATGGAAGATACTTATTTTGAAGAAGAGATATTGTTAATATTGCCGGGGCAGGAAGTGCTTCTGGAAATGGGAATAGAAGAGGCAGAAGTGACGATGGTGAAACTGACCGGTTATGAGATCGTCCGATCTGAAAAAGGCAGTGCTTTTTTCAGAAAACCAGGAGCGGCCTGTGAGGGGGTTCTGCTGCAGTGTGATTATGAACAGCTTCTTCGATATCAGCGGTTTATCAACCTTACTAATTATGAAGAACATTTTGAGCAGACAGACAGGGGAAAAGCACTGATCTATTCAGAAAAATATCAAAGTGACAGCTCTCTTCTGTGGAATGATCTGCTCCGTGAAATGGTAAAGACAAGAAAAGCGGAATGGAGCATTGTTCCTGACAGTTACATTATGTATCCGGTGACGTATAAAGAGCAGGACCGGCTTTTAGAATGTGCCTGTTATGATAATCAGGAGATCGGCAATTATATGCATTATATGGATATCCGTCTGCAATGTGAAACAGGAGTTCCTTTTGGAAAAGATGGAATTGATCTGATGGAACGTTATAAGAACCGTCTGGAACGTATTCCACTTGGAAGGCTGAGAGTCAGGATCACATTGGAAATGATCCTGGATATCCTGGATCATGAGGATCAGCCGGTGTGATGTGATGCGGAGGCAGAAGCGGTCCTTTCGATTGACCGGTTGAGCCATATCGGAGTATTGACATTGGTTTCTTTGTCCACTCCTTTTCTGCTGAGTCATTTTCTGGATAACATTGTAAGAAACCAGTTGATGGTAATAGAAGAAAATGGAGAAGCAGTGAATCTGTATGCGTATATGCAGGAAAAATGGGGACTGAACGCTTCCGGGACTCCAAAAAGTTATGAAATGATACCGAAAGAGAAAAACTGCCTAAACAAAAAGCAGTTAGGAGCAGTTCTCCTGTCAGAAACGATCTACGAAGAGGGAGAAGATTTCGGGGAATTTACAGATGCAGAAATTTTGAAGCTGACAAATTCAGAGACCGGTATGGGACAGTACAGCCGTGCTTTTGTTGTGGCACATACAAATGTGCTTCTGGACTTTGAAAAAGACCTGCGGGGAACGATACAGGCAAGGATGTATAATGCAGCATTTACCTGCTTTTATGTGGAATTGCTGATGTTTGAAGAGGCGGCACTGACTTGTTTCAATAAGGAACTGATCGATCTGATGGCAGAGGTCATGCGGATCGAACCTACGGAGTTCCTGACCCGTGCAAGAACGATCACAAACCGGTATTTAAATACGGTGGATTTCTGGAATGTTAGTGTAAACTACCCGTCGTCACAAAAATCATTGCAAATGATCAGAAAATCGTTTCTTATAGATGACTTGAAAGAGAAAATGGAGTATAATCAAAAACAAGTTGGGAACATTTTTGATATCAACAGGGAAATCGTTGACCGACAGGAGGCAAAGGAAGAAAAGAGAGAGATGATCAGTCCAATACAGCCTTGACGATCTTATCCGTTCTGTGCTTCTTCAGTGCATGATCGACGGTAATGATTATCTGAGTACTTTGGACTGGCTGATACCGGCGGGAGTACTTGATATTATTTTAAAGGGAGTTTTCCCAATCACAATGATTGCATTCTACTGTATGTGTTGAAAAAACTGTACGGAAGGTCAAAATAGTTACGGATGAGGAGGAAGGAATGAAAAAGACGATTCAAAGAGTATTAGCGGCAGTGATTTTATTTGCATGATACTTAGCGGAGGTTTTTCCGAAGTCGGTAAGGTACACGCAGAGAAGCAGCAGGGGACAACGAAGCGTGCAATCTATGTTGTATTTGACAATTCGGGAAGTATGTATGGGGACGGCAACAAAGCATGGTCTCAGGCGACTTATGCGATGGAAGTTTTTGCCGCGATGATGAATTATGAGAGCGGAGACGTGATGAAGTATTCCCGATGCATGATATCACAACAGATGGGAATACGGGGTCTGCAACAAAGTCATCCATGGAGATTCGTGGAAAAGATGATATTGCACAGATCCATAATATGTATACACCAAAGCCAGGCGGAACTCCGTATACGCAGGTGAATAATGCGGCAGGAGAGTTGACGAAGCTTCTGAATGCCGGAAGTGTGGATGAAGGATGGCTGGTTGTGCTGACAGACGGTGACTTTGACAATGATATTCCGGCCAGCGGATTGAAAGCAGATCTGGAGGGGAAGGCTGCGGCCAACGAAAATCTGTATGTGCAGTATCTGGCTATCGGAACGGATGTAAAGAATATCCCGGAGGGAAATGCGGATAAAGGTCTGTATGCACAGAAGGCGGGTAATACTTCAGAAGTTGTGAATGAGCTTGCTGAGATCAGCAACCGCATTTTCAAGAGAAATGAATATGCAGGTTATAGCAGTGAAGATTCCGGTCTGGAATTTGATATTCCGCTTAGAAAGCTGATTGTCTTTGCACAGGGGAAAGATGTGAAGATCGGCAGCCTGAAAAATGAAGAGGGCGGAGAAGTGAAGCTCCAGAGTGATACAGCGGTTTCATATAGCAGTACGGACGGAGCGGGACTGACTACCTTTGTAAAGTCAACACCGGTCAAAGATACATCTCTGAAAGGACAGGTTGCGGTCTTTGCAGATGAGTCACCGATCGTAGCTGGAAACTATACGCTGGATGTCAGCGGAGCAGACAGTATTCAGATTTATTATGAGCCGGATGTGAAGTTTGAGGCAGGACTTTACAAAGGCGATACAAAGATGGAAGAGGGAACCATCGAAGGTGGAGCTTATACAGTAAAAGTTGGATTCGTAGATCAGCTTTCAGGAAAATATATTAAAAGCTCCAAGCTTCTTGGAGAACCGAAGTATACAGTCAGCATCAATGGAGAGACGCAGGAACTGACCGGAAAAGACGGGGCATCTCAGTCCATTGATGTGGAAGTAGACGGGGAGTCACTGGAATTGACGGCAGATGTCAATTACCTGAAAGATTATACAGACAGTGCATCCTATACGTTTAAGGTCTGCACGCTGGATATAAATGTGGACGCATTCAAGAGTGCAAATCTGAAGACGCTGGAAGACGGAGCAAATCAGATTACTGTAGAGGCAACGAGAAATGATCAGCCATTGACAAAAGAGCAGTGGGATGCCGCAACGCTGGACGTGGTAAGTGTAAATAAAGACGGAGAAGAATTTGGTATCCAGTGGGATGTGCAGAAGGGCAGTGAAGTCTCAACCTGGATCGTGACTCCGAAATATAAGAAAGGCGGTATGTTCGCAACAGAGACCGGTCAGGCAGATGTAACGATCAATGTATCGGCAGAAATCGACGGGGATGGTTACGGTAAGGCAGAAACGGTCAGTGTAAACATCAAGGATGATAAGAATATCGTAGATTATCTGAAGCACTACTGGAAGCATATTGTAATATCACTTCTGCTTCTGATCCTTATTTTAGGATATGTGCCACCGTTTAAAAAGCGGTTTGCAAGAAGTATCAAGAAGCGTCCGAGTATCGAATGCAGTGCGGAGAAGATCGGACTTCGTGATAATGTCATGAAGGGAAATTTTGAGAAGGATCTTGCATCCAGACTGCTCCCATATGTACCGGAGACCGGAAGGCTGACGTTCTCACCGACTCCGGTGAAAAAAACAGCAAAAGTCCGGGCATCAGGAGGCGGAAGTATGCTGATTCTGAATACATCCGCTTTTGCAGGGAAAGAGGAGATCACATTTAACGGAATGTCCATTCAGGAGAATGAAAAGGGACATCACCGTATTTCCGCAAGTACCATTATTGTAGTAAGTACGCCAGAGTTTACATATACCTGTATCCCGAATGTGCAGAGAACTGCAAATGGCGAGATAAAAAGAGGAAAAGAAAATAAAAGGCTATAGGAGGAAGAGAGTATGATTGCACCAACATTATTAGTAGGACTTGGAGGAACCGGATCAAAGATCGTATGCCGTGTATCTCAGATGGTTACGGAAGAGCAGCGGAAAAGGATCGGATTTGCAGTTTTTGATACGGATATCAATGAATTAAGAGAAATCCGTGAGGCGAATCCGTTTATCAAGACGATCCAGACCTCAACAAAGCTGACGGTCGGAGAGTATCTGAATATTGATACGCATGCAAGAGATGAGTGGTTCCCGGTGAACGGAATCCTGAACAGCAAATCCCTGACAGAGGGAGCCGGTCAGGTACGTGCGATTTCCAGACTGGCACTGGACACAGCGATCCGTGCGGGAAATATGGAGCCTCTGCATAATGCAATCGAGGAACTTTACAAGCTGGAGGGCGATTCCTCAGAACAGGCATTAAGAGTGGTCATTGTAAGTTCCCTGGCAGGAGGAACCGGATCAGGACTGATTCTCCCGGTTGCACTGTACTTGAAAAATTATCTTGCAACCAAATTTCAGGCAAGTGCCAATATTACAAGAGGATTCTTCATTCTTCCGGAAGTGTTCTATGAGGTAATCGTGGACAGTCAGAGAGAAATAATCTGAAATGTAATGCTTATGCAACGTTAAGAGAGTTGGATGCCTTTCTTATGAAAGGGGACGAGACTCTGCCGGAGAAGTATGAAAAGACGGTCAAGCTGGAGTTCCCGAGAGTCGGATCCAATGATGTGGAAGAGTATAATGTAAGACCGTATGATTTCTGTTTCCTGTTTGATGCACAGAATACGGAAGGAAAGAAGCTGAACAGTTTTAACCAGTATCTGGATCATGCCGCCAACTGTATTTATTCTCAGTCCATCGGACCAATGAATAAGAGAAGTAACTCTTCAGAGGATAATACGATCCGTGAACTTTGTGCGGAACGTGGACGTAACCGTTATGCCGGTGCAGGTTCTGCAATGCTGATCTATCCATATGAAGATGTAAGAGAGTATATCGCACTGAACTGGACAAAAGAGTGTGTATCCAGTCAGTGGCTTGTATTTGACCGTATGTATAAGGAAAAATGTCTGGCTAATGCGGAGATGCGTGCACAGGGACTGAACCGGAGAGATATCAATGCGTCGGTAGATATATTGAATCGATCAACCAGATGGCAAAGCAGAAAGATCCATTTGCATTATCGATTGAAAAAGCCTGCACGATC
>ENA-OQEX01001203-OQEX01001203.1-human-gut-metagenome-genome-assembly--contig:-NODE-1203-length-10308-cov-1.857676_pt1 | contig 10308 bp, 10 predicted proteins | sample MGYA00242802_ERZ504649 | MGnify/ENA primary metagenome ERZ504649 (study PRJEB26092, sample SAMD00036194) | human gut metagenome | host: Homo sapiens | study: EMG produced TPA metagenomics assembly of... | reverse complement strand
TTGATATTTTTTGTTTATTTGTTTTATATTATTATATTTTGCAATATATTTATTGTGCGTTATATACTATATTTTCTTGTGTAACGTAACATATTATATGTTTGTTGGATTTTATATATATTTCTATAATTTTAAACTCGTTTGAATTTAAGGGCCACGTTCTGGTCAGAATTTCGTAATTTTTTATCAAATTAAGGGAAGTATTTTCCTTTTCATGTATGTATAATGTACTTAGTTCAAAGATAATCATTATATAAGGAGACATAAATGAATAGCACGGAAAAAATGGTGGAAGGAAGCTGTGGTTTATCAGATTTATCCACGAAGTTTCATGGACAGCAATGGGGACGGAATTGGAGATTTAAAAGGAATTATTGAAAAAATCCCCTATTTGAAAGAACTGGGCGTAAATGTAGTCTGGTTATCTCCCATTTATCAGTCCCCAAACGACGATAACGGCTATGACATCAGCGACTATCGCAGAATCATGGATGAATTTGGAACCATGGATGATTTTCAGCAGCTGCTGACGCTTTGTCATGAAGCTGGAATCAGACTGGTAATGGATCTGGTCGTCAATCATACTTCGGATGAGCATGCATGGTTTGCGGAAAGCCGTAAAGACAGAACCAATCCTTACCGCGACTACTATATCTGGCGGGATCCTGCTGATGGAAAAGCGCCCAATAACTGGGGTTCCTGCTTCGGAGGTTCTGCATGGCAGTTTGATGAACAGACCGGCCAGTATTATCTTCACTTTTTCTCAAAGAAACAACCAGATCTGAACTGGGAAAATGAAAACGTAAGAAATGCAGTTTATGACATGATGAAATGGTGGCTAGACAAAGGCGTAGACGGCTTCCGCATGGATGTGATCAGTCTGATTTCCAAAGACCAGGAATTCAAGGATGGAGAACCGGAGCTTACTGGCTACAGTAGTTTTAATGTATGTGCCAATGGTCCAAGGGTTCACGAATTTCTCCAGGAAATGCGGCGTAAGGTATTGTCCAAATACGATCTTCTCACAGTTGGTGAATGCACTGGTGGCACTTTGGAGGAGGCTAAGAAATACGCAAGCAGTGATGAAAAGGAACTGAACATGGCATTCCAGTTCGAGCACGTAACTCTTGATGCTGACACGAACAATAAATGGGGACTGAAGCCTCTGAACCTTGTAAAATTAAAAGAAATCATGACCAAATGGCAGGTTGGACTTGAAGGCAAAGCGTGGAACAGTCTGTTTTGGTGTAACCATGATCAGCCTCGAATGGTTTCCCGCTGGGGAAATGACAGAGAATACCGTGAAATTTCCGCAAAAATGCTTGCCACCTGCCTTCACATGATGCAAGGTACCCCTTATGTTTACCAGGGCGAAGAACTGGCTATGACAAATATGCCCTTTCAGGATCTTTCTGAATTCCGTGATCTGGACAGCATTAACGGCTACCACGAAATGGTGGAAGTAAAGAAGCTGATGACTTCCGAGGAGATGCTTACTTCTCTTCGCAAAAAAGCCGTGACAATTCCCGAACTCCAATGCAGTGGGATGACAGCACCAATGCAGGCTTCTCCACCGGTACACCGATGGATAAAAGTAAATCCAAATTATACGGAGATCAATGACCAGAGAGCAGCTCCAGAGACCGGATTCTGTTTTCCATTATTACCAGAAACTGATTCAGCTCCGTAAACAGCACGAGATCATTGTTTACGGAAAATATGAGCTTCTGGACGGTACAAATCCTGATGTATACGCCTACACCAGAGCTCTGGATAATGAGAAGCTGCTGATTGTATGCAACTTTACCAGCAAGGAACTAGACTACCCCATTCCGGAAATGTATAAAGACGGAAGCTGTCTGATTTCCAATTATCCAGACAATACCATTGGTAATAAGCTTCGTCCCTATGAGGCATATGTATTACATATAGAGCTTTAATTCTTTTCAGTAACTGTTCAGAAGGCTTCATTCCGCAAGGTGTTTTTGTGAACATACTGAACAGTTACTCTTTTCAAATATTTCATAACTGCTGTGCATTGTCAAATATGCTCCGCAGCTTATTATACAAGGAGGAATCATTTATTATGGAAAAAAAATGGTGGCAGGATAAAGTAGCTATCAGATTTATCCGAAAAGTTCTTATGACACGAACGGTGATGGAATCGGCGATCTGCGGGAATTATTGAGAAACTGGATTATTTAAAGGAGCTGGGGGTTGACATTGTCTGGCTTTCCCCCTGCTATCGCTCCCCTCTTGCCGACCAGGGATACGATATTTCCGATTATTACGACATTGACCCGCGATTCGGAACTATGGAGGATATGGACCGCCTTATCGCAGAAGCAAAGAAGCGGGACATGTATATTGTCATGGATCTGGTTGTAAACCACTGCTCTGATGAGCACGAATGGTTTAAAAAAGCCTGTAAAGATCCGGATGGAAAATACGGCCGTTTCTTCTATTTAAGAGACAAAGAAGATGGTAAGCTTCCTACTAACTGGCGCTCCTATTTCGGAGGTTCGGTATGGGAGGATCTGCCTGGCACCAACAAACAGTACCTTCATGTTTTTCATAAAAAGCAGCCCGACCTGAACTGGGAAAATCCAGAGCTCCGTGAGGAAGTATATAAAAATATTAACTGGTGGCTGGACAAGGGTCTTGGCGGTTTCCGCATTGATGCTATCATTAATATCAAAAAAGCTCTTCCTATGCATGATTATGAGCTGATCGTGAGGACGGCTCTGCAGCATTAATAAAATGCTGGAGGAAGCTACCGGAATCGGAGAATTTCTTGGAGAAATGCGTGACCGCACCTTCAAGCCTCACGATGCTTTTTCCGTAGGTGAGGTTTTCAACGCAAAAGACGAAGAGCTCCCGGATTTTATTGGAAACAATGGTTATTTTTCTTCTATGTTCGACTTTAACGAAACCATTTTCGGAGGTTCTGAAAAGGCTGGTACGATTGCAAAGAAATCACACCTGACGACTACAAGCGCTGCTGTTTTGAGACACAGGCCAAAATGGGGGATTTCGGATTCGTTTCCAATATTATCGAGAATCATGACGAGCCTCGCGGTGTCAGTCACTATATTCCAGAAGGTGATTGCTGTGACACAAGCAAAAAATGCTGGCAGCATTGAATTTCATGCTTCGTGGACTTCCCTTTATTTATCAGGGACAGGAGCTTGGCATGGAAAATATCCCGTTCAAATCAATTGACGAGGTAGATGATATTTCAACTCTGGATGAATATAAAGTTGCACTTGACGCCGGACTTACCCCGGAAGCAGCTTTGAAAGCTGTTGCCCGCCGCAGCCGCGACAATGCCCGTACCCCCATGCAGTGGACTGGTGAGGAAAATGCCGGATTTACAGCTGGTACACCGTGGCTTCGGGTAAATTCCAATTATACCGCAATTAATGTGGAAAAAGAGACGATTGATCCAAATTCCGTACTTAATTTCTATAAGAAACTGATCGCTCTTCGCAAGGATCCGGAATATAAAGAAACCGTTGTGTATGGTGCTCTGGAGCCCTTTATGGAAGATCGGCATAATTTAATGGCATACTACCGTAAAGGAGATAAAACTTTGCTTGTGGTTGGCAATTATCAGTGGGATGAGCAGGAAATTACACTTCCATCAGAATGCAAAAAGGTGCTGATCAATAACTACCCGGATATGGTTCTGGATGGAAATTCAGTTAAGCTGCATGGATATCAGGTGCTGGTTGTGGAGTTAGCGTAAACGATTTTCACGCTTGGTATTTATTGTATTCCAACACCTTATTGACAATTTTTCCCATTATTACTATAATAACAAAAGAACAGGGGAGCTTGTACACAGGCTGAGAGGAAATTGTGAATTTCGACCCTATTACCTGATGCGGATAATGCCGCCGTAGGAAGTCATCATGGGTTTGATTTTTTTCGGAGACACCTCATTGGGGTGTCTCTTTTTTCATATGGCAGCAATGCAGCGTTCGGCTGGGGGCACCACTTTCGGACGCTATATAAAATTAATGCATACATAACAACAGTGCCGGTTTGTAAAAAGATTTTTTCACGTTATAACTCATAACTCGTGGAAACTGCTTCAAACAAGGCCAAGAGAAAGGAAGAAAATTATGAGAACAGCATTAACAATCGCTGGAAGTGACTCCAGCGGAGGCGCCGGTATCCAGGCTGATATCAAGACAATGATCAGCAATGGAGTATATGCCATGAGTGCGATTACCGCACTTACCGCACAGAATACTACCGGTGTAACAGGTATTATGGAAGCAACGCCAGAATTTCTGGCAGACCAGCTGGATAATATTTTTACAGATATTTATCCGGATGCAGTGAAGATTGGAATGGTATCTTCCAGCGCTTTGATTGAAACCATTGCGACAAAGCTTCGCCAGTATGAAGCAAAGAACATTGTAGTAGACCCGGTTATGGTCGCCACAAGCGGAGCCAAGCTGATCAATGATGAAGCCATTGAAGCCCTTAAAAGTCAGCTTCTTCCAATGGCCACAGTCCTGACACCGAATATTCCGGAGGCAGAGGTTCTGTCCGGAATGAAAATAGAAACTGCCGAGGATATGATCAAAGCCGCTGCTGCCATCGGAGAGAAATACAGCTGTGCAGTGCTTTGCAAGGGTGGTCATCAGCTAAATGACGCCAATGACCTTCTGTGGCGCAAAGGCGATTACAAATGGTTCCAGGGAAAGCGGATCAACAATCCAAACACTCACGGAACAGGATGTACCTTATCCAGTGCCATTGCTTCTAATCTGGCAAAGGGATTTGACCTGGATACTTCCGTGGAGAGGGCAAAGAAATATATTTCCGGAGCACTTGCTGCTATGCTGGATCTTGGAAAAGGCAGTGGTCCTATGGATCACGGATTTGCAATAAAAAATGAATTCACACTGTCACATGACGAGATTACGGCAGAAGCCTCTGTCTTCACAAATGGGGAATCAGGCGTGTCAGCAAAACAAGCAGCCTCTGTCACTGCAGAATCTGAACTCTCAACCGTAAAACCGACACCAGATAAGGAGGCGAAATAACATGACCGAAAAACGTACTTCCATTTTTGAAAACGGCCTGATCTGGTTTGGCGCTGGTGTTTCCCTGGCGGAAATCCTCACTGGAACCTATTTTGCCTCACTTGGCTTTGGAAAAGGTCTTCTTGCCATTATCATCGGACATATTATTGGCTGTACCCTGCTTTTCCTCGCCGGAGTAATTGGCGGAAAAACACGCCGCAGTGCAATGGAAACTGTAAAAATGAGCTTTGGGGAAAAGGGCGGGATTTTCTTCTCCTTCCTGAATGTACTTCAGCTGGTTGGCTGGACTGCTATTATGATCTACGACGGAGCTCTGGCCGCAAACGGTGTGTTACATACCGGAAGCTGGGTATGGTGTCTGGTAATCGGTGCACTGATCGTACTGTGGATTTTTATCGGCATCACAAACCTTGGAAAAATCAACACCATCGCTATGGCAGCACTTTTTATCCTTACACTGGTACTCTGCAAGCTCATCTTCTTTGATGGCGGGACTGCACTTGCCATTGGCGAGGAAGCCATGTCCTTTGGTGCTGCGGTTGAGCTTTCTGTTGCAATGCCACTGTCCTGGCTGCCGCTGATCAGTGATTATACCCGCGAGGCGAAGGAGCCAGTGAAAGCAACTGCTGTAAGCTCTATTGTTTACGGTCTTGTAAGCTGCTGGATGTATGTAATCGGTATGGGTGCAGCGATTTATACCGGTGAATCCGACATTGCTCAGATTATGGTGAAAGCCGGACTGGGAATTGCAGGCCTTCTGATCATTGTATTTTCCACTGTTACCACCACATTCCTGGATGCTTACTCCGCCGGAATTTCATCTGAATCTGTATTTTCCAAAATTAATGGAAAATATGCCGCAATTGCCGTAACCATCATCGGAACAATTGCTGCAATTGTATATCCAATGGACAACATTACCGATTTCCTGTACCTCATCGGTTCTGTATTTGCACCGATGATCGCCATTCAGATTGCAGACTTCTTCCTGCTGAAACGTGCTGACAGTCTGGGCGAATCGGTTGACATAACAAATGCGGTAATCTGGGTGATCGGATTTGTGCTGTACCGAATTTTAATGAGAATTGATATTCCTGTGGGAAATACACTGCCAGATATGGTGGTTACCATTCTCATTTGTATGATCGTGCGAAATGTTTTAAAGAGTAAAAAATAGACTTTCACTTTAGAGTGTATTGGATAAAAGGCTTTCTGCAAGATGTGCGTCACAATTTGCGGGAATGATTTTTCAAACACGCTCTAGCCTGTTCAAAATGTCTGCGCAGCGTGCAGGCATTTTGGAATTGTCAGGCGGAGAATCCTGGAGGCAGGATTCTTTTTATTTCAGATTTTTGCAAGCTGCTGCAAGGCTTTGCGAGAAATAAGCTCACCATGTTCCTTTAAATGAGCTTCTCCGGCAGCATTAAAAGCGCGTCCGCTGCCGTATTCAGAAAGAATATTGCATACTTTATTGAATTCTTCTGCTGTGCAGGAGGATTGATGTACAATCAGCTGGTAAAGGGAATTTTCATCCTTGTAAAGAGTATTGACGCCTTTATAGAATCCATCTAGTCCATGTGCGGCAGCAATGACATCATCCAGAGTATGGAAAGTATAGAGCCGTATCAGGTTTACCGAAACTTTCCGGGTATTGGAAACAGATTCAGAAGCTTCCGTACTTCTGGAAGTCCTGGAAGCTCCAGATTCTTTGACCTCCTTGTTACTGGAAGAAGCTCCCTGAGAGGCTGCTTTCTGTGTCTCCTCATATAATTTCTGGAAGATATCGATGATATTATCAGCACCATCGAAATGAAGGGTATCCTGCTTGGTTTTTTATATGGTGAAAATTTGGAGAAACGAGTGTCAAGTTCTTCGGGATCCTCTACCTTGGTGACAATCAGAATGACACTTTCACCGTTTACGGGAATTGCCTCGATCATCAGCGGGATGTTATCAGCTTCAAAGCCAAATTCAATCTGAGCCTGCTGCATCATTTCACGGAAAAGCTTCTTGGCTTTATCTGTGCCGTAGGCAAGCTCGCTGATACGGATCTGGTGGCTGTCCAGATCTTCCTTTGTAAGAGTACAGCGGATTTGATTGTCACTGATTTTTTCTATTTTCATATGATCACATCCTGTTCTTGGAAATAGTGTTTATTATTAAAAGATTACCATAATCAGTTGTTAATGCTCACTTCGCGAATAACAACACACTTCGCGATGCACAGAAATCATGCATTCGCATGATTTCGCGCCGGGTTTCCCAGGTTTTCTGTGAACTATATTCACAAAAACACCTCGCGGAACATTACCAGTGAACAGTAACAATCAGCTATCTTGATTCCTCATTGTATAATATATGTTTCAAAAGTGCAATAGGAAAAAAACAGGTAATTTCAGTTTGTAAATTTCAGTTGCAACTTATTAAATTTTTCGAAACAGAATGGAAAAAAAGAATAAATTGGTCAAAATCTATTGCATAATGGAAAATGAATCCGTATAATGGGGAACAAGAAAAAAGAAATGGATCTGTGACTCACAAGCAATTGAGAACAGAGATAACACAGATTCGTATTAAATATTAACATTAACATCTATTTTTTCTAAAAACAGCGTCGATTTATCATGCAGCGTATCAGCTGGGGCGGTGTTTGCATTCCCTGAAGATGAAATGAGCTCACATTCCGTCTCTTTTTTCTGCAAAATGATTCAGGTGTTTTCTGAATCCATAAAGGAGGAAAGGAGGTTAGGACACGAAGCGTATATCACGATCAGGAAAGGAAGAATCCTGCAGATCGCTGGAGGGTGAGCTGAATCAGTATGAAGAACTGGGAATTGCTCTTTATCTGGAAGGGCTGCCCAGTGATGCCAGAGCCATTGCAAAAGCCTGTCAGATTGCAGATGGCGGAGGATATATGCGGGATTATACAGAGGACGAGAATGGGCATATAGCCCGTGTGGATTTCGATTTTGTAATCGATGATCAGCAGTTGTAAGCCATGAATATTCAGTACATACCGGAATTTCTTCAAGACCAGCAGTTTCCCCCTACTCATGCTTTGGCAGGAAGAAATTTCCGGTGCTGCTGATTGCAGGAATGATTCTAGTACATCGAATATTAAGTAACTGCCATATTGACTTGTCTGATTTTTCATCTGCTGCGTTGTCTCAGTCGCCGTAGCCACCGCTACGCCTCCTTCCTCCGCCTTGCATATGAGAAAATCATCCTACGTCAATATAGCAGAAACTTAATTTTCGATGTACTAGATACCAACATTCAATAATGTAAACAAATTGTAAAAAGTCGAATTATGTAATACAATCCTGAAAAAAATATGTTATAATAATAACCGACTGTGGAAAAGTCCGCAGCAGATATCAATTAGACGTTCACTGAGAGGATAAATATTTTATGAAGAGAAGAATTAATCCTGTAGTAGTGGTGTGCATGCTGATCGCAGCAGTTACCCTGATCGGAATTGTTACAACCCTGATCATGCGCCGCATTCCTACCAGGAAACAGATGGATTTGACTGAATATTATGGACAGACAGACGATTCAGAAGCCGTAATTATAGTAGGTACCCAGATTCTGGAGCAGAAGGCAGTTATGTCTGGCGAACAGCCATATCTTCCTGTAGATGTGGTGGATAGTTATCTGAACCAGAGATATTACTGGGATGAAGAAGGTCAGCAGATTCTGTACGCTACTCCGTCGGAGCTGATTTATACACCTGCTTCCGCTGAGGCGGGCGGTGATGTATGGCTGAAGGACGGAACCGCTTATCTGAGCCTTGATTTTATAAAGAGATATACAGATCTGGATACTTATGTGTACCAGCAGCCAAACCGTATAGCGATTCAGAAGGATTTTTCAGGCGTATCAGTTGTCACAGCAACTAAGGATACATATGTGCGATACCGTGGAGGAATCAAATCAGAAGTACTATCCAAGGTAAACAAAGGAGATAATCTGATCCTTATGGAAGAACTGGAGAACTGGGATCAGGTAGCCACATGGGACGGTTATATCGGATATATAGAGAAGAGCAGTGTAAGTGATGTTCAGAATCTGAATATGGACAGAGAAGCAGTTGGGGAATCTTATACTTATCTTACCATGGACCAGCCAGTGAATCTGGTATGGCATCAGGTAATGTCCACAGATGCCAATGCAGGACTTTCAGAGGCTATTCAGAATATGACCGGAGTGAATGTAATTTCACCAACCTGGTTCTATGTAACTGACAACAATGGTAATATTATCAACAATGCTACAGCTGATTATGTATCTCTTGCCCATGAAAAAGGGCTGAAGGTATGGGGACTTGTGGACAATTTTACGCAGGACATCAGTACTTATGAGGTATTGTCCAGAACAAGTTCCAGACAGAATCTGATTTCACAGCTAGTGAATGCAGCTGTTGGAGCTGGAATTGATGGAATTAATGTGGATTTCGAGCAGCTTAGTGAGGACGTGGGCGTTCATTTTCTGGAGTTCCTCCGGGAGCTTTCTATAGAATGCCATAAGAACAATCTTGTTCTTTCCGTAGACAATCCGGTTCCAGAGGATTTCACCAGTCATTATGACAGGGCTGAACAGGGCAAGGTAGTAGATTATGTCATTATTATGGGATATGACGAGCACTACGTTGGATCCGAGGAAGCGGGCTCAGTAGCGTCTCTTCCATGGGTGGAGAAGGGAATTCAGGATACTATCGCTGAAGTTCCGGCGCAGCGTGTGATTAATGCAGTTCCATTTTACACAAGATTATGGAAAACAGAAGCTGGCAGCTTATCTAGTGAGGCAATTGGCATGGATACTGCCCAGGAAGTAGTAAATACAAATAATGCCCAGGTATACTGGGACAGCGATGTAAGTCAGAATTATGGCAGCTTTGAGAAGGATGGATGCACTTACCAGATCTGGATTGAGGATTCTCAGTCTATTGCAGCGAAGGTACAGCTGGTACAGAAATATAATCTTGCCGGTGTGGCAGCATGGAAATTGGGATTTGAGAATAGCAGTATCTGGCAGGTGATCACAGATAATCTGTCTGCGTCTAATTAAAACAGGTACTATTTTGCGAAGCATATTGCTGTGAGGGTACTGAACAGTTACGCCTTTTTCAAACATGCTCTAATACACGAATGATAAAAACACTCTCTGAGACATATAAATAATGTGAAGGTCGTGAACAGCGACAAAAGACGAAAGTTTAACGATAACATTATATATTATATGCCAG
>ENA-OQEX01001202-OQEX01001202.1-human-gut-metagenome-genome-assembly--contig:-NODE-1202-length-10313-cov-3.465050_pt1 | contig 10313 bp, 9 predicted proteins | sample MGYA00242802_ERZ504649 | MGnify/ENA primary metagenome ERZ504649 (study PRJEB26092, sample SAMD00036194) | human gut metagenome | host: Homo sapiens | study: EMG produced TPA metagenomics assembly of... | reverse complement strand
CGCAGCGTTCGTCCTGAAGCCAGGATCAAACTCTCAATTAAAATGGTATAAACGAACCGTAGTTCCGATCTAATCTTTATCGAGCTATTTGTCATAGCTTCATTTTATAGTTACCGTTCCGAAGAATTGACTGCTCCGTACTTGGCAACTTCTTGGCCGCTTCCTCCGTGATTTCTCACAGGAAAGCGTTCCGTCTGGTGCTTTTCTTTTCGTTACGTTGTTTAATTTACAAGGTACACGCCGCTTCCGGCGGAACATTGCTATTATACATGACTTCATTCCGTTTGTCAAGAACTTTTTTCGAAAGTTTTTGACGTTTTTACCGGTCCATCGCTGTACTCAGCAACTTTTTTTATTGTATCACGCTCTCGAGCGTTTGTCAAGAAGTTTTTCAACTTTTTTCATTCGCTCGGTTGCCGCTTATCAGCGACAACTTTTGGATTGTAACACACTGTCTTGCGCTTGTCAACAGCTTTTTGAATTTCTTCAAGCTTCTGTCGGCCGCGCCGCGCATCTCGCGGACAGCTTGGTTAGAATACCAGACCCTTCCGCATTTGTCAACCCCTTTTTTCAAATTTTTTAAAAATTTATTCAATTTCTGTGAAGCCTTGATTTTTCGGGGAAAAATTAAGATTTCGCTTTTCTTTTTCCTGTGCATTTTGAGATGAATGTGTTATAATCAAGCAAAATATACGGAATCGCATAGGTCGCTGGCGGGAAGCTTTTGGAGTTTTTTTCGACACACTCTAAGGTAGTAGTGCCAGAAACTTTTTTACTTTATAAGAAATTACTTCGCTTTGTTCCTGTGAGTCTATGGTTACCGTATAAAATTTTTATAATTAAACAGCCTGTCTGGAGCCTGTTTAAAATTATTCAGGTAATTGGTTCTCAGACTGGCCTCATTAATAAGGAGAATAAACATGAGAGCAAATAACCTGACTCTGCTCACGGATCTCTATGAACTTACCATGATGCAGGGGTATTTTAAGAACCCAACTGACCAGACTGTCGTATTCGACATGTTTTACCGTGATAACCCATGCGGAGGCGGTTTTGCTATCTGTGCAGGACTGGAACAGGTAATTGAATATATTGAGAATCTGAGATTTACAGACGCAGATATCGAATATCTTCGCGGTCTTTCCATTTTTGAGGAGGATTTTCTGGAATATCTTCGCTCCTTCCATTTTACCGGCGATATTTATGCCATCCCGGAAGGCACTGTTATTTTCCCAAGAGAGCCAATGGTGAAAGTGGTAGCACCGATTATGGAAGCTCAGCTTGTGGAAACTGCGATTTTGAACATTATGAACCATCAGAGCCTGATTGCTACTAAGGCAGCACGTGTCTGCTATGCGGCGAAAGGTGACGGAATCATGGAGTTCGGTCTTCGCCGTGCCCAGGGACCGGATGCCGGTATTTTTGGAGCCCGTGCAGCTGTGATCGGTGGTTGTGTCGGAACATCCTGTGTGCTTACTGGTCAGATGTTTGACGTGCCAGTGCTTGGAACCCATGCACATTCCTGGATCATGAGCTTCCCGGATGAGTATACTGCATTCAAGACCTACGCAAGAATGTACCCGGATGCATGTATCCTTCTGGTAGACACTTACGACGTGCTGAAATCCGGTGTTCCCAATGCAATCCGTGTATTTGAGGAAATGCGGGAGGAGGGAATCCAGCTGAAAAAATATGGTATCCGTATCGACAGCGGTGACCTTGCTTACCTTTCCAAAGAGGCATATAAAATGTTATCGGCAGCTGGTTTTGATGATGCGACCATTTCTGCATCCAGTGACCTTGACGAATATCTGATTGAGAGCCTGAAAGCCCAGGATGCCAAGATCAATTCCTGGGGCGTTGGAACACGTCTGATTACTTCCAATGATAATCCGGCATTTGGTGGTGTATACAAGCTGGCAGCAGTGAAAAATCCTGAGACAGGTGAATTTGTTCCGAAGATCAAGCTTTCTGAGAACACCGCTAAGGTAACAAACCCTGGAAACAAGACAGTATATCGTATTTACAGCAAGTCCACAGGAAAGATTAAAGCTGATTTGATCTGTCTTGCTGACGAGAAGCTGAACCCAGATGAAACTATGGTAGTATTTGACCCGGTTGACACCTGGAAAAAAACTAAGATTCTGGGTGGTACTTACGAGGTTCGTGAGCTTCTGGTTCCGGTTATTAAGGAGGGAAAACGCGTTTATACGTCTCCTTCAGTAATGGAACTTCGCGCAATCTGCCAGAAAGAACAGAGCACTCTCTGGGACGAGTCCAGACGATTCTCCAACCCACAGAAGGTTTATGTGGATCTTTCTCCGAAGCTTTTTGAGGTGAAGAGAGAGCTGATTGAGGAGATGAGCCGTAAGGATCTGGAGTTTGAGGAAGAGTAATTTAATAAGAAAATAAATGGGGCGATGTATCAGCGGAAACGATACATTCGCCCCATTTTTTGTTGAAATTAATCAGAAAAGTGCAGAAAAAAACATAGTGTACAGAATGTAAAAATGGTAAACTGTAGGAAAGGAAATTTTTTACAGGAGGAGTGTATGAAAAAAAGAAAATCCATTGGTCTGTGGGTGGGAATCTGTCTTCTGTTTCTGGGAATATTTGGCAGTGTAAACGTTTTAGCTGCAGTGACAGAAGGAAAGGCAGGGGAAACACTTACTGGGGAGTATGCAGTGATTATTAATACGGATACATCTGATTCGAGGAGTACAGGCACACTGATCTTTGATGACAGTGGAGGTACTGCATCCGCTTCAAGTGGAAGTGAGCTTCCCGCAGCTCAAAGCCTGGCCGGGCTGAATACAGGGAGCACCAGCTCAGTCACTGCGCTGAATGAAAAAAGCGCCATTTCGTCCGTTGCATCGGCAGATGAGACTGACGATGGTATATCCGTTCAGGCAGCGGTTACCACTTATGCAATAGGAGAAGAGAAATATATTTACAGAAGCAATGGCAGCGGCAAGACCTATATATGCATTGGGATTGGCGAACATTGCTATATCTGGATGGACAAAAATATGAAAGCGGATTATGATGCCGCTGGAAAAACATCTCTCATAGCATCAGACATGGCGAGTATTTATGACAGACAGCCCTATCAAATCCTGAAAACACTGGCAGGAGGCGATCTTCCCTGGGAAGATGGATCCGGCAAGCTCTCTATTGTGCTGGAACCTTAAGCGGCGCAAGTGGTCAGTTTCAGTATGATGAGGGAATTACAGCAATCCATATCAACACTCCGGCGGCAGCATCCTATGTCTCCGGTGAGATGACCAGAAGAAACGGTCTGCTGGTTCACGAGGGACAGCACGCAGTATTCTGGCTGAAAACAAAATTCAATGCCTCCGAGAAATATATGTGGATAAACGAAGGTCTTGCAGTAACGGTCATGGATTATCTGTGGGGCGGTACGGACACAAATGGCTGGATGAACGGAATTGCAGGAAGTACCGCTATTCGTAACGGCTCTTCCTTGATGTATAAGAGTTATCGCGATGATATTGCCCAGGACTATGGAATGCCATACCTGTTTGTCAGATACGTAATTGACCGTATGGCAGGAAGCTATGAGCCTATGGCTGTGTTGCCGAGATTTTATACAGTAGATGCTTCCTCCCTTACCTGTGAAGCTTATCTGGAGAAGGTAACAGGAATTCCGTTTAAAACACTTCTTTCAGATTTTTATACAGCTGTGGCAGCAGGAGAAGCTTCTGGTGTATACAGTTTTCCAGGTGATCGGATAGCTGCAAAAAAGGCATCTGCATTTCCGGTATTTTCCGGAGACAGTGGCTCAAAATATTCCATTCCGGCAGCTTCCGCGATCCTTGTGAAACTGAAGAATGGAAAATTTACAGTCCCATCTGATGGGGAAAGCGGAATTGTTTATCGTGTAATAGGAAGCCGGACTTCATCTGTGAAACCGGCTGGCGGAAATGGTACAAGCAGCAGTCCTTATCAGATCGATTCTCTGGATGATCTGAATCTGATTGAGGAAAATCAGGGCGCATATTATCAGCTGACCTCAGATATTCAGACACAGGGAAGAATTAATTTTACCATCTCTTATTTTGGTGGAACGCTGGACGGAAACGGACATACGATCTATGGACTGAAGAAGCCTCTGATGGCTATGAATCAGGGAAAAATCAGGAATCTGCGCGTAGTTGCAGATTTTGATGATGATATGCAGAACGTGCAGGGCGTCATCACACAGTACAATGAAGGAAATATTGAAGACTGTATGGTGACAGGAACAATCAGCGGATATATGGGCGGAAACGGAGCTGTTGTATATCCGGAATTTGGCGGAATTGCAGGTGAAAATGCACTTGCCGGAATTATTTTTGGCTGTACATCAAAGCTGAATGTTAATTTGACAATGGCTCCTATGAAAAGCTGGGTAGGTGGAATTGCAGGTCTGAACATTGGTACTATAAGCAAGTGTGTCAGCACCGGTACGATTCGTGTTACCCAGACAAACGGAAATGAATATCCGGTCTATGTGGGCGGAATTGCGGGAGAAATCCAGAAGTTTGGGGGCATGGGCGGTGTGCTCAAAGAATGCTCCATGCAGGAAAAATCACAGTAACTGCAGCAAACAACCGTGTAGGACAGATGTGTGGAACTGCTGCTGATAATGTACTCAGCTCTTCTTACGGTTTAAGCGGACATGTGCTGAACTGTTATGGAAAGAGTGGAGAGGGGAATTTTGTCGGCGGAACTGATGCTTCCATTGGAACAGGTGGACTTCTCACAGAGGCACAGATGAAAGATCCCAAATCTTACGTGGGCTGGGAGTTTGGAACTGACTGGAAGATTTCAGAGGATGGTTTGCCAGAGCGGGTGGAGAATCCGGAGATTACTTCATTGGAGGTAAAAAACAACTGGACTTCCTGCTACGTGGGAGAAAAACCGTGGTATTGGGGCAGGCTTTTGATAAATGGTACAACTTATTCTGAGATTACAGCCGATATGATAAGTGGCTTTGACAGTTCTGCTGAAGGAACTACTCATGTTTATGTAGAATATAAGGGGAAACAGGTTGGCTATTCAATGGAAGTTGTTGCGCCGAAAACCAGTGATATCAGCAGCATTGTAATATCAGGACAGCCGAAGAAATCTTATGTGGAAGGAGATATATTTAATCCATCCAGAGCCAGCATGTATGCAACGATTGGTGATCGTGCAGCTTATATTTACAGTGGATTTACCTATGACAAAACAGGCCCACTGAAAACCTCGGATACTAAGGTTACTTTTGATTACTTTGGAGTAAAAATACCGTGGGCGATTACGGTTGCAGCGAATGCACCAGCGGCCTTGACTATGCTTGCAGCTCCTGAGAAACTGAATTATGTAGCTGGAGATAAACTCGATCTGACCGGAGTGAAGCTTCAGATTACATATAGCAATGGAAAAGTATCGCCGGTTATTACAGGGCTGATCTGAATACTTATGGAATACATTTGGCGCTTGGAAGGGGAAGCGGTTCATCGGCTGTGATTGATAATGGCAGAATAACAGAGTCATCAGATAATGGAAAAGATCTTATTGCTTATGTGTCTGATAAGCTGCCGGGAGAATATGGTGCCGTGATCGCTGTGCTTGGAATAATGAGCGTAACAGAACCATTGGCGATTACAGATACTGAGCTGTACGCGGTTACAGGAACTGGAAAAGAGCAGTGGATATATTCAGGCTTTGTTACAGGTGGAAGTGGTAAGTATGAAACTCAGGTTGTTTCTGAGAATTTACCGGCTGGTTTAACTGTTTTTGCGGTTCCTGGCGGAGGCTCTTATGGAAGTAAATATTTTACTTTTTCCGGGACTGTCACTGCACCAGTGGGAATTTATGAGTCACAGTATAAAATTGTGGATACAGGAACAAAGGCAGTTTTGCCAGTTACAATAAAAATTATAGTTACGGCTTCTAATGAGGCAAGATTTTATAGTTTTGTACTTAACAAGGCGTTTAATTCCCAGTTAAAAGAGGATGTTGTTGGGGAAATTGATAATGAGAACCGTAAGATTACGCTGCGGTTGCCAAAAGGAACTAATGTTACCAGGCTGGCACCGAATATTGATTATGGTTCTGGTACAGGAACAGCGGTGGCAGATGAGTTTACCAGTGGAAGATCTCATGATTTTACAAATCCGGTACAGTATGTTCTGACAGCGCCAGATGGCGTAACGAAGATAACCTATACGGTTACAGTCGTTTTTATGATGAAACGCAGGGTGGTTCCGGGGAAACTGAGCATACGCATACCTGGGATGCCGGAGTTATAACGAAAGAGGCTACCACTTCAAGTACAGGAATTAAGACATATACTTGTACTGTGTGCCAGAGCAAACGCGAAGAGGAAATTCCGAAGTTGGTTGTTTTACCGACGAATACGCCGGTGCCAACGGCAACGCCGACGAATACGCCAGTACCGACAAACACACCGGTACCAACGGCAACGCCGACGAACACGCCGGTACCAACGGCAACGCCGACAAACACGCCAGTACCAACGGCAACGCCAGTGCCGACGAACACGCCAGTGCCGACAAACACGCCGGTGCCAACAGCAACGCCGACAAACACACCTGCGCCGACTGGATATAAAGTGGGCACAACAGTGAAACATCCAGCGACAAACGGATATTATAAAGTTACCGCCACAGACACGGTAGAATATATAAAACCGATAAAGAAAAAGGTAAGCACTGTCACAATTCCAGACAGCGTAAACCTGAAGGGCGCGAATTACAAAGTAACCTCAATAGCCTCCAAAGCATTCAAGAGCAATAAATACCTGAAAAAGGCTATTATAGGAAACAATGTAATCCAGATTAAGAGCTATGCCTTTTATAAGTGCACGAAACTCTCTTACGTACAAATCGGCGGCTCAGTAAAAGCTATCGGAAAACAAAGCTTTTATGGCTGCAAGAAGTTAAACGAAATGAGAATCTACACCTCCCGCCTGAAAGCCAAATACGTAGGCTCCAATGCCTTCAAAGGCACTCCATCCAGGATGAAAATCTACGTCCCCAGGAAAAAGGCAAAGAGCTACAAAACGGTTTTTGTAAAACGAGGCATAAGCAAAAAGATTGTAATAAAGAAGATGTAATATTTGTTTGCGTTATGGGGAGGTCTTGTATGAAATACCGAAGCAAAAACGGTTTTACACTAGCGGAACTATTGATTGTAGTTGCAATTATTGCGGTATTGGTTGCTGTTTCAATCCCGATTTTTAATGGACAGCTGGAAAAAGCACGCAGGGCAGTGGATATGCAAAATGCGCGAATTATTAAGTTGGCATTGACGAATGCATATAATGAAGGACGAATGGATATTCCAAAGAAAGCTGTAGGACAAGAAAATTCAGGCTGTGGTGTCTGGGTTGTGATATGTCGTAGCACAAGTGAACTGCCAGACGCATATACTTCAGATATGTTAAATGAAAAAAGTATCTATTGTGGAGCAAATTCCGGAGTTACAGTAAACGGTGTAAAAAGCAATAATTGGAAGTCGTATAATACTGGTGTTGAAGCCGTATTAAAGGAGGCCGGTTTAAATTGTGATACTCTGAAAATTAAAAGCAGAAACGATAAGGAGAAAGGCTGGGATTGGATTGTTATAGAAGTCGGGTTTGCAAAGGAACAGTTTTACTCACGTATTTATAGTGGCTTTAAAGGGGATAAATCGGGTATGGAAGTTGTAGAAGCTGGATCTTCAAACATCGAAAAAGCAATAGGCGGATCAAATTAATGTAACAAGAGAATATATAAGGGACTGTAATAGATGCGTGCTGCGTATGAAGTGACATTCATCTGTTATAGTCCCTTTTCTCTTGACATTTTCCACGTAATGTGCAAAATAAACCTATAAAGTTCAAACAATTTCAGGAGAAATTATATCATGAGACAGGAGTTTTTACACTTAAAGGCACCGGAAAACTGGAGTTAGAAGACACTTTCCGGCCAGGATGCCCTACGCAGCAGTAACCCATTCTGCATAAAAACAACCTTCTAAAATGGGGACTGTCTGAATGTCGAAGATTACCAGATTTCCATAAGAAATGGAACAATTTGTACTGACAGAACAAGAGTATTATAAAAATATGAATTAAAAAGAAAGTTGTGAAACAAAATGAAACGAATTGATTTTGAAAATGGCACGGTAACCAGAAACATTTTCAGCGCTGCAATCCCCATGCTGGTGGCGCAGATACTCAGTCTTTTATATAATATTGTAGACAGAATCTATATCGCCAGAATCCCTGAAGTGGGAACTACGGCGCTTGGCGCAGTCGGCTTATGTTTCCCGCTAATCGTGATTATCACTGCCTTCGCCAATCTGTTCGGCAGTGGTGGCGCGCCTGTTTTTCCATAAACAGGGGCAAGAAAGACAACCAGAAAGCGCAGGAGGTGATGAATACTTCCTTTACTATGGTGTGCGGAAGCGGGATCATTCTGATGATAACAGGTATGCTTTTTGCAAGACCTCTGCTGGTACTTTTTGGAGCATCTGAGGATGCTTTGGTTTATGCATATCCCTACATGATGATCTACCTGATCGGAACGGTTCCATCCATGATCGCCACAGGAATGAACCCATTTATCAATGCACAGGGATACGCGACAACTGGCATGCTTTCTGTAGCAATTGGTGCAGTCGCCAATCTGATCCTGGATCCATTATTCATTTTTGTGCTTGGTTTCGGAATCAAAGGAGCTGCCATTGCGACTGTTCTTTCCCAGTTCCTATCAGCTGCTTATGTACTACTTTTTCTTGAAAAAAGAGCGGAAATGAAAGCTCGGCTTTTGAAAAAAACAGAGCTGAAAAGCTGCAAAGAGAATGCAAAAAACATTGTCAGTCTTGGTACTGCAGGCTTCATTATGCAGCTGACAAACAGCCTGGTAACCATCTGCTGCAACAATGTTCTGGGGGTTACCGGAGGGGATGTTTACATATCTGTTATGACTATCGTATCCAGTGTCCGTCAGATGGTAGAGACGCCGATTTATGCTATAAATGAAGGAACATCACCTATCCTGAGCTATAATTATGGGGCAAAAAGACCGAAGCTTGTCCGCAAGGCAATGGTCACTCTGGCAGTAATGGTTCTGGTTTATACAGCAGTAATGTGGAACGTGATTATCTTTGTTCCGGATTATCTGATTGCCATTTTCAGCTCCGATAAGCTCTTGATAAAGGATGCAGTTCCGGCACTGAAAACCTACTTTGCAGCCTTTATTTTTATGGATCTGCAATACATTGGACAGACTGTTTTCAAGTCTTTAAATAAGAAAAAACAGGCTATTTTCTTCTCGCTTTTGAGAAAAGTTTTTATTGTAGTTCCGTTGACATACCTGCTTCCCTACGTGTTTAAAATGGGAACTCACGGAGTATTCCTGCAGAGCCGGTATCTAATGTAATTGGCGGAAGCCTTTGTTTCGTTACAATGCTGCTGACTATATTGCCGGAATTAAAGAGGATGGAAAAGAAAAACGGAGAGGCAGACCGCCTCTCGGGGGACTTTAAAACGAGGTAAAAATATATGGAAAATACAATTATAATCGCAATTGTAAGTTTTCTCTGTATCCTGGCTCATGTCCCCACTCTGATCCTGCGAATTGTTCCGTTTCACGAAAAAATCTCAGATAAAGACAGGATCAGACTGACTGTAATCTATGCAATTGGTCTGGCTGTGGACTTCGGAATCTGCATGTGGGTGGGAAATTACCGGGAAATTGACGTGCCGTTTTATAAGATAAATCTGATTGCTTTCTGTATTGTAATGGCTGCTGTAAATATCTGGCTTGTCCCTGGATACACCAAGGTGCATTTGTTTGTATTTGGAATTGTGGCAGATATTGTCATGATTGCACTGTCAATCGGAGCTTATGTCAGTTCACTTTTGGGAATGCAGGGAAATGCGATTGGAATTGCAGAAACCAGCGCAATTGCAATTGTAGTGTATGCGCTTCTATATCCGCTGCTTAGCAGCCTGCTCCGTTATACAGTAACACCATTCCTTGAAATTGAATGCCAAAATTATTGGGAGACCTTATGGTTCATTCCTATTGCCATGTTTTTTCCAGTATTTTTTCAGAAGGAGTGGATGTTTACACTACCACTTTTCCCCAAATGTTGAGTAAATGTCTGATCGGCGTCGCCACATTGCTGATTTGCTTTGCGGTGTCTTATGATCAGCAGCATTTTCTGAATGAAAAAGAACTGAACCGGCAGATCGATCAGCAGAAAGGCTACTATCATGCGCTCACGGAGCAGGTTCTGGCAGAACGTGAAGC
>ENA-OQEX01001201-OQEX01001201.1-human-gut-metagenome-genome-assembly--contig:-NODE-1201-length-10318-cov-2.280738_pt1 | contig 10318 bp, 11 predicted proteins | sample MGYA00242802_ERZ504649 | MGnify/ENA primary metagenome ERZ504649 (study PRJEB26092, sample SAMD00036194) | human gut metagenome | host: Homo sapiens | study: EMG produced TPA metagenomics assembly of... | reverse complement strand
CTCCTGCTTCCAGCATAACAATATCACCCACTGTTACCTGATCAGACGGAACTTTGATAACATCTCCGTTTCTGAAAACCTTTGCTTCCGGAGCTGACATAGCCTTTAAAGAGTCCAGTGACTGCTCTGCCTTAATGGTCTGAACAGTACCTAAAATCGCATTCATGTAATTACCACCAGAATAACAATGGCGCTTTCTGTTTCTCCCAATAATCCTGATACGATTGCCGCTACAATCAGTATAATAACCAAAAAGTCTTTATAACTGTTCCAAAAAATCTGAAGAATGGACTTCTTCTTTTCTTCTACTAAAGCATTTGGTCATACTTTCCTGATTTTTCTTAATCTGTTCCTCGCTGAGAGGATGAGTACTGCATTTACAGCTTTTGAGCTTCTGTTCTTGACATTTGATAATACTCTTTCATGCTTTTCCTCCTGATTTTTATTGTGCGTTGTAAAAGTCCCTCTTTCTTTCCTGTGAAACAGAAAAAGGCAAGACTCCTACTGCACTTTTTCATGCAATAAAAGTCTTACCATTTCATCACGACACGGACGGAAATCTTTCCATCGAGATTGACGTTATCGTGAACACCCGTGGGTGCCAGCTACTCCCTTTTATTAAAGAGAACTATAAACGATATGCCTGACGCTGTCAACCCCTTTTTTAACAGATTTCTGCACCTGCGGGCATATCCTTGTCAGGAGTCATAAGAGCCAATTCGCCGTCAAGCCCTTCCGCACATAAAATCATACCCTCTGAAACAACACCGGCTAACTTGGCAGGTTTTAAGTTTACTAAAACCATAACCTTTTTGCCAACCATTTCCTCTGGTGTATAGTAAGCCTTGATTCCAGATACGATCTGGCGAACCTGGCTTCCGATCTTAACCTGAGAGCAAAGAAGTTTCTTGGATTTCTTCACTGCCTCACAGGCAATAACCTCACCAACCTGGAACTGAAGTTTTGCGAAATCATCAAATGTGATCTCTGGCTTCGCCTCAATATCTACAACCTTCTCCTCTGGCTTTTCTTCCTTCGGCTCTTCTTTCGGTGGATGAAGCTCGTTTACTTTTTCCATAACTTCTTTGATGTCCATACGGGCAAAAAGGATCTCCGGTTTATCTGTTACCTTGTTTCCTGACGGATACAGTCCAAATGTCTTCAGATCCTCAAGAGTTCTCTCTGAAGCATTTAACTGACCAAGGATTCTCTTTGTTGTGTTCGGCATAAAGGACTCAAGAAGAGTGGTTCCAATGCAAATGCCCTCAACCAGATTGTAAAGAACGGTTGCAAGACGATCCTGTTTGGTCTCGTCCTTTGCAAGTGCCCATGCATTGTCTCATCAATATATTTGTTGCAGCGTTTGAAAATAGTGAACACTTCTGTGATGGCATCTGCTACACGAAGTTTCTCCATCTTTGCATCAACTTTGCAGGAACAGAAAGAATGAAGCTCTTCAGATCATCGTCAACAGGTTCTGTTACGCCTTTATTCTCTACCACGCCGCCAAAGTATTTGTTTGACATGGAGATGGTACGGTTTACCAGGTTTCCAAGAGTATTTGCCAGCTCGGAATTCATACGCTCTACCATCAGCTCCCAGGTGATCACACCATCGTTGTCAAACGGCATTTCATGAAGTACGAAATAACGGACAGCATCAACGCCGAAGAAATCAACCAGCTCGTCTGCGTAGATAACGTTTCCTTTGGATTTGCTCATTTTTCCATCGCCCTGGAGAAGCCACGGATGACCGAATACCTGCTTCGGAAGAGGCAGATCCAGTGACATCAGGAAGATTGGCCAGTAAATAGTATGGAAACGGATGATATCTTTTCCAATAAGATGAAGGTCGGCAGGCCACATCTTGTTAAACAGTTCAGAATTGTCTCCATCGCAATCATAACCGATTCCGGTAATATAGTTGGTCAGGGCATCCAGCCATACATATACAACATGCTTCGGATCAAAGTCTACCGGAATTCCCCATTTGAAAGAAGTTCTGGATACGCACAGATCCTGAAGTCCCGGAAGAAGGAAGTTGTTCATCATCTCGTTCTTACGGGATTCCGGCTGAATGAATTCCGGATGTGTCTTAATGTGCTCGATCAGACGGTCTGCGTATTTGCTCATTTTGAAGAAATAAGCCTCTTCTTTAGCTGGTACGCATGGGCGTCCGCAGTCCGGACATTTTCCGTCTACAAGCTGGGATTCTGTGAAGAAGGACTCACATGGAGTACAGTACATTCCCTCGTACTCTCCCTTGTAGATGTCCCCTTTTGCATACATTTTCTTGAAATCTTCTGAACCTGTTTCTCATGGTCTTCATCTGTGGTACGGATGAATTTGTCATAGGATGTGTTCATCAGATCCCAGATGCTCTTGATCTGACCGGATACGTTATCAACGAATTCCTTAGGTGTAACACCTGCTTCTTCTGCTTTCAGCTCAATCTTCTGGCCATGCTCGTCAGTTCCGGTCTGGAAAAATACGTCGTAGCCCTGCTGTCTTTTATAACGCGCAATGGCGTCTGCCAGAACCGCCTCGTAGGTATTGCCAATGTGCGGCTTGCCGGATGTATAGGCAATGGCTGTGGTGATGTAATATTTTGGTTTACTCATTGTATTTCCTCCTTTTCTGTGTAACAAAAAGAGCTGGTTAAACTTCTCCTTCCTGTCACAACATAAAAAACGTCTTCTCAAATATACTGAGAAGACGAGTTATCCCGTGTTACCACTTCTATTCATTCCCGCCTCACGGTACAGATGGAAAAACCATCTTCGGGAATCTCACCGGGTACCTTCATACCCTTACGCTATAACAGGCGTTCCTGTCGCAGCCTAAATTACTTCAACTGCGCCCCTCCAAAGCCATCTTCCATCTGTTCCATACACACCCCCTCTCAGCCTGGAAAAGCAACTCTTAACTGCTCATCTCCCGGGGGATTCTCTGTAATGCGGTACGCAAATGTACTCTCTTTTTCTATGGGTTTGGCTTATAAATTCATATAAAAGAGCGTATCACATTTTAATGGGTTTGTAAACCCAAATTTATCATTTTACAGCGATGCAATATTTATAATTTTAGTGTAAATTTAGACAAATTACTATTGACAAATTTGCAATTATCTTGTATATTAATATCAGTAACAATTACTATTATCGAGAGAAAGGAGGAATCAGATGGCCACATTGAAATACAGCCGCCAGAGAGAATCTATTAAGGAGTTTCTTACTGGCAGAACCGACCATCCCACCGCTGATTTTGTTTATGAGAATATGAAGCAGATTTATCCAAACATCAGCCTTGGAACTGTATACCGAAACCTCTCTCTTCTCGCTGATCTGGGTGAAATACAGAAGCTTTCCAGCTTTGGCGGAGCAGACCGATTCGATGCCCGCACCGCTCCCCATTGTCACTTTATGTGCACCCGCTGCGGCAGAGTGATGGACGTATTCAGCGAACATATTGATAAAAGCCTTGAGAGTATTGCAGCTGACTTTAAGGATGGTCAGATTTCCGATTATAAAGCAAGATTTTTCGGAATTTGCAAGGAATGCCTGAAGGAAGAGTCTCACTAATCAGTTGAATAAATTTTTCATTTTCTGATCATAGCTATTCTGTAGGGAATTACAGCCGCTCGACAAGCAATGGCCACAGCACCAAACTTTAAGTGAACATTCGATCCTGTTAGAAAAAAGTTTCAATAACTCTTGACAAGCAAGAAACAATATGTTACCATAAAACAGTAATGATTACTATTATTAAAAACTAAATAAAAATTTTATATAAGAAAAGGAGAATTTAATTATGGCTAAATGGGTATGTAGTGTATGTGGTTATGTTCATGAAGGTGACACAGCTCCGGAAGTATGTCCAATCTGCAAGGCTCCGGCTGAGAAATTTACGAAACAGGATGATGAAATGGCATGGGCAGCTGAGCATGTTGTAGGCGTTGCTAAAGGTGTCAGCGAAGACATCCTTGCTGATTTAAGAGCAAACTTCGAGGGCGAGTGCTCTGAGGTTGGTATGTATCTTGCTATGGCACGTGTTGCTCACAGAGAAGGATATCCGGAAGTTGGTATGTATTATGAGAAGGCTGCTTATGAGGAAGCAGAGCACGCAGCTAAATTCGCTGAGTTATTAGGTGAAGTTGTTACAGACAGCACCAAGAAGAACCTTGAGATGCGTGTAGCCGCTGAGAACGGTGCAACAGCTGGTAAGACTGATCTTGCGAAACGTGCTAAAGCAGCTAACCTTGACGCAATCCATGATACAGTTCATGAAATGGCAAGAGACGAGGCTAGACACGGCAAAGCATTCGCAGGTCTGCTTAAGAGATACTTCGGAGAATAATTTTTACCGGGGAATCGCATAAAATAAAGCTTTTTATAAAAGGGAATCACTTTCGTGATTCCCTTTTTGGGCAGACTTCCGTCATTTTTAATATGTAAATCAGGTGTCCCTAACCCATTTTTCACTCTTAAAAACTCTCAAAATGTGTCTCTCCCGTTTCGTTTAATTTGTGCGGACCACAGTCCCTCCCCGCATAGCTTCTCTCGCTATTTTGTACTTAATTTTCTGTAAATTCATACAACGGCATATTGTTCTCATCATATAAAACAATCATCATAACCGCATTCACCTCGCCGGTTGCACTTTCAAAGCATAATAAATAATAGCCGTCACGGTCTAATGATTTCACAATATACCGTTTTTCCTGATTTCCAGATGTAATTGTTCGGATCAGTTTTCCATCTTCGATTCGCCAGCTTCCATCAATCTCAGGCCAGTTGGGATTTATTTCTTCTCTTGTGCGATAGCTGTCATCTATTCCAAAGCTTCCAAGCTGTTTTGTATTACCATCTGCATCATATTCATAAAGTTCTCCGGCACCAGTGTTCCGCCAATTGCCCAATTAACAGTATAATACCGGAATCTACATGGAAAAATGGAGGATAATTCCTCTTCTGTTAAAGTCTCAAACTCGTCTGCATGAGCTTTGAAGTAATAAAATCCACTTTCATAGTTATTATCCGCATCTGTATGATTCACATATGCAGCAATAAAATCATCTTTGGATTTTATAACCTTCTCCGCCTGTGCAAGCTCTGCTTCCTGTTTTTTCCTGCTGCTTTCCTGCGCTTCTTCTATTTCATGTTTACTTTTTCTTTCTTTCCTGCCTTCCTCATCTAACGGCGCACCATATCCGCTTCATCAATTAGCTCTGCGATATTGCCTGCTTCCAATGCAAAGCTATATTTGGATGAACCAAGATTCAGTACACAACGTATATCATTTCCTTCATATAAATATTTCACAATATCTTCTCCTGAAGATCCGCTGACATAAACATTGCCATTGGGTTCCTCACCTAGCAAACCATATTCATATACCGTATTTATACTTCCAACTTTTATTTTCAATTCTTTAGAATCAGAAGAAAAATAAGTAGCAGGGGTATCCTTATACTCTAAAAGTTTAAAAGATAAATCATAACAATAATCAAATTCATCAAAATTAATATATGCTGTGACAAGCAGATCACTACCGGTTGTTGTTGCCGTGTTGCTAAAGGTTCCGGAAACAACCGTACTTATAACAGATTGCCCCGTTGCATCCCCGAAGTCATCTACTACCGCAACTTTTCCCCAGGAGTTATTGTTTCCTTCATCCGTACTGGAATCCTCTTCTATTTCTGAAACTACCTCTGCATTCTCTTCCCCATAGGAAAGCGTTGGAGACATAAATACGCACCCCAATGCCAACGCCAGCGCTAATGTTCTTTTCTTCATCCTTTGACCCCCATTTTTTGTAATTTTATTTGAGACTGATAAGTTATCATATAATAATAGGAGGAAGGAAAGCAATTACCTGAAAGCATAGTACAAGAAGAAATTATTACTGTTCACGACCTTCACAGCAACACGCTTCGCGATGCACAGAAATCATACTTTGCAGGATTCTGCTACTTGCAGCAGGGAGTCTCGGGCGGCCTCTGCCATTGTGCCGTAATATAAAAAGAGTTACAGACCGCAAAATGATTAATCTGTAACCCTAAAACTCTTATTAAAATATTACTTGAACGCTATATAAAAAAGCCCTCACAGAGCATTACTCCGAAGCAGTCTCAAAATTTGCCTTCGCCGTATCCACCGAATGCTCTGCTTTATTATCAATGTCCACATCATTTTCTGAGAAAGTACTTCCCGCGAAATCAAGGACTTCATTCCCAGGCAGATTCTCAATGCAGACCGCCGTTCCATTTCCGGTAAATGTATTATTCAGATAGTTGGGCGCTGTACCATAAGCCATGCTGCTGTTAAACTTCAGTGCAATTTTATTATTGGTAAAAGTACAGTCCATTGCATTTACCCAGCTTCATTATTGGCAATTGCAGCCGTATCCCAACCATTAAAACCGCATTTGGAAAGTAAAGTAAGACAATACGCGTTCACCCCAATTCCAGAATTCCCTTTAAACTGGATTCCTGACATTTCCGCGTAATTTCCATTCAATCCGCGCAAGCTGACGGTTCCTGTGAAAGTAGTCACGTCATCTCCGTCTGAGCTGCCATAAATTCCCCACACATGATTTCCAAAAACAATATCACCATCATAAGTTACTGCCGGAAGATGAAGGTAAACCGGAGTTTCCGATGACACCTCTTCCTCAATGGAAGCCAGCAATGCATTCAGTTCCTCTGTGGTCTCCATAGGCGTATCCTCTGAAAAATAGGTAACTGCTGCCTGCTTTTCAATGGTAAGCCGTGTGCTAAGAGAAATCGTATCTCCGTTTTTCATCGTCAGGTTCCACAAGATATCGTTAGTACCGCTGTCTGAGGTATAAATAATATCAGAAACATATGCTGCATTTGGAAAACTCTCGTTATGAACCGGTTCTACATAATCTACCTTCCGGGAATTTTCTCCAGGTTTTGTATCCACCTTACAGGAAACTACCTTTTCTGTAAATTCTTCCCACGCCAGTTCTCCAGTCTCCTGATCCAGAACATACAGCTGACATGGAAGGGCACTCTCCATTCCCTGCGCCAGTGTATCAGTACGTTCGCCCTGGGCATGTCCTGTTACTCCATCATCTTCGGAAAAATTCAACAGCAATTTATAAGATTTTCCTTTGTCTGTATAAACTACCTGTGCACCGCCTCATAGGACTTCGGACGGTGATGCAGAGAAAAAGCTACTCCAACAGCTGCCAGAAGCACTACCACAGCAGTTGCTCCAAAAGCCGCCTTTCTCCATCGTTTCGGTGCTTTTATCTCCTGTTTTTCCTTCTGGACTGCTGTACAGTGAGGACAAAAAGAAGCGTTGTCCGAAAGAGGCTGTCCGCATTTTATACATTTTTTACTCATATTTTTCTCCTATTACGATATATTTATGGTTAACATACCTTACAGCTAGAGCGTGTTTGAAAAAGGCTTTCTGCAAAATGTGCGTCACAATTTGTGGGAGATTTCGCTCGGATGAGGGCGCCGTAGCGGGCTACGCAACCGAATTCGGGTGAAATATACCGCAAAGTGGGGCGTGCAGATTGCGGGAATGATTTTTCAAACACGCTCTACCCCGGATCAGTCACTGCTATTGCCTTGGACTTTCAAAATAATAGAAACTTCAGGAGGTACCTTATGATCCCAATTACCGGTCACACACAGCTTACCGCACTTCTTGGAAGTCCGGTGGCACACAGTATTTCACCACTTATGCACAATGAAGCATTCCATCTTCTTGATCTTGATTACACTTATCTTTGCTTCAATGTAAACGAGGAAAATCTGGAAACTGCTGTCATGGGACTGAAAACTTGCGGAATCCGTGGCTTCAACCTTACCATGCCAAACAAAAACAAGATCGTGGAGCTTCTGGACGAGCTTTCCCCTGCTGCCCGACTGATCGGCGCTGTGAACACCGTAGTCAATGACAATGGACGCCTTACCGGCTATAACACTGACGGTGTAGGATACATGCAGGCTGTCAGAGATGCAGGATATGATGTGATCGGAAAACCATCACCATCATGGGGGCCGGTGGTGCAGCTACTGCCATCTGTGCACAGGCTGCCCTTGACGGGGTAAAAAAAATCCATATTTTTGCCCGTGAGACCAGTCGTTTCTGGAACCGCACACAGAAGCTGGTGGAAAATATCAACGCCACTCTTCCCTGCCAGCCATTCTTCACGAAAACAAGGATAAAGAAGAACTGGCACAGGCTATCTCCGAGAGTGCGCTTCTTCTCAATGCCACCTCAGTGGGGATGGCTCCTGATACAGAAGGTCCATTATTGAAGATACCAGTCTTTATCATCCGGATCTGATCGTGTCAGATGTGATCTACAATCCCCGTGAGACACGATTCTTGCGCGAAGCAAGAGAGGCTGGTTGCCGCACCTTCAACGGTATGTATATGCTGCTTTACCAGGGGGCTGAAGCGTTCCGTCTGTGGACAGGAAAAGAAATGCCAGTGGAGGAAATTAAGGCGAAATACTTTTCCGAATAATGCATTCATCTGCTATAATTCACAAGATTATATATTTTTTCACCTAATCCAGCTATATTTTATAACAATGTTAATATTTTCAAGAAAGGCGCCGCATCTCACAGCAGCGCCTTTCTTTTATATGGAAATCACGTTCCTATTTATTCACTTAAAACTTTTCGGAAAATCCGGCTTATTTCTGCTCTTCCTGAACCTCTACCTTACGGTTCTCTCTGCTCTTGATCTCAGCTTTGATAGAAGTAATGAACTCTCCAAGATCCTTCGCACCTTCATCTCCCAGGAAACGGCTTCTTACAGAAACTTTGCCTCTTCCTCTTCTTTGGCACCAACAACCAGCATATAAGGAATCTTCTGAAGTCTTGCCTCACGGATCTTGTAACCGATTTTCTCAGCACGGGTATCAATTTCGACACGAATACCAGCCTCTTTCAGCTCGTTTACAACCTTTTCTGCATAATCCATATATTTATCAGAAATCGGAAGCACCTTCACCTGTACAGGAGCAAGCCATGTTGGGAATGCACCTGCAAAATGCTCGATCAAAATACCGATAAAACGCTCGATGGATCCAAAAGCAACACGGTGATCATGATCGGACGATGTTTCTCGCCGTCAGCACCAACATATTCACAATTAAAACGGAGCGGAAGCTGGAAATCAAGCTGGATAGTACCACACTGCCAGGTTCTTCCGATGGAGTCCTCAAGATGGAAGTCAATCTTCGGTCCGTAGAACGCTCCGTCTCCCTCATTTACTACATAATTAAGCCCGAGGTCGTCAAGAGCTCCGCGAAGAGCGTCTGTAGCCATCTCCCAGTCCTCATCACTTCCCATGGAATCTTCCGGACGTGTGGAAAGCTCTACGTGATATTTGAAACCAAACAGCTGATATACCTCGTCAATCAGTTTGCAACCCCTTTGATCTCCTCACGGATCTGCTCCGGCATCATAAAGATATGGGCATCATCCTGTGTAAAGCAGCGTACACGCATAAGTCCGTGAAGCTGTCCGGATTTTTCATGACGATGTACCAGACCAAGCTCACCCATACGAAGCGGCAGATCACGGTAAGAACGTGGTTCTGACTGGTATACAAGAATACCTCCTGGACAGTTCATTGGCTTGATTGCAAAATCCTGATCGTCAATTACAGTTGTATACATATTTTCTTTGTAATGATCCCAGTGTCCGGATGTCTCCCAAAGATGACGTGCCAGCATGATCGGTGTGGAAATCTCAACATATCCTGCTTTCTGATGGATTTCTCTCCAGTAATCAAGAAGAGTATTCTTCAGAACCATTCCCTTAGGAAGGAAGAACGGGAATCCAGGACCTTCGTCGCTCATCATGAACAGACCAAGCTCTTTACCAAGCTTTCTGTGGTCACGTTTCTTCGCCTCTTCCATACGGGTAATATATTCTTCCAGATCTGCTTTCTTTGTGAAAGAAGTTCCGTAGATTCTGGTAAGCATTTTATTCTTCTCACTTCCTCTCCAGTAAGCACCTGCAATGCTGGTAAGCTTGAATGCTTTTACCGGTTTGGTTGTCATAAGGTGAGGTCCTGCACAAAGGTCAACAAACTCACCCTGCTGATAAAAGCTGATCTCAGCATCTTCTGGAAGATCTTCGATAAGCTCCACTTTATATGGCTCATTTTTCTCTTTGAAGAATGCGATCGCTTCTTCTCTGGATTTGGTAAAACGGGTAATCGGAAGTGCTTCCTTTACCACTTTCTTCATCTCAACTTCGATCTTTGCAAGATCCTCTGTAGTGATCGGTTCTCGCTGTCAATATCATAATAAATCCGT
>ENA-OQEX01001200-OQEX01001200.1-human-gut-metagenome-genome-assembly--contig:-NODE-1200-length-10321-cov-2.462919_pt1 | contig 10321 bp, 15 predicted proteins | sample MGYA00242802_ERZ504649 | MGnify/ENA primary metagenome ERZ504649 (study PRJEB26092, sample SAMD00036194) | human gut metagenome | host: Homo sapiens | study: EMG produced TPA metagenomics assembly of... | reverse complement strand
CTGTGCTGAATCCGCTGCATCTGGTACAGTCTGCTGTGCTTGGCGTACCTGGTGTGATACTGATGGTCGTGCTGCATTTTACACTGTAAACAACAAAAAACGGGGACACCTCATAAAGAGATGTCCCCGCATTTTATCGCAAATTGATTTTGTAAGAAAACTTACTTCAGTTCGATAGTAGCGCCTGCTTCTTCCAGCTTAGCCTTCAGAGCCTCAGCGTCAGCCTTCGGGCAAGCTTCCTTCAGAGTAGCCGGAGCGGACTCAACCAGAGTCTTAGCTTCCTTCAGACCCAGACCCAGAGCTTCCTTAGCAGCCTTGATAACAGCCATCTTAGCGTCACCGAAGGATGCCAGAACAACGTCGAACTCAGTCTTTTCAGCCTCAGCTGCGCCAGCAGCGCCGCCTGCAGCCGGAGCAGCTGCAACAGCAGCAGTTACACCGAATTCTTCCTGAATTGCGTCAACCAGCTCAGCCAGTTCCAGAACAGACAGTTCCTTGATATCTTCAACGAACTTCAAAACCTTTTCAGATGCCATGATAATAATCTCCTTTAACAATAAATTAAATGATTTGCAGAGCGAAAATCTCTGCGATACTTATGCAGCAGTATCTTCGGACTTGCTGTCCACAACTGCCTGCAGTGTAGCTGCCAGCTTCTGGATCGGACCCTGCAGAGAGCCAACCAGCTGTGCCAGCAGAGTTTCCTTCGACGGAATCTTGGACAGCTTTTCTACGCCGGCAGCGTCATAAGCAACGCCTTCCACGTAGCCAGCCTTCAGATTGAAGAAGTCTTCGTGATCTTCTGCGAACTTGCCCAGTACACGAGCCGGAGCAGTCTGATCGTCCTTGGACAGTGCAACAGCGGTTGTACCGTGCAGAACTTCGTCAAATGCGTCGATGCCCATGTTTTTGAATGCAAAACGCAACATGGAGTTCTTTTCAACTACATAGTGAACGCCGGCTTCACGCAGCTCCTTACGCAGCTTGGTGTCGTCTTCAACGCTGATGCCCTTGTAGTCAACCAGAACGAAGGATACGCTGTCCTGAAGCATTTCAGTCAGAGCAGCAACCTTAGCCTTCTTGCCTTCCAAAATCTTTTCACTTGCCATGAGATTTCACCTCCGATAGTTTATGTATCGTATCTGAAATCGCAATAAAAAAGCACGATTCGACAGGGAACCGTGCGCTGTATTTCACAGATCATTGCACATTCCTCGGTTGGACTTACGGCAAAACGCCACCAACTGTCTTTAGAATACGATATTGTGTTTGACAACTATTACAGTATAGCACACTTCAAAGCGCTTGTCAAGCCTTTTTTTCAAAAAAATCAAAATTTTTTCCGGATGCAAAAATCCCTGCCGCCGAAACCGGCAGCAGGGAAGTAACTTTGCAGATTTTTCTCAGCGGAAAAACTCAGACACCATACTTGTTGGTAGAAACTCTTACGCCAACGCCCATGGTAGAAGTAACGACGCAGGACTTCAGGTAAGTACCCTTAGCTGCTGCCGGCTTTGCCTTTACGATAGCTTCCATCAGAGTTTCGAAGTTCTGGGTCAGCTTGTCTGCGCCGAAGGATGCCTTACCGATCGGGCAGTGGATGATGTTGGTCTTGTCGAGACGATACTCGATCTTACCAGCCTTAGCCTCTGTAACAGCCTTTGCTACGTCCGGAGTTACAGTACCAGCCTTCGGGTTCGGCATCAGTCCACGGGGACCAAGCACCTTACCGAGACGACCAACCAGACCCATCATATCCGGGGATGCGATAACTACGTCGAAATCCATCCAGTTTTCCTTGGTGATCTTGTCAACCAGGTCCTGACCGCCGACATAGTCTGCGCCTGCAGCCTGAGCTGTCTCATACTTGTCTTCCTTGCAGAATACGCAGACACGTACCTTCTTACCAGTACCGTTCGGCAGAACAACTGCACCACGAACCTGCTGGTCGCGTGACGGGAGTCAACGCCCAGACGGATGTGTGCTTCGATGGTCTCATCGAACTTTGCCTTTGCGTTTGTGCAAACCAGAGACAGTGCCTCGTCAGATGCGTACTGCTTTGCGCTGTCTACAGCCTTGCGGCTGTCGTTATATTTCTTTCCGTGTTTCATGATATTTTAATCCTCCTAGTGTAGTGGTAGTACCGGATTGCTCCAACGCAGATCCGGTTAGCGGAAATTTCCTCCCACCGACGTTCGGCTCCCGTTAGTCAACGACAACGATACCCATCGAACGGGCAGTACCAGCGATCATGCTCATAGCAGCTTCCAGAGAGCCAGCGTTCAGGTCCGGCATCTTCTGTTCTGCGATCTTCTGTACCTGTTCCTTGGTGATGTTTGCGACCTTGTTCTTGTTCGGCTCACCGGAAGCAGTGTCGATTCCGCAAGCCTTCTTGATCAGAACAGCAGCCGGCGGAGTCTTGGTGATAAAGGTGAACGAGCGGTCTGCGTATACAGTGATGACAACCGGGATAATCATACCGATGTCATTCTTGGTGCGCTCGTTGAATTCCTTTGTGAACGCCATAATATTTACACCGTGCTGACCCAGCGCCGGGCCAACCGGAGGAGCAGGTGTTGCTTTACCTGCGGGAATCTGAAGCTTAATAAAACCTGTTACCTTCTGTGCCATACTGCACACCTCCATATTGTGGTTAATGGCGAGACGTTGTGACATCTCTCCCACCGGAACCGCCGAGACGGTTCCGAATTGTTTTTGCATTCATGCAATTAGTCGTCCTGACGGATCACTTGATTCAGCTGTAATGTTGCAGCCGTTTCACGACCGAACATCGAGATCATGACATCCACAGTGCCGTCCTCCAGATTGATGGCCTGTACCACGCCGGAGAATCCGTCCATTGCGGTTCCGGAGATGGTGACGGTATCGCCCACGGCATAGTTGACTTCGATGCTGGATCCCAGATCCACGCCCATTTTCTCCACTTCGCTTTCGGAAAGGGGAGTCGGCTCAGAACCAGGACCGACAAAGCCGGTCACGCCACGGATGTTTTTTACCACGTGCCATGTGTCATCTGTGTAAACCATTTTCAGAAAGACATAGCCCGGAAACGTCTTGCGTTCCAGTTCCTTTGTCTTGCCGTCCGTGATTTCTGTCACCGTTTCGGTGGGGACCTGAACTTCCAGGATGAGGTCATGAAGCTTTCGGTTTTCAACCACCTTTTCGATATCCTGCTTGACTTTGTTCTCATAGCCGGAATAGGTGTGAATGATATACCATTTAGCGGCCTCTGACATAATTAATCCTCCCTGTTCTGGTCACAATAGTTAGTTGGAAAGTCCCATCAAGAACTGCATCAGCTTCAGCAGACCGGAGTCAATCAGACCGACCAGCACGGAGCCGACGATAACAACCACCAGTACGACCAGTGTGTTGTTAAAGACTTTCTTGCGGTCCGGCCAAACAACCTTTTTGAATTCTTTTCTCAGGTCTTTGAACCAGCCGGCGATTCTGGAAAAGAAGCCTTTCTTTTCCTTACCGTCTTTCTTGCCTTTGCCGGATTTGGTGGAGCCTGCGTTTGCTGCCTTTTTCGCCTTTTTTACAGCAGCTTCCTGCCCGGCGTTTTTTTCCTTATCAGCCATTGCGTCGGACCCCCATTACTTTGTCTCTCTGTGCAGCGTATGCTTCCGGCAGAACTTGCAGTGTTTGTTCATTTCAATCCGTTCCGGATTGTTCCGCTTGTTCTTCTTGGTGACATAGTTGCGGCGCTTGCATTCTGTACAAGCCAGTGTTACTTTCACTCTCATGATCGGCACCTCCTGCTCGTTTACTTCTTCCGATATGCGGAAGTCGGTTCTGCTGTTCGTCCGGAACAGCTTTCCGAATCTTTTGCCTCCCTCAGAATCCGTATGGGCTTTATCGCCGCACCGAAACGGGTTCTCACCCGCAGATGGGCAAAAAATAAACCCCATACAATGAGGTGATTCCAGTATACCATATCCGATGCGGATTGTCAAGCCTTTTCCGAAAAAAATTTGATTTTCGGAGAAAAATGCAAAAATGAGCCAGCTTTTTTTCAGAAACCCCTTGCAGATTTTTGTGAATTATGATAAAATAGAAAATGAGACATCTGCGCCCCTGTGTGTTTTGTCGGATTTTTGTGAGAAATCCTGGCATTTTTCCTGTTTTCGACAGCATATCAGTTCTAAAAGCAGTCTGCCTGCGGATATGATGCACCAGGCATCGAATCGTCCGCAGTACTGCCCGGCGGCAGGTTACCAATTGATAAAGGAGTTTAGACACATGGCAAAAATCAGAGTAGCCGTTCTGTTCGGCGGCGTATCCAGTGAGCATGATGTTTCACTGATTTCCGCAGAAAACGTCATTCGCAGCATTCCGAAGGACAAATACGAGGTACTGTGCATCGGCATCACGAAGAAGGGCCGCTGGCTCTATTTCCCCGGCGACATCACGGAGATCTCCACCGGCGCATGGGAACAGAATCCGGACTGCAGCGCTGCGATCCTGTCACCGGATCCGCTGCACGGCGGCATCATCACCATCGAGAACGGCGAGACATACATTAAGAAGGTAGACGTTGTCTTTCCGGTGCTGCACGGCAGAAACGGTGAGGACGGCAGACTCCAGGGCATCATGGAGATGGCACGCATCCCGTATGTGGGCTGCGGCGTTCTGAGCAGTGCTGTGTGCATGGATAAGGGCATGACCCACACTGTATTAGATTATAATGGTATCCAGACTGCGAAGTGGGCGAGCGTTCACCAGCGTGATCTGAACAAGCTGGATGAAAAGTGCGTGGCAATTGCCGAGACGCTGGGATTTCCGCTGTTCGTCAAACCGGCAAACGCAGGTTCTTCTGTGGGCGTAAACAAGGCAAATGACCTGGAGTCTCTGAAGGATGCTGTCCAGATCGCATTTACTCACGATGAAAAGGTCATCATCGAGGAATTCATCGACGGCAGAGAACTGGAGGTCGCTGTATTCGGCTATGATGCACCGATCGCATCCTATGTGGGCGAGATCGAACCGGCTGCGGAATTCTATGATTACGACGATAAATATGTAAACGGTACTTCCAAGCTGTACATTCCGGCACGCATCACCGACCAGGAATCCGACCGCATTCGGGAAACTGCGCTGCGTGCATACCAGGCGCTGGGCTGTAAGGGACTGTCCCGTGTGGACTTCTTCCTGGCAAAGGACGGCAGCGTGATCCTCAACGAGATCAACACCCTGCGGGATTCACCAGCATCAGTATGTATCCGAAACTGATGGAACATCTGGGTATGTCGCAGGAGTACCTGGTAGATAAGCTGATCGAACAGGCGATGGAGAACGCTGCCAGAACCTAAGCACAGAAAATCATGTTCTGAGGAAAGGAGATGCTGTTCTGGACAAAGAACAGCAGAAGTGATACCATGAGAAATGATGCGATCGGTGTTTTTGATTCCGGCATGGGCGGATTGACGGCAGTGAAAGAGCTGAACGCCATCCTGCCCCACGAAAACATTATTTATTTTGGCGATACCGCCCGGATTCCTTACGGCAGCCGCAGCCCGGAGACAGTGCTGCGCTATGCCAAGGAAGACGTGGCGTTTCTGCGGCAGTATGCGGTGAAAATGATTATCGCCGCCTGCGGTACAGTAAGTTCTATTGTAGCGACCAGCCTTTGTGACGGATATGCCGTTTACCGGTGTCGTACTTCCGGCATCCGAGACTGCCTGCCGGGTGACACGAAACGGAAAAATCGGCGTCATCGGAACGCCCGCTACCATCCGCAGCGGCAGCTATGAAAAGGCAATCCACAAGATGCACCCGGAAATGACCGTGTTCGGGCAGGCGTGTCCACTGTTTGTCCACCTGGTGGAAAACGGTTATACCGACCTGCACAATCCGGTGACACGGCTTGTGGCGGAGGAATATCTGGAATCGGTGCGCAAAGCCGGTGTGGATACGCTGATTCTGGGATGTACCCACTATCCGGTCATCCGGGAGATCATCGCCGATTATATGGGACCGGAAGTGCAGCTGATCTCTTCCGGCGCAGAGGCGGCGAAATATGCCGGCAGTGCCTGGAGACACAGAACCTGCTGGCAGACCGGCAGACACCCGGCGAGAATACCTATTACGTCAGCGACAGCACGGAAATGTTCATCGAAAACGCAGGACATTTCCTGCACCAGGATGTAATGGGAAAGGTGTTCCGCTGCAACTTATAAGTAAGAGAAAAGAAAGGAGCAGGTGACTTTGGAATCTGTTCTGATTACCATGAAAACCAAGCAGATCACGCCGGATGATGAGGAAGAAACAGAACTCATGACCGCCGGAACCTGTGAGAGAAAAGACGGTGTGCTGACCTTGTCCTATGAGGACACAGACGCCACCGGGTTTGCCGGCTCGACAACCACCGTACAGGTGGCGAATGAGTCGCTGGTGACGATCTTGCGCACCGGCACGGCAAATTCCAATCTGACCCTGGAACTGGGAAAAAAGCATTTCTGCCTGTATCAGACGCCGTTCGGCGCAATGACCATCGGCGTACAGGCGAAACGGCTGCTCTGCGAACTGGAGGAAAACTCCGGTGTGGTAGAGATGGAATATACCATAGATATGAACGCAAACTTCTGTCTGAAAACACCATTACCATGCGGTGGGAACGGCAGAAAGAGACGAAAGGAACGAAGTGAAATATGGCAGATTGTATGAAAAATGCGTCTGAGGCACTGCACCAGCTGCTGGTGGAAGGTCTGGGACGGCTCGTGGCAGAGGGAAAAATTCCGGCAGAACCCATCCCGGCATTCCGGGTAGAAGTTCCGGCAGACAAGTCCCACGGCGACTTTGCGGCAAATGTGGCAATGGTAAGCGCCAAGACCTTCCGGATGGCACCTCGGAAAATCGCCGAACTGCTGCTGGATGCAGTTTCCCTGGACGGCACGATCTTTGACCGTGCAGAAATCGCAGGACCGGGATTCATGAACTTTTTCCTCCAGCAGAAGTGGTTTGCCGACGTGACGGAAACCGTTCTGACAGAGAAGGAAACTACGGCAGGACCCAGACCGGTGCCGGCAAGCGTGCGCTGGTGGAATTCGTTTCTGCCAACCCGACCGGACCGATGCACGTGGGCAACGCCAGAGGCGGCGCACTGGGTGACAGCCTGGCAGAGATCCTGGACTGGACCGGCTGGGATGTGCAGCGTGAATTCTACGTGAACGATGCCGGAAACCAGATCGAAAAGTTTGCCACTTCTCTGGAAGTTCGCTATCTCCAGCATTTTGACCCGTCTGTGGAAATGCCGGAGGACGCCTATCACGCGCAGACATCACTGAACACGCCGAGAATTTTATCGCCGAAAACGGTGACAAATACGTCAGCACCGATGCCAAGACACGCCGAGATGCTCTGGTGGCATTTGCACTGCCCAAGAACATCGCCGGTCTGGAACGTGACCTGAAAAGTACCGCATTGTCTATGACAACTGGTTCCGGGAAAGCACCCTGCACCAGAACGGTCAGGTAAAGTGGGTAGTAGAGGAACTGACCAAGCGTGGCTATACCTATGAGCAGGAGGGTGCTGTCTGGTTCAAGGCAACCGATTTCGGTGCAGACAAGGACTTCGTTCTGGTACGTGCCAACGGTATTCCCACTTATGTTGTGCCGGATATCGCATACCACTATAACAAGCTGATGGTGCGGAAGTTTGACAAGGCAATCGATATTCTGGGCGCAGACCACCACGGCTATGTGCCTCGTCTGAAAGCGGCACTGACAGCACTGGGCGCAGACGCAAGCCGTCTGGATGTGGTACTGATGCAGATGGTCATGCTCATGCGTGACGGCGAAGTTGTCAAGCTGTCCAAGCGCAGCGGCAAGGCGATCACTCTGGTGACGCTGCTGGATGAGATTCCGCTGGATGCGGCACGGTTCTTCTTCAACACCAGAGAGGCAAATTCCCACTTCGAATTTGACCTGGATCTGGCTGTGGAACAGTCCTCGCAGAATCCGGTTTATTATGTACAGTACGCACACGCCAGGATTTGCAGCCTGCTGCGTGCTATGACAGAAGAGGGTCTGACGCTGGAACAGTGTGACCATGCAAACCTGGCACTTCTGACACAGCCCCAGGAACTGGAACTGATTCGTCACCTGGCTGCGTTCCCGTCTGAACTGGATGCCGCAGCAAAGGCGTATGATCCGTCTAAGGTCACCAAGTATGCCACAGAGCTGGCGACTTTGTTCCACAAGTTCTATGACGTTTGCAGCATCAAGTATGCAGAGACACCGGAACTGAAACAGGCTCGTCTGCTGCTGGCTGAGGCGGCTCGCCAGGGCATTGAAAATGCGCTGCGCATTCTGAAAATCACCTGTCCGGAGAAGATGTGATCGCCGGAAAATACCGGAATCATTACAAACAGGTTACAGCAAAAATCAGATCATTTCTGCTGAATTTGTGCAAAAACACGAGAAAAGCAACGTAATACTCGAAATACCCCATAAAGTTTAACGACGTATTCACAAATGCCGTCGAAGAATGTGTTACAATTTGTAATATATTGAGCAGGCGAGTTGCATTTGTGCTTGCGAAAAAAGCAGCACTGCTGAAAAGGAAAGGAAGTTCTATATGTCGAACAGATTATTTCAAGGACTGGTTCACCAGATGCGGGATACCATCGACGCAACGGTTGGTGTGGTAGATGATACCGCAACCATCATGCCTGCAGCGATCTCACCAAGGTGGGAACGACCAACGAGTTCGTTTCTCTGGATCTCAGCGATGTACACGATATTTTCATCCGTGACGGCTATACCTATAAGCCGTTCGGCTCCCGTGCAAAGCCGGAGTATGCCGTGTTCGTTGAGGGCATGGATGACACTGCTGCAAAGTATGCCAACATCCTGGCGATCTCCCTGTTCAATATCAAACAGTACTATGATGAAAAGTACGATCGCAACAACTTCATCAAAAACGTGGTACTGGATAACGTACTGCCGGGCGATATTGTCATCAAGGCTCGTGAGCTGCACTTCAACGCAGAAGTCAGCCGTGTGGTTCTGCTGGTGCGCATCGTATCCGCAAACGATGTTTCTGCATACGATGTCATCCAGAATCTGTTCCCGGACAAGAATAAGGACTTTGTCTTTACCATTTCCGAGACAGATATCGTTCTGGTCAAGGAAATCAAGGGTGCAGTGGATTCCAAGGACCTGGAAAAGCTGGCACGCTCCATTGCAGATACACTGAGCAGCGAGTTTTACACTCGTGTCAATGTTGGTATCGGCACGATCGTTACCGGGGTAAAGGAACTGTCCCGTTCCTTCAAGGAAGCACAGATGGCACTGGAAGTCGGAAAGGTATTCGATACCGATAAGGCAATCGTCAGCTACGAGAACCTGGGTATCGCCCGTCTGATCTACCATCTGCCGACAACGCTGTGCGAGACATTCCTGCACGAAGTGTTCAAGCGTGGCAGCATCGAATCGCTGGATCACGAGACCCTCTTCACCATCCAGAAGTTCTTCGAGAACAATCTGAATGTATCTGAGACTTCCCGTAAGCTGTTCGTACACCGTAATACACTGGTGTACCGCCTGGAGAAGATTAAGAAGCTGACCGGTCTGGATCTGCGTGAATTCGACCACGCAATCATTTTCAAGATCGCACTGATGGTAAAGAAGTACCTCTCTGCGAATCCGGCGAAATTCTAATTGAATCCTAGAACAGCGTTCTGCTGTTCTTATCACAAAGACCGCCGGTGCAGCGTCTGGCGTTTTTGCATCGGCGGTTGCTTTGCGCTTATGGTATAGATTGGCGAAAATTGGATGTCTGCGATCAACTGAGAGCCTGCCGCCGGGTGCGGCGGACTCGAAAACGGAAATGACGGACAAGCTTGTCTGTCAGCACCAAAAGAAAGGATGTGTGTGAACTATGGTTGAACTGAAGGATGTCTCTGTGACATATTCCAGCGGCGTAGACGCACTGCACAATGTCAACCTGAAAATCAATGACGGAGACTTTGCCTTTGTGGTTGGCGCTTCCGGTGCCGGTAAAAGTACCATGATCAAGCTGATCCTGAAAGAGATCAATCCGACCAGCGGTTCGATCTATGTTAATGGGTATAATTTGAATAAACTGCGGCGGCGGCGTATCCCGGCGCTGCGGCGTACCATCGGGTTTGTGTTCCAGGACTTCCGGCTGATCCCGTCCATGACCGTATACGAAAACGTAGCATTCGTGCTGCGTGTAATTGATGCGCCTACGAAGTATATCCGAAAGCGTGTACCGTATGTAATTGGTCTGGTGGGCTTGCAGGATAAGACGAACGCTTATCCGGACGAGCTTTCCG
>ENA-OQEX01001199-OQEX01001199.1-human-gut-metagenome-genome-assembly--contig:-NODE-1199-length-10330-cov-1.697834_pt1 | contig 10330 bp, 14 predicted proteins | sample MGYA00242802_ERZ504649 | MGnify/ENA primary metagenome ERZ504649 (study PRJEB26092, sample SAMD00036194) | human gut metagenome | host: Homo sapiens | study: EMG produced TPA metagenomics assembly of... | reverse complement strand
AACCGGAATTCCCCAGGAACGCACCTGCTCTTCGATTACCGGTTCTAGTTCTTCTACAATGTAAAGTGTCTCCACCTGTGCCGCAAATTCTTCGATCAGCTTTCTCGGCAGGGGATGTACCAGACCCAATTTCAGAACAGAGGCATTTGGAAGTGCCTCACGAACGTACTGATAGGGGATACCGCTGGTGATTACGCCGATTTTCTTATCACGATATTCCGTACGGTTGATTTCAAAATGGCAGGCATCCTCCGCCATTTGTTTCAGTCTCTGTTCTACGATCACGTGCCGTTTTTTTGCGTTTGCAGGCATCAGCACATTTTTTTCAATGTTCTTTTCATATGGCTTATCCGAAATCTCCATCCGTTCTTCCGGATGCACAACGCCCTGCGAGTGAGACAGACGGGTAGTTGTGCGCACGATGACCGGGGTATCATACTTTTCGCTGTATTCAAACGCCAGTTTTGTAAACACACGAGCCTCTTCGCTGTCAGAGGGTTCCAGCACCGGCACCATTGCGCACGGGCAACCATCCGGGTGTCCTGCTCGTTCTGCGAACTATAGATTCCCGGATCGTCTGCTGCAACCAGAACCAAACCGCCGTTTACGCCGGCATAGGAGATAGAGTACAGCGGATCAGCGGCAACATTTACGCCTACCAACTTCATGGATGCCATTGCACGGACACCAGCAATGGATGCACCGATCGCAACTTCCATGGCAACCTTTTCATTTGGTGACCATTCCGCATAGACTTCCGGATATTTTACAATACATTCACTTATTTCAGTACTCGGTGTACCGGGATATGCCGCAGACACCTTTACGCCTGCCTCATACGCACCCTGTGCAATCGCAGCATTACCGAGCATTATTTTCGATTGACTCAATGAATTCCCTTCTTTCGAATGTTTTTTCAGCATTTCTGTTCTTGATCTGCAAACGCCGAAAGATTTTTGCAAGTCTGACTTTCAAAAATCTGTATCTGCATAAAACTGCATACTATCTTATTGTAATACATTTCAGAAAAAACTACAAGGTTTTTTCTGTTTTTCGTGATTCTGTATATTTTCATTCTGTTTTCTTGTCAGTTTTCACAAAACAAGAGGAGATGCCAAACGCTGCTATGCGCTTTCCATCTCCTCTTTGCATGGTATATTTTACAAAAATCAGATTACTCAAAAGAATCCAGATCAATATCTGCCAGCAGATTCTTCAGTTCTGCCAGTTCATCGGCTGTCAGAGTAACACCTTTTCCCATTCTGCTGTGATCCGGCGCCCAGTCACGAATATCGTATTTCGGTTCCTTTTCATTCCAGCTAATCAGATTCAGTTCCTTGCTCCATCCTCTTGCGTTTTCGCCCAGAGAGCCAAGATTCTCTACGATTTCATATTTCAGTTCTGCCATTGCAAACCACTCCTTAAATAATGTCATGGGGACTTAGGCCGTCCCGAGTACTTATTATACAAGATGCTTTTCAAAAATGCAATAACCTTCTTCCAGCTTTTTTGGAAATTGGAGTATTCACCAAAAACATTAAGATTATTTCAAGCAATGTACGCTATAATGACAACAGCATCAAGCGAATCAGCCGTTCGCACAGAAAGGAGGCAGCTGCATCGGATGTCTGATGCAGCGTGTGAATATGGGAGTCATTCAAACATTTGCACGCAAGGAAATCAAGTTTCTGCTGACCGAACAGCAATATCAAGATTTTCTGCCGCTGCTGAATCACTACATGAACCCGGACAAATTTTGCGTTGGCGGGAAAGAGTACGGTATCTACAATATTTACTATGACACACCGGATGATTTTTTGATTCGGGAATCCCTGGAAAAGCCGGACTATAAAGAAAAAATCCGCCTGCGCAGTTACCTTTCTCCGGCACAGCCAGAAGACACCGTGTTCCTGGAAATCAAAGAAAATCTGCGGAATTGTCAATAAACGGCGTGTTACCATGACACTGGCACAGGCAGAGGCGTACTTACAGGATCACATTCGTCCGGATCTGGGCGGTGTCTATTTGCAGGAACAGGTCATGGATGAGATCGAAGAGTTCCGCAGCCGGTACGCCATTGAGCCGAAACAATACATCAGCTATCAGCGTGCAGCATATTTCGGAAAAGATGATGCCGATTTCCGATTAACTTTTGACCGGGCATTGACCGGACGGCGCAGCGATATTTCCCTGCGGCAGCAAAGCTACGGCGATCTGTTAATTCCGCCTCAGATGCGGCTAATGGAAGTGAAGATCTCAGAATCCATGCCTATGTGGCTGGCGGAGGAACTTGCAAAACTGCAAGTGTACAAAACCAGTTTTTTCCAAATACGGAAAAGCATACGAAATGTATGTGCAGAACCAAATGAAATGGGACCGTCCGCAGTTCACCATTGAAAAAAGGAGACGTTACGATTATGCTTAATACAATTACAAATGTTTTTACTTCAACCACTTCTGAAATTTCTTCCTTGCTGTCCGATATTACTGCGGCAACAGGAACCGTTTCTGTGAGCAGTATGCTGTTCGCACTGATTCTCGGTGTTGTGATGGGATTTCTGATTAGTCTGGTCTATGTTCTCACGCACAGAAAATCCGGATACACCGAAGCTATGTGCTGACACTTTTAATGCTGCCTCCGATCGTTGCAATCGTTCTGGTAATGATAAATTCTATGGCAAGTGCGCTCAGCCTGGCAGGTGTATTCACGCTCTGCCGCTATCGAACCGTACCCGGTGACCCGAAAGATATCACCTATGTTTTCTTTGCGATGGCAACCGGTGTAATTTGCGGCATCAACGGCGGCGGTCACGTCTGGTTTGTATTTGTATTCTTTGCTATTATTGCAGCCGTGTTGATTCTGGTAGAAGTATTTCGCTACGGCATCTGCAAGACCAGCAGCATGACCTTAAAGGTGACCATTCCGGAAAACTTGAACTACATCGGTCTGTTTGATGATATCCTGGCTCAGAACACAACCAGCTGGCACTTAAAGCGTGTCAAGACCACAAACTTCGGATCGCTCTTCGAATTGATTTACAGCATCCAGCTGAAAAATGATGTAGACCAAAAGAAATTCATGGATGAAATTCGCAAGCGAAACGGCAATCTGACCGTTATTCTGTCCTTGTACCGTTATGAAGATCAAGTATATGATAAATAAAATGTAAATACAAATAAATTAGATACTGCTAAAAACTGAATGTTCATATTTTGAAACCGCAGATTTTACTGCGGTTTTCTTTATTTTATTAGAATTTGCAAATTGAACTATATAATTAGCTTGACAAATTATTTCTTTGTGATATAATAGAATCAGAAAGAAAAAGGAGGTGAGCAGATGAAACGAAGCACATACAGCTTGATTCTCATGGATGATGTGGTAGCTGCGATTGACCGCCTTGCAGCACAGCAGGGAACCAGTCGTTCAAATCTCATCAATCAGATTCTGGCGGAACACGTTTCCTGCGTAACGCCGGAGCAGCAGATGCGACAGATTTTTGCTTGTCTGACACAGCAGATGAATTCCGCATTTCGCATCCAGGAGCAAGGCTCCGATGCGATGCTTTCAATTCTTGGTTCTGTACAGTACAAGTATCGTCCGACCATCCGCTACAGCGTGGAACTGCATCGTGAAATGCACGGCGAAAAGGTTGGCATTCTGAAAATCTCCTGCCGCACACAAAGTCAAACTTTGCTGAATGCAATTCAACAATTCTTTTTGTTTTGGGTACAGTTGGAACAGGCATACGAAGGCATAGAGATACAGGAACTGTATCAAATCGAATCCAATCGCTTGACACGGCGGCTGCGTCGTCACGGCATTTCATCAAATGAGGCACTGGGGACAGCAGTCGGCAAGTATATTCAGCTGTTTCACACAGTATTGCAGTCCTATTTTCAGGGATTGCAGCAAGGCGTACCAGCCGCAATCCTGCGTCATGCGCTGGAAAAGCAGTATGTCGCTCTGCATGAAAAGCTGCTCCCAAAGCCATAGAAAAAACAAACAAAACGAATGGGAAACAACAATGAAAATAGGAGGGAGTTCTCATGAACACACAGAAATTGACACAAAAGTCTTTAGAGGCGATCCAGTCCGCAAATGGTCTGGCAATTGAGAAACCAAAACCAGCAGATCGAACAGGTACACCTTGCTTCAGCGACACTTCTAGGGCAGGAGGGCGGTTTGATTCCGCAGCTGTTCGAGAAGATAGGTGTATCTGTCGACAATGTTCAGATACAACTGAAAAACGCAATCGACAATCTCCCGGCAGTTACCGGAAGTGGACGCAAAGCAGATGAAGTATACGTTTCACAGGATGTTGACCGTGCATTGCGGGAGGCAGAAAAAGAAGCTACTCACATGAAAGACGACTTTGTATCAGTGGAACATCTGATGCTTGGCTTGTTCGACGCAATGGGAAACGATTTGAAAAAGGTTTTACAGCCGTTTTCTGTCACAAAAGAGACATTTCTGGAAGTTCTGATGAAAATTCGTGGCAACCAGCGTGTTACCGATCAGAATCCGGAAGAGACTTACGACGTTCTGAACAAATACGGACAGGACCTGGTAGAGCGGGCTCGTGCCGGCAAACTGGATCCGGTAATCGGACGAGACAATGAAATCCGAAATGTGATTCGTATTCTTTCCAGAAAGACAAAAAATAATCCTGTTTTAATCGGTGAACCTGGTGTAGGTAAAACCGCTATTGCAGAAGGGCTGGCACTGCGTATCGTTCGTGGTGATGTCCCGGATAATCTGAAAGGCCGAAAAATCTTTTCTCTGGATCTGGGCGCATTGATTGCCGGCGCAAAATATCGTGGCGAATTCGAAGAGCGCTTGAAAGCCGTCCTGAACGAAGTCAAAAAGAGTGAAGGCGGCATCATCCTGTTCATTGATGAGCTGCACACCATTGTCGGCGCAGGTAAATCTGACGGTGCAATGGATGCCGGCAACCTTCTGAAACCGATGCTGGCACGTGGTGAACTGCACTGCATCGGTGCAACCACGCTGAACGAGTATCGGCAGTATATTGAAAAGGACGCTGCCCTGGAACGTCGATTCCAGCCCGTTCTGGTTGATGAGCCGACTGTAGAAGATACCATTTCGATACTTCGTGGCTTAAAAGAACGCTACGAGGTATTCCATGGCGTAAAGATCCAGGATCAGGCATTGATTGCAGCTGCGACCTTGTCGAATCGGTATATCACAGACCGTTTCCTGCCGGATAAGGCAATCGACCTGGTAGATGAGGCTTGTGCAATGATCCGTACAGAAATGGATTCTATGCCACTGAGTTGGACGAGATCCGCAGAAAGATCATGCAGCATGAAATTGAAGAGGCAGCATTAAAGAAAGAGGATGATAAACTCTCCCAGGCGCATTTGAAAGATGTACAGCAGGAACTGTCCCAGATGCGTGACCAGTTCAACGAAATGAAAGCCAAATGGGAAAATGAAAAAGATGCGATTTCCAAAGTACAGAAACTGCGGGAAGAACTGGAACAGGTCAATGCACAGATCGAACGTGCAGAACGTGACTATGATCTGAACAAAGCTGCTGAATTAAAATACGGTCGTCTGCCGCAGCTGAAAAAGCAGCTGGAAGAAGAGGAGACCATTGCAGAAAAACAAAAGGAAAGCAAGAACTCTCTGCTCCGGGATAAAGTCACAGAAGAAGAGATTGCCCGTATCGTCGGCAGATGGACCGGTATTCCGGTTACAAAACTGATGGAAGGCGAGCGTGAAAAGCTCCTGCACATGGACGAAGTCCTTCACAAACGTGTCATCGGTCAAGATGAGGCAGTCGAAAAGTCAGTGAGGCAATCCTGCGGTCCCGTGCCGGAATCCAGGACCCGAACCGTCCGCTGGGTTCGTTCCTGTTCCTCGGTCCGACCGGTGTCGGTAAAACAGAACTGGCAAAAGCACTTGCAGAGGCGCTGTTCGACGATGAGAACAACATTGTTCGTATCGACATGAGCGAATACATGGAGAAATTCAGCGTGAGCCGTCTGATCGGAGCGCCTCCCGGATATGTTGGCTACGAAGAAGGCGGTCAGCTGACCGAGGCAGTTCGCCGGAAACCCTATTCCGTTGTCCTCTTGGACGAAGTGGAAAAAGCACATCCGGATGTCTTTAACATCCTGCTGCAAGTACTGGATGACGGCAGAATCACCGATTCGCAGGGCAGAACGGTTGACTTCAAAAACACCATTATTATCTTGACTTCAAACCTTGGCTCTCCGATTATTCTGGACGGCATGGATGCAAACGGAAATATTTCTGAAGATGCCAGAAAAGAAGTGGACGCACTGCTGAAACAGCAGTTCCGTCCAGAGTTTCTGAACCGTTTGGATGAAATCGTATTCTACAAGCCATTAAATCAGAAGGAGATCTTCAGTATTGTAGATCTGCTTTTGAAAAAGCTGCGGAAACGTCTGGAAGACAAGCAGCTGGAACTGCACGTAACACAAGCTGCAAAAGAATATATCGTTGCACAGGGTTATGACGTCAACTACGGCGCACGTCCGCTGAAACGACTGATTCAGTCTAAAATCGAGACCCTAGTCGCAAAGAAAATCATCGCAGATGATCCTGCACCCGGCACTGTAATCGAAATTGATTATGACGGAAAACAGATGATCTGCAAATAAACCAAACGGGAGAATGCAATATATCTCCTTCCATAAAAAGGTCCTCAGACCGGTACAATGTACTTGGTCTGACGGACCTTTTTCGTGTATCTATCTTTATGTAAACGCCCATGCTAAGACTGTGCTGGGATGCTCTGTACGTCCTCCGGCAGCAACGTCAGCAGAGTTTCATCAGAAAGCGGCTCCGGCAGCTTTGCCAGCCGGTCGGCTTGATTGGTCAGTGCAAATTCAAAGAAGTTCCGCACATCTCTGGCGTTTGCGAACCCTTTTCCCGCCTCCGAACACCTTTTTCGAAAGTACTCCTGAACATAATGGTAGGTTTCCGGCAGCATTTTCAAACAATAATCGTCACAAATATTGGAGAAAATCAACATCAGCTCTTCCGGTTTGTAATCTGAAAAAAAGATGATCTGCCGGAAACGGGAACGCAGCCCTGGATTGGTGTCCAGAAACTGTTCCATTTCTTCCGGATATCCAGCAACGATCACAATTAAATCATCTCGATGATCTTCCATTTCTTTCAGCAGCGTATTCACAGCCTCTGTGCCGAAGTCATTGCTCCCACCAGACTGGTAAGCGTATACGCCTCATCAATGAACAACACACCGCCCATTGCTTTTTCAATTACCTTTTTCGTTTTGATCGCCGTCTGTCCCACATAGCCGCTGACCAAAGTTGCACGGTCTGCCTCTACCAAATGTCCTTTTTTCAGCACACCGAGACGGGCATAGATCTTTGCCAACAGCCGGGCAACTGTGGTTTTTCCTGTTCCAGGGTTTCCGGAAAAGACCATATGCAGTGAAGTCTGGGGCAGGGGAAGCCCTCGTTCCTGCCGGATAGAGCGGATTTTTAGCAGGTGAATCAGACTCTCCAATTCTTCCTTCACATTCTGCAGTCCCACCAATCGGTGCAGCTGTGCCAAAAGCTCCTCCAGCGTTTCTGTCGGCGCCTCTGTAACTTCTGCCCCAGAGACAACGCTTTCTTTCTGCTGCGGCACAGACGGCATATCCTGCCCGAAATTTCTGGGAACTTCCGCAGGGACATCCAGTTCTGCACGATGCGCACTGCAAATCGCTGCACTCCGATAGCGTGAAAGCTGCTGCATCATTGAATTTTGAACGATCTGCTGCTGCGGTTCGATTTTTCCTGCAGTGTCCAAAGAAAACTGTTTTCCCATCTGAGCCACCGTATTCATCCACAAGAGGGATACACTTCCATTCGTCCCGTTTCCTTGCAGATCAACACGCACCAACGCCGCTAACACAGCAAGCAAGGCATCTGCTGCACCGGAAAAGGAGATGGAAACTGCTGCAAAAGCGTTCCATAGCTGCTGTTGTTACAGACTGTCCCAGGCAGACATTGATAAACTCTGTTTCCGTATCCGTAATCACACGATCCTGATTTGCCAGGAAAAGCAGATATTTCATTGCAGCGAAATTCGCATACTGTGTAAAAGGCATTCTGCTGCCCGTAATTTGAACCCCTTGCGATTCGTATGTAGAAAAAAGCGTACGCAAATACGCAAGAGCATCCTGTAAGTCGTTATGCTGCATAAGCAATTTCCTTTCTATTTTTGCAACCGTTACGCATTAAATAACAAAACAGCCTATATATTTTCTTGATTTTCCGATGTATTCTCATGAAGTTTATGCTTGCGTTCTGCACGCTTGTCCACTTTTCGCTTGATAAAGATCCCGGCAACCGCAAGAACAACAATAATTGCCGCAAGCACAATTGCAAGGGTGAAATTTCCTTCCCAGAGGCTTTTCCCCATAAAAACAGTCAGCACGGTAGCAGGTGTTCTGCCCAGCGTAGTCAAAATAAACAGATAGAGTGGTTTGATTCTGGGATTAAAAGAGACCAGATAGGTGAGGGCATCCTTTGGCAGCCCCGGAAGTAAAAACACAAGAAAAATCAAAAGTTCTGTCCGCTTACCCTCCAGAAGAAAATCGAATTTCTTGAAGTGACTTTCCGGTACAAAACGGTCTACCAGCGGTCTGCCGATCCATTGCACCAGATAATAAACCAAAACCGTACCCAAAAAGAAACCGGCAAGCGACAGGAACAACCCGCCCCACTGCCCGAAAAGGATTCCTCCGATAATAGGAACAGGGCCGCCGGGAATAACTGCCACCACAACCTGCAGCACCTGCAGCAGGACAAACAGCAGCGGCGCAAATATCCCAAAACTCTGCATTTTTTCAATAATGATCTCCTGTCCATGTTCACTGGACAATAAACGGATCAAAGGAATCATAGCAACACTGACAGCAGCAAAAACCAGTCCACTGCAACAAGTGAAATAATTGTTTTCCGAGAAAGCCTCTTCTCATTTGTATTCTTCTGCTTTTCGTTTTTCATGTGAAACAGCTCCTTTCACATCGCATCCCTACACACAGCAAAAATGTCAGCGCATATCTTGCCAATACATACAAGTATACCCCTATTTTTCAAAAAAATCAAGCCTTTTTGAAACGTCTTTATGACATTTTTACAAAAGGGCTTGACTTTTCACAGAAAAGCGTGTATAATAAGACGTATCGTATCAAGAACACGCAGTGTGTTTCTTTTGATGCGCCTAACCTCTGGTAGAAAGGAACTTGTTCTATGAAATCAACTCGAGCAAGATGGATTGCCTGTTTGTTGGCTTGTGCGATTGGGGTGTCGCTGACTGCGTGCGGCAAGTCACAGGATGGCAGTTCCAAAGAAAAAAACAATGACAGCAGTTCTGCAGCGGCTGGTGATAGTTCCAACGAAAAGGCTGAAGATTCTTTGAGTTCGGAAGATCTGGCAAAAATGCAGAAACAAGATATGACGTTTGAATACGCTTTGGATGGAGACGATAGTTCCGAAGGAAATTCAGATGTTCCAGTAAATAAGGGTGTTACATCTCAGAATAGCGGGTCTTCCGGGGAAGACTCTTATGTTGTCGTTACTGATGATTCCGGTCAGCCTGTAAAGGATGACAACGGAAATGTGGTAACAGAAGTTGTGAAGGGCGGAAACAGCAGCAAGAATGAAAGTTCTACTTCCGGCGGAAACACCTCAGGCGGCAGCAGCTATCAGTCTGATATAAAGACATTCCAGGCATACTGGCTGGATATGTCCAACGGAGAAGACGTTGTCTGCAACGGTGACTTCCTGGATGTTACTTTCAAGATCAAAGACAACGCTCCGGACGGCAACTATGCAATCACAAGCGGTGCAAATGATTTTTGCAAACTGGGACGCTGAAAGTGTACCGGTCGCATTTGTGGACGGTGACATTGCTGTCGGTTCTGCATCGGAAAAGAGTGCAGGCTCTGCTGAATCCGGAACATTCACAATTGCAGCAGGTACTGCGAAAGGAAAGCAGGGAGACGAAGTAACGGTTCGTTTCGATATGTCAGATAACCCTGGCATCGTTGCAATGATTTTCCGTTTCAAGTATGATGCAGGCGCATTGGAAGTTGTTAACGCATCTGTCGGCAGCGACTGCAGCGATTACATTCAGATGGCTGTTTCGTAAGAGTACATTCGAATAAGGAACTATGAAAGGGTAGAGACAGATTTGTCTCTACCCTTTTTCGTTTATCCCGTATAACACAAAAAAGCACTTGTAAAAATACAAGTGCTTTCAAAATATCTATCTTGAAATTTTACAGTGCGAATGAACCGGAATCCCCGTTGATTACATA
>ENA-OQEX01001198-OQEX01001198.1-human-gut-metagenome-genome-assembly--contig:-NODE-1198-length-10336-cov-1.672740_pt1 | contig 10336 bp, 11 predicted proteins | sample MGYA00242802_ERZ504649 | MGnify/ENA primary metagenome ERZ504649 (study PRJEB26092, sample SAMD00036194) | human gut metagenome | host: Homo sapiens | study: EMG produced TPA metagenomics assembly of... | reverse complement strand
CAGACCGGATGTGAAGGTGAATGATAACCGCTATACATATAAAAGCAGCTCTCTTAATATTGATCTGCGCAGAAAATCCACACATAATGTTCCTTACTGGGTAGCGCTGATAAAAATCAAAAATTCCGGACAGCTGAAATCCGCTTTATCTTATGGAACCTATGGTGGTGCCAGACAGACTACCTCCGGTGCGGTTTCTGGTAATGGGGGTATTATCGGAGTGAATGGAAGTGCGTTTAGTTACCAGACAGGGCGGCCGTCACCTCTTGGAATGTGTATCAAGAATGGTGTGATTTATGGAAATTATGAGACCAGTTACAGCGTAATGGCTGTAAAATATGATGGCACTATTTATACACCAGAGCAGGGATTAAAAGGCGAAGCTCTTCTGGAAGAGGGCGTGAAAGATACCTATAATTTTGGTCCGATTCTGATCAAAGATGGACAGGCCCAGCCTGCCTGGTCAGAAACAGCCAAATATTATCCGAGAACTGCTGTGGGAATGGTGAAACCTGGCATTTATGTGCTTCTTGTCACCGACACTGGCAGTTACGCCGGTCTGAACCACTGGGATCTTGTTAATATCTTCAATAGCTATGGTTGTCAGTACGCCTACAACCTGGACGGCGGCGGCTCCGCCACATTGTATTACAATGGTCAGGTCATGAATAAGCTGATTAATAATTATGAGAGACCATGTGGGGATTTTCTGTATTTTACAAATTGATGTGTTGACAATGAAAAGCATTTAAGGAGCATGTTGTATGAACGGTGAATGAGGAGCCTAAATGAAAAAGCTATGCAGAATTTTGATACCAGGTGCTTTTGATGGTGCCATATGTTTCTTGTTATTCACTTACCAGGTGCAGGCGGTAGAGAGTCCATCTGCTCAGTCTCCCTTAGTCTGGGCAGACCCAGGATGCTGATGTTTTTATCGATATCCCGAACCTGCGTCAGTATGGTGGCTACACCTGCGGAACCACTTGTGTGCAGATGGTGATTGGATTTTGCTCAGCGGATGAGTGGTTAAGGGAAAATGGAAACTTTGTTTTGTAAATCTGTTCATAGGAATCGTAGGATTCCATGCATTTTTGAGGTATAAATATGATATACACATACAATATAAATCGCCGTTAGGCATATTTTACTGGCGGCAGATGAAGTGGGAATTACTGGTCTATGGTTTGAAGGACAGAAATATTTTGGGAATACACTTCCAGACAAGCATATTCCACAGGAAACAGAGATTCTCACGGAAGCGAAAAAATGGCTGGATGTTTATTTCTCCGGTGAAGAACCGAAATTTACTCCGCCACTTCATCCGGACGGCTCAACATTCAGACAGGCAGTGTGGAAGATTTTATTGCAGATTCCCTATGGACAGACGATCACATACGGAGAAATTGCCCGCAAAATGGCAGAGATGAAAAATGTATCCCGCATGTCTGCCCAGGCAGTTGGAGGTGCGGTTGGACACAATGAAATTTCTATTATCATTCCCTGCCATCGTGTGATAGGCACAAATGGAAGTCTGACAGGGTATGCCGGGGGAATTGATAAAAAGCTTTCGTTGCTTGAACTGGAACACGCGGATATGAGTTATTTATTTGTTCCAAAGAAAGGGACAGCATTGTAGGAGGCAGTGATTAAAACTGTCCTCATTTTGGGTTATTTTGGAGAGCCAAGATTGGACGGAAAATAGAATCTTGGACATATTTTGGACATATCTATTAAATGTTACAGAAATATTACGAGAATGGTGAACCCCAAAACCCCGCAAACCCTTATAAATCCAAAGAGAAACACCCGGTAGGGGAGCTACCGGGTATTTCGAGGGGAGTATAAATAATTAAATAAGGGGTTATGTAAAAAAATTTTTGAAGGGTAAATTCTTTTACAAAGCCAATTATAATATAAATTGGAAAAAAAAGCAATATCATTTTGATGAATATTCTTTCTGCAATTGGTTACAATACACAAAGTAATCTGAAAACAGCTGCTGGGTGCGGAACAGAACGCGAACAGCGGCATTCAACAGGAGGAATACTCAAATGGCAAAAAATTATGAGTCTGAAAACAAGAACAGCAAAAATTCAACAAACAGATCTTATGAAAATGAGATGAATTCTCAGGATTGCAAGAATTCTTACTCAAAAAACAGCAGCAAAAACAAGAGTCGTAATTCTTACGAGTCTGGGGAAGATACTACTTCCAGATATTAAAATATTTTAAGAAAGGGCGCAGGGTCTGTTGACTCTGCGCCCATGTTGGGAGGTTTAATGTATGCCGGAGGTTTTTGATGAGCAATGCGGAAGGAAATCCAGAGCCTTTTTCAGACACGCTCTAACGTTGCACGCGTCCTGCACCGTCGCTTTCAATCATGGAAAGAACTTATGATTCAGTAATATATTTAAGCCAGTGCTTTCATTACTTCATACGCACCATTTTCACGGATCTGAGTTAAGTAATTGCATACAGCTGCTTCAAATCCGGAAATCTGTGTCAGATCTTCGCCCCAGAAGGAAGTATTGGTGCAGACTGCATGAACAAGATCCGCTGCGGAATCATCTTTATGTGCAAGGTAGAATTCGAGAACTGCTTTGTCATCTTTTACAGTGTATTCATTAGCTGCTCTTTTGGCTGTAAGTCCGTCTTCGCTCATAGCATATCCGTTATAGAATGCAATGTAGAAGGCGAAAGAAGCTGTGATGCATGCAGGAAGTGTACCTTTGCGTTCAACATATTTTTTGAGTGACGGCATAACACGTGCTTTCCATTTGGATGTAGAGTTCAGAGAAATGGAAAGAAGAGCGTGATCGATAAATGGGTTTTTGAAACGTTCTGTAACAGCAGCGGCAAAATCTTTGAGCTCTGCTTTTGGAAGGTCCAGAGTAGGGATGATCTCATCATAAATAGTTTTGTTCATAAATCCACAGATCACATCGTCGTTCATGCAGTCTCTGACAATATCCTGTCCTGCAAGGTAAGCACCCAGTACAAAGGAGGTATGAGCACCATTTAAGATACGTACTTTTCTCTGCTTGTATGGTTTGTGATTGTCTGTGATCAGGATTGGAAGGTTCGCTTTGTCAACCGGGAATTCGTCTTTGATTGACTGAGGTCCTTCGATTACCCAGAAGCCGAAGATTTCACCTGTGTCGATCAGGTTATCTTTATAGCCAAGTTCTTCACAGATTGCAGCAGCTTCATTTCTTGGATAACCTGTTACAATACGGTCTACAAGTGTAGAGCAGAAGATGTTTTCAGCTTTGATCCAGTTGATAAAGTCTTCACCAAGATTCCACTGTTCAGCATATTTTAATACACATTTTTCAAGCTCTTTTCCATTATCATCGATCAGCTCACAGGAAAGAATGATAAATCCTTTGCCGGCTTCCTGACCGAATTTCTGGAAACGGCGATACATAAATTGAGTAAGTTTTCCAGGATAGCTGCCAGCCGGAACATCAGTAAACTGACAGGAAGAATCATAAGTAATTCCGGCTTCTGTTGTATTACATGCGATAAAACGGAGGTCCGGGTTATCTGCACATGCGAGAACTGCTTCAAAATCCTTATATGGATTGAGACAACGGCTTACACAGGAGATAACACGCTTTTATTTATTTTTTGCCATCCTGGAATCCACGGAGAAATAAGGTATAAAGACCCTCTTGTTCGTTGAACCTGTCATCGAGATCTGGAGCGATTGGCTGGCACAGAACAACTTTGGAGTTGAATCCGGCTTTTTCGTTTAACTCATCTATAAAATAATCTACAAATGCACGGAGGAAGTTTCCTTCACCAAACTGAAGTACACGTTCCGGCGCTGATTCAAGAAGGTATCCATCATAGCCCTGTTCTTTTAAAACAGCATAAGATAATTTTTTCATTTTCATTTTTCCTCATATATAATGATATGAGTGTCAAAAGGTCTTTTGACACTCATTTGATACCCGGATTGCTACGCAGCTACGCTGCTTCCGCAATTCGATTTATGTTTTATAAAGTAACGCCCTGTTTGAAGATTGCCATATCATGGAAACCTGCTTCTTCGGATTTTGATTTCTTTCCGGATGCAATCTCAAGGACAAAATCCAGAAGATTTTCTGAAAGCTCATCAAGAGGAGTATCATTTACCATGACTCCACAGTTGAAATCAATCCAGTTCTGCTTCTTTTTTGCAAGCTGGTTATTTGTGGAGATTTTTACTGTAGGTACAGGACTTGCAAATGGTGTTCCGCGTCCGGTGGTAAAAAGTACAATGTGTGCACCGGATGCAGCAAGGGCAGTAGAGGCGACAAGATCATTGCCAGGTGCACTCAGCAGGTTTAATCCTTTTTCCTTTACAGGTTCTCCATAAGAAAGAACTCCCATGACAGGTGCACTTCCGGATTTTTGCGTACATCCGAGAGATTTATCTTCCAGACTGGAAATACCGCCTTTTTTGTTTCCAGGAGAAGGATTTTCATAAATGGTCTGGTTGTGACTTTTAAAATAGTTTTTGAAATCGTTGACAAGGGCAACTGTCTGGTTGAACAGATCTTCTGTCTCGCAGCGGTTCATAAGTAATTCCTCAGCACCGAACATTTCAGGAACTTCTGTAAGAATTGTAGATCCTCCCATAGAAATCAGTTTGTCAGAAAATGCACCAACAGTAGGGTTTGCCGTGATTCCGGACAAACCATCAGAGCCGCCGCATTTCATACCGATTATCAGTTCAGATGCACGGATTGGTTCACGTTTAAATGAGGATGCATAGGAAATCAGTTCTTTGACAGTTTCAATACCATCACGGATCTCGTCTTCGCATTCCTGGGCAACGAGAAAACGTACACGCTCAGGATCATAGTCCCCAATAAATTTCTTTAATTCATCGATGTTGCTGTTTTCGCAGCCAAGTCCAAGAACCAGAACACCGCCTGCATTAGGATGGTTCACTAAATCAGCAAGAATCTGACGTGTGTTATTCTGATCATCACCCATCTGGGAACATCCGTAAGGATGTGGAAAAGCACAGACACCATCAATCTGGTCTGTCATGTACTTCTGTGTGGCTCGTTCAATAGCAGATGCCACATTGTTAACGCAGCCTACTGTAGGAATGATCCAGATTTCATTGCGTACACCAACACCACCGTTTTTTCTGCGATAGCCCTGGAAGAACTTTGGCTCCCGGTGTGGAAGCTCTGTGATAGTTTTGTTATATGTATAAGTAAGAAGATCTCCCAGCCCTGTTTTTAAATTGTGAGTATGAATCCAGGAACCTGCAGGAATTTCTGCGGTTGCACGTCCAATGGGATTACCATATTTAATAATGGAATCACCAGGCTTGAGACTTTTTAATGCAAACTTGTGTCCCTGCATGATTTCTTCTGTAAGAGTGAGTGTGGAGTTATCAAGTTTGATCACAGTGCCTTTCGCCAGAGGCTGAAGCGCAACGGCTACATTATCTGAAGGATTAATTTTAATAAAAGATTTCAAGAAATCAACAACCTCCTTTATGTGAAAATAATGTATGTAAGAGCTTACATACAAATTACATCAACAAAACGGGAACGTCAATAGGAAATGGAAAAAAAGCTGAAAATGGTAAAAATACACAATGTGTAGTGCGAAAATTTGTCTGTTCTGCAAATACTTCGTGAATTGAAAATGATACTTATTTGTCGTATACTGTAAATAAAATGTAAGACCTTACATTTTGCTGAAACGGATAGAAAGGAGAGGAGAATTATTTTATGAAAGCATTTATGGACAAAGATTTTTTACTTTCAACAGAAACTTCAAAAAAGTTATTTCATGAGTATGCAGAGACAATGCCAATTGTAGATTACCATTGCCATATCAATCCCCAGGAAATTGCAGAGGATCGTAAGTTTGAGAATATTACCCAGGTGTGGCTTGGTGGCGATCATTATAAATGGCGTCAGATGAGATCAAATGGAGTAGATGAGTACTACATTACAGGTGGTGCCAGTGATCGTGAAAAATTCCAGAAATGGGCAGAAACTCTTGGGAAAGCAATCGGAAATCCGCTCTATCACTGGAGCCATCTGGAATTGCAGAGATATTTCGGATATACAGGATATCTGAACGGAGATACAGCTGAAGAAGTGTGGAACCTGTGCAACAAAAAGCTTCAGGAAGATGATATGTCTGTAAGAAACATTATCCGCAAGTCCAATGTAAAATTAATCTGCACAACAGATGATCCGGTAGATGATCTGAAATGGCATAAAGTTCTTGCAGAGGATGACAGCTTTGAGGTGAAAGTGCTTCCTGCATGGCGTCCGGACAAGGCAATGAATCTGGAAAAACCGGAATATCCGGAATACATGAAAAAGCTTTCACAGGTCAGTGGCGTTGAAATTGCTGATTTCGCAGATCTGAAAGAAGCCCTTCTTAAGAGAATGGAATTCTTTGCACAGATGGGATGCAGCGTATCTGACCATGCACTGGAATATGTTATGTATGCGCCTGCAGCAGAAGAAAAAGTAAATGAGATCTTTAAAAAGAGACTGAATGGCGAAAGCATTTCAAGAGAAGAAGAAATGATTTTCAAGACAGCTTTTATGCAGTTTGTTGGAAAAGAATATCATAAAAAAACTGGGTAATGCAGATCCATTATGGATGCAAGAGAGACAACAATGCATTTATGTATGAGCAGCTCGGACCGGATACCGGATATGACTGCATCAATAACTATGCGCCAAGTGCTCAGACAGCAGATTTCCTGAATTCTCTGATCGCATCAAATGAACTTCCAAAGACAATCCTGTACTCCCTGAATCCCAATGACAATGAAGCAATTGGAACAATCCTTGGCTGCTTCCAGGGAACAGAGGCAGCAGGTAAAATTCAGCAGGGAAGTGCATGGTGGTTCAACGATCACAAAACAGGTATGATCGCACAGATGACATCACTTGCAAATCTGGGACTGCTTGCAAACTTTGTTGGCATGCTTACTGATTCAAGAAGCTTTTTGTCCTATACCAGACATGAGTATTTCCGCAGAATTCTTTGCGAGCTTATTGGCGGATGGGTGGAAAATGGAGAATATCCGGCTGATTATAAGACTTTAAAGGAAATCGTGTGTGGAATTTCATACAATAATGCAGTAGACTATTTTGGGTTTGACCTGTAAAATGATTGATATCAGAAAGCTTATTTTCTATTATTACCAGAACGAACAGGAGAACGATAGTGAATATATATGATATTGCAAAGCTGGCAAATGTTTCCATCGCAACAGTATCCAGAGTGGTCAATAACAGTCCGAAAGTCAGCCCGAAGACAAAAGAAAAGGTTCTTGCGGTTATGAAAGAAAATGAATACACGCCGAATGCGTTTGCCAGAGGCCTTGGTCTTGGGTCGATGAAAACAGTAGGAATCATCTGTCCAAATATTGACGATATCTATATGGCAAAAGCAGTATCTTATCTGGAGCAAAATCTTCATGCTCATGGATATGACTGTATTCTTGGCTGCAGCGGATTTAAACAGGAAGAAAAGGAGGATTATGTCAGACTCCTTTTGTCTAAGAAAATAGACACGCTGATACTGGTTGGTTCTACATATGCAGGAAATGGTAAAGATGAATCTGACACAGATTATATTCGGGAGGCAGCGGAACAGGTTTCCATATTTATGATTAACGCAAAGGTTTCAGGCGATAATATTTACTGCACCTATGCGGATGATTTTCAGGCTACTTATGAAGTGACGAAAGCCTTTATTCGGAGAGGAAAAGAGAAAATTCTTTTTATGTATGATTCAGAATCCTACAGTGCCAGGCAGAAAATGGCGGGATACGAAGCTGCATTGCAGGACGCCGGATATCCCATTCGTGGAAATCTGAAATTCAAGACCAGAAATGACATTGAATATACGCGAGATATGCTGCTTGAATACAACCGGACCCTCGATTTCGACAGCGTCCTTGCAACGGAGGATGGAATTGCAATCGGAGCAGTAAAGTATGCAAAGATTAAGGGACTGGCGATTCCTGAGGAACTGGCGGTCGTCGGATATAATAACTCAATTCTTGCAATCAGCAGTGATCCTGAGCTTACATCGGTGGACAGTAAGCTGGGGGTAATGTGCAAAAAGACAGTGGAACGGATGATAGACCTTCTTGAGAGAGAAATACAAATTGAAAAGAATGTGTGTGTTCCATGCGAAATAGTCCGCAGATGTACAACGGATTTCTGATCTTGTTTCATATTTAACCGAATCAAGTAAGTCCCTGCGGAGGTTGCGAAAAGCAATACTTAAAAAAGGTGCATTTTGGCACCTTTTTTGTATTTGCGGATATACTGATAAAAAAGGGGATTTTCCATGTTTCCTGTAGAGCCGATTTCCGGAAAAATGCTGGATTATTATGTTGGACGGAAAGATTCCTTTCTTATAGATTTAAGAAATCCGAAAGAGTACCATACCGGACATATAAAGGGAGCGGTAAATGTGCCATATGAGAAGTTTGAAGAAATGCAGACATATGATTTTCCAAAAGGGAAAATACTGGTGCTGTATTGCGACCGGGGCGGGGCAAGTCTTCAGGCGGCCAGGATTCTGGCGCGAAATGGATATAAGACAAAAACGGTGATCGGGGGAATGAAGGAGTACAGAGGGAGAAATCTGATATGCGATATATGAGAAAAAATTCAAAAGAGTACTATCTTGTAATTTCCATCAAGGCATGATAATGTAAAGAAGAAAAATGTCCTTTTCATGAAGTTATGTAAATCGAAAAGGAGAGAGACAATTCGAACACTAAAAACAGAGGAGAAACCAAGTTTATGAAATATATGTTTGCTTCTGACATCCATGGTTCTGCTTACTATTGCAGGAAAATGCTGGATGCTTTTGAGAAAGAAGGGGCAGAGCGCCTGGTTCTGCTGGGCGATCTGCTTTATCACGGACCAAGAAATGATCTGCCAAAAGAATATGCACCTAAGCAGGTAATTCCCATGCTGAATGCCATGAAAGACAAAATTTATGCTGTGCGCGGTAACTGTGAGGCAGAAGTGGATCAGATGGTTCTGGAGTTTCCGGTGATGGCAGATTACTGCATTCTGGCAATTGACGGCAAGACGTTTTATGCGACTCATGGACATGTTTATAATCAGAATAACCTGCCGCCCTTATGCGAGGGAGATATTTTGATCCATGGTCATACCCATGTGCTGAAAGCAGAGCAGATGGAGGGATACATTCTTTTGAATCCGGGTTCCGTATCCATTCCGAAAGAAGGAAATCCGCCTACCTATGCAGTGCTTGAGGACGGTGTTTTTTCCATCATGGATTTTGACGGGAATATTGTAAAAAGCATAGTTCTTTAAGAAGGGAAAAACGGTGAATGAGTACAGAAAGATTTGAACTGATCGCTCCCTGCCATTTTGGCCTGGAAGCGGTTTTGAAAAGAGAAATACTGGATCTGGGATATGAGATCAGCAAGGTGGAGGATGGCAAGGTTACTTTCCTGGCAGATGCCAGGGAATTGCAGATGCCAATGTTTTTCTGCGCACTACAGAGCGTATTCTTCTGAAGATTGCGGAAGTGAAAGCTGAGACATTTGATGAGCTTTTTGAGGCAACGAAAGCTTTGCCATGGGAACGTTACATTCCAGCAGATGGCAAATTCTGGATTGCGAAAGCCAATTCAGTGAAGAGTAAGCTGTTCAGCCCGTCTGATATCCAGTCTATTATGAAAAAAGCCATTGTAGAGCGTCTGAAGGGCGTATATAACGTGTCCTGGTTCCCGGAGGATGGAGCGAGTTTTCCTATCCGTGTGGCGTTTATGAAGGATGTGGCAACTATTGGAATCGATACTTCCGGTGTTTCTCTTCATAAGAGAGGGTATCGTCAGATGACCGTGAAGGCACCTATTACAGAGACTCTTGCCAGCGCATTGATTATGTTAACTCCGTGGAAAAAGGACAGAAGTCTTGTGGATCCCTTTTGCGGAAGCGGTACTTTTCCAATCGAGGCGGCTATGATGGCTGCAGATATTGCACCGGGTATGAACCGTTCTTTCCTTGCCGAGGACTGGAAGCATGTTGTGCCGAGAAGATGCTGGTATGAGGCTGTAGAAGAGGCTCAGGACAGAATGAACCTGAAAATCGAGACAGATATTCAGGGCTATGACATAGATGCTGAGGCACTGAAGGCAGCCAGGGCAAATGCAAAAATGGCAGGGGTAGAAAGCCTGATCCATTTTCAGCAGCGTCCTGTGAAGGAGCTTCATCACCGAAGTCTTACGGATTTATTATTACGAATCCACCTTATGGTGAGCGTCTGGAAGAAAAAGCAGCTTTGCCGCAGCTTTACCGCGA
>ENA-OQEX01001197-OQEX01001197.1-human-gut-metagenome-genome-assembly--contig:-NODE-1197-length-10352-cov-2.277555_pt1 | contig 10352 bp, 11 predicted proteins | sample MGYA00242802_ERZ504649 | MGnify/ENA primary metagenome ERZ504649 (study PRJEB26092, sample SAMD00036194) | human gut metagenome | host: Homo sapiens | study: EMG produced TPA metagenomics assembly of... | reverse complement strand
TCCAAATCGAAGAATCTATCTGCATTCTTATCCAAAGTATCTGCATCGGCAGAATCTGTTACAGGCACACCCATTGACCAGCTTGAAAAAAGGCTGGCACTTTTAAAATATTGATTGGAGGACTATCACTATGGCTATGACAATTCAGGAACTGAGAGAAAAGAGAAAGAAGGCTTGGGACACTGCCCGTGATTTTCTCGACAGCAAGAGAAACGCAAACGGCGTTCTCAGCGAGGAGGATTCCAAGACCTACGATGCAATGGAACAGACTATTGTAGACCTTGGAAAGGAAATTCAGCGTCTGGAAAGACAAGCTGAAATCGAAGCTGAAATGAACAAAGCAACTTCCACTCCTGTTCTCGGTAAGCCTGCAACTCCGAATGCAACGGAAAAGACAGGTACAGCAAGCGACAATTACAAAACAGCATTCTGGAACAGTATCAGAAACCGCAACTGGATCGATGTCCACGATGATTTGCACATTGGCACAGACGCAGAGGGCGGTTATCTTGTTCCAGATGAGTTTGTGCGCCTGTAAAAGGCGATGTTTACAGTAGATTAGGCTCTACACCGCACAGCAGAGCGGTTGTCAATCTGCCTAACCGATGACAGGAAACTGGACACGGGAACACAGCACGGCAGAAACGCAGGAAACGTCAAAAGGATATGAGGCGAGTAGTACCTGCAATGACAAGATAACATAAGGATAAGGCTGGATTGCCAAAGCAAAGGTTAGCTCCTTTTTCGTGGGAGGGTGTGGAAATTATCCTGAAACCACTCTCATGACCCCACCATAATATTGAATTCGTTATGGTGTCTGCTATAGGTCATGAAGCAAGCGTGAGAACACGTGAGATAAACCGAAATGATATCCGACAGTTATCACTTGCCTATAAGCATCGTTAAACAGGGATTGCCTAAGTGGAAATGCCGAAAGGCTATGTCTATTCGAGACTGAATATTCCATATGGCAACGGAGCTTCCGTAGTAGTCCGAGGTGGATAACGCCCACTACATGGCGAAGGGAAGCAGTTTGTTAATTCCAAAGTAAGAAGATGAAAGGGAGGAGAATCCTCATGAATCCAACATCGGAGATTTTGGAGCGTGTCAATAAAAGTTCCTCGGAACATCACGACGGAGTCTTTACAAGACTCTTTCGCTACCTTCTGAGAGAGGACATTTATTTTGCAGCTTACCAGAAATTATATGCAAACAAGTGGAGCAATGACTCCCGGAAGTGACAACGACACTGCTGACGGTTTTAGTGCTGAATATGTGCATGAACTGATTGAAGAATTGAGGTCAGGAAGTACAAACCGAAGCCTGTGCGCAGAGAATATATCAAGAAACAGAACGGAAAAATGCGCCCACTGGGTATTCCGTCATTTCGAGATAAACTTCTGCAAGAGGCGGTTAGAATGTTTCTGGAAGCAATCTATGAACCGTTATTTTATGACCAGTCACATGGTTTCAGACCGGAGAGAAGTTGTCATACAGCTCTCGACCAGATAAAGACAAATTTTCGTTCTGTAAAATGGTTCATAGAAGGCGACATCAAGGGTTGCTTTGACAATATAGACCACGCAGTGCTTATTAAAACGTTAGAAGTCAAAATCAAGGACAGCAGATTTATCAATATTATCAGAGCTTTCCTGAAAGCAGGTTATGTGGAAGATTTTCAATATCATACCACAATCTCCGGTACACCACAGGGCGGAATCATTTCCCCTATTCTGGCAAATATATACCTGCATGAGCTTGACCGGAAAGTCATGAAACTCAAGGAAAAGTTCGATAAGCATCTACACGACACCAGACACCGGAATATCTTCATTTAGCGAAAAGAAGGCAGACACTTCAAAAGAAGATTGACAGGGTAAAAGGTGAGGAACGTGAGCTTGCAATCAAGGAATATAAAGCGGTGTGCAATCAAAAATTGAAAACGCCCGCAAGAATGTCCGACGATAAAAAGCTTGTATACTGCCGATATGCTGATGATTTTCTAATTGGAATCAGCGGAAGCAGAGAAGACTGTGAAGAAATTAAAGAGATTCTGAGAGAATTTCTATCAACGCAGTACCATTTAGAGTTGAGTGCTGAGAAAACAAAGATCACACACAGTGCTGAACGAGTACGTTTCCTTGGTTATGACGTTGCGGTACGCCGAAGCCAGAAGATAAAGAAAAAGGCAAACGGTGTTAAACAAAGAACGCTGAATAACTCTGTAGAATTAACTGTACCTCTCGAAGATAAGATCATGCAGTTCCTGTTCAAAAACGACATCATAGAACAAAAACCAAACGGAGAAATCTGGGCGGTTTGCGTTCCAAGATTAAGACATCTTTCGGAAGTGGATATTGTGAACAGGTATAATGCACAAATCCGTGGCATTTGCAATTATTACTGCTTAGCAGCGAATTATGATAAGCTGAATTATTTCCGTTATCTTATGGAATATAGCTGTCTAAAGACGCTTGCAAGCAAAAGCAACAGCACAACGAGAAAAATCATCCAAAAATATCGTCATGATGGCAAATGGGCTATTCCCCATGAAGTTAAAGGCGGTATCAAATATGCAAAGCTTGTCTCGTTAGCTGACTGCAAAGCCGGTAAGTTGATGTCCGATAAAGACCCATGGCAATACAAATCCTTTGACCCGAAAAAGCTGTCACAATATGTGCGGTTAAGCGCAGGGGTATGTGAGCTGTGTGGTGATAATAGTGATTCCTGCTGTATTTATCATGCAGGTAAAATGAAGAATCTGAAAAGCACTACGGAATGGGGCAAGAAAATGCTTCACATGAGACGTAAAACGTTGATTGTTTGCCCGAAATGCTTCAAAAAGATTCACAGGGAACAAAATAAATGACATGTCAATAATGAATGGAAAGCCGTGTACATCGAGAGGTGTAAGCACGGTTTGGGAGGGGCTTTGTGCAAACCTGTCATCGAAAGATGATAAGGCGGCACACTGCTACCTCACGAACGAAAACTGGTGGAGGCGTTGGAGGAAGAGAGCATTTTCCGTCAGATGGCAACGGTTATCAAAACTTCCAATGGCGACCGCAAGATTCCGATTGTGACTTCCAAGGGCGAGGCTGTCTGGATGGACGAGGAACAGCAGTATTCTCTTTCTGATGATACATTTGGGCAGGCATCGCTTTCTGCATATAAGCTGGGAACAGCAATCAAGATTTCTGAGGAACTGCTGAACGACAGTGTATTTGACCTGCCGTCCTACATTGCCCGTGAATTTGCCCGTCGTATCGGTGCAAAGGAAGAAGAGGCATTCTTTGTTGGTGACGGCAAGGGCAAGCCGACAGGTATCTTCCATACCGTAGGCGGTGCAGAAGATGGTGCAACAACAACCGGTGCAAACATTACCTTTGATGATGTGATGGAACTGTTCTATTCTCTCAGAAGTCCGTACCGCAAGAAGGCTGTGTGGGTTCTCAACGATTCCACGGTTAAGGCACTTCGTAAGCTGAAGGATAACACAGGCAACTATATCTGGAATCCGTCTGTGCAGGCGGGTGTGCTGGATACCATTCTCAATCGCCCTTACAAAACATCAAGCTATGTGCCGGAAATCAAGGCTGGCAACAAGTGTATGGCATTCGGTGACTTTAGTTACTACTGGGTGGCTGACAGACAGGGACGCTCTTTCAAGCGACTGAATGAACTCTTTGCTATGACCGGACAGGTTGGCTTTCTTGCAAGTCAGAGACTGGACGGCAAACTGATTCTCCCGGAGGCTATTAAGACACTTACCATCAAGAAAGCGTGATGTAAATGATAACGCTGAAAGAAGCGAAAAATTATCTGAGAGTGGATTACGATGAGGACGACAGGTTGATTCAGAATCTGCTGCTTACAGCTAAAAATCTGGTAATGGACGTTGGCAGAATGGACGAGGATGCTTTTGCCAGAAATGAAGATACGGTGCGGACAGCGATGCTTTTCGCACTTGGTTATCTTTATGAAAACAGAAGTAATCCCGATTATCAAAAGCTAACGCTGAATCTCAGGTCAATTCTGTTTGCACAGAGAGAGGGCGTGATGTAATGGAAATCGGAAATCTGAATCAGAGAATTACCATTCTGGAACACAGAACTGTTATTGACGAGATCAGCAACCATATCACCAAATGGGAAGAAACATTCTCCCTGTGGGCAAATGTGACCGTGAAAACAGCAAGTGAAACCACTGATGCAGGAATAACCAAAGAGGTACAGAAGCTTGAATTTCTCGTTCGTCAAAGCCCTGCATCACTGAACATCAACAGCACCAATTTCCGTATACTGTTCCGAAACAGTATCTACAACATCACAGGAATTATTCCCCTTTATGACCACAACGATTACCTGAAAATTGAGGGAGAAACAAGAAAGGCAGGTGTCCCCGATGACTTCAATTGATAATATGGCTGCTGAAATCATGAAAGGTCTGACGGAATACGCCGACCTTTGCAAATGAAAGCATGAAAAAGGCTGTAAAGAAAACTGCCACAGAGGTAAAAAAAGAAATCTCCGCCAATGCACCAAAGGACACCGGTGCTTACGCAAAAAGCTGGGCAGTTAAAAAGACAAAGGAAAACAGCCATTCTCTGGAAATGACTGTTCACAGTAAGAATCGCTATCAGTTGGCACATCTCCTTGAAAAAGGCCACGCCAAGCGTGGCGGCGGACGTGTGGCAGGAAAAGCGCCATATATCCCCTGCAGAGGAAAACGGCGTACAGCTGTTTGAAAAACTGATCGAGGAGGCACTTAAATGACCTACGAACAAATCGCAGAATGATGGAAGAAATGGGGCTGCCTTTTGCTTACCACCATTTCGCTGAGGGCGAAAGTCCAGCACCTCCTTTTTTACTATTTTTATCTCCCGGAGAGAATACATTTTCTGCGGATAATCAGATGTATTTCAGCTTTAAACAGCTGGATATTGAATTATATACAGACATTAAGAATCCTGAACTGGAAAAGCAGATAGAACAGGTTCTGAAACGTCATAAAATCTACTATACAAAATCAGAAGTATGGATAGAGTCCGAAAAACTCTATGAAGTACTTTACGAAACGGAGGTATAACTTATGGCAAACAAAAAGAATAAGGTTAAATTCGGTTTGCAGAATGTGTACTGGGCAAAGATTAACGAATGGGGTGTAGACTCCGATGGCAACAGGACTTTCCCTGCATATGGAGAGTCAAAGCATCTGCCGGGTGCTGTATCGTTATCTATTGATGCAAACGGCGAGGCCGAGAATTTTTACGCGGACAACGGTGTATATTACGTGATTAACAACAACGCCGGCTACACCGGTGACCTTGAAATTGCCCTTATCACAACCGAATTTGCGACGGAAATCCTTGGAGAAATTCTCGACAACAACGGCGTTCTTGTGGAAAGAAATGATACAGAACTTGCACAGTTTGCATTGATGTTTGAGTTTCTTGGAGACAAGCACCACATCAGACACGTGATGTATTGCTGCTCAGCTTCACGTCCTGCGACAGAATCTGCAACTACAGAGGAAAGCACAGAAGTTAAGACGGAAAAGCTGACGCTCAAGGCGACGCCTTTGCCGACGGGTCTTGTAAGTCCAAGACAACTGAAGTACATCGGATACAGTTTACAACAACTGGTTCAAGACACCCTACAGCCCAAGTACACAAACAGCCACAACAACTACCAAGACATCTTAAGGAGGTACTGCTATGTCTATCAAGAAGAATATTACCATTGACGGTATGGAGGTACCATTCAAGGCAAGTGCAGCTGTGCCACGTCTTTATCGTCTGAAGTTCCACAGGGATATTTACAAGGACTTTGCATCGCTGAAAACGGATGTGGAAGAGGGAGATGAGAACAAAAGCGAACTCGATATTGAGAGCCTTGAGGTTTTCGAGAACATCGCCTACATCATGCAAAACACGCCGACCCGGAAAACGTTCCCGACAGCCCTGATGATTTCCTGGAACGGTTCAATACGTTTAGTATTTATGAGATTCTTCCTCAGCTGATTGAATTGTGGGGACTGAATACAGCAACACAGTTGAGTCTAAAAAAACATCGCCCGACTGACCGGCCGATGACTACTCCGCTTTTTCTCCTGAGATGCAAACAGCTCGGTCTTTCCATGACCGAGCTGGATTTGCTGACAATTGGGCTTATCAATGATATGTTCACGGAACGTGAAAATGATGATTACGATGGCTGGAATGAGGTCGCTGGACAGGCGGATTTTGATAATTTCTAAATAGCCTCTTTACTTTTTCTCTTTATGCAGTATAATAAAGGAAAAGATTCTAAGGGGTGGAAATATGAGTAATTTTAGAGATGAAGATTATGCTTATATTCTTGGAGATTGTCTGCATGATATTTTTTATGTTGATTCATCTTACCGTGGAAAAATTGCTCAAATGAGGTTGCTTTCTGAAATAATAGTAAGGAAGCTGATCGATTATAATCCAGATGATCAGTTGACAATCGGTGACAAGGAAGTCCTAAAGACTGTAAAAGCTCTCACATACGGAGACCATTTTAAGAAATGTATTCTTGCTGTTAAGAATGATACAACTGACTATTACGCAGCGAATTCCTGTTCACATTCAAAAGTACGTTCGCAAATAACACAAGATGATTATAACAAGATCTATGAGCATTTACTTGATCTTATTTCTTGCTTATTTATTCAGTTCTTTTCCAAGCATACTTTTGGCACGAACCAAAAGATAGTTAGCTGTTTTTCTTTGCTCCCGCCTATTATTCGATACAAGGTGCTGAGTTTTTTATATGCTAATGACAACCATAACATTATTTTGATCGATAAATTAGTGTTAGTAACATTAAAAGAATTTGGGAAGGAAAAGACGACTCAATGGCTTGAAGACAATAAAGCTCATTTGACTTCAATTCCAACTGATTTTTATGATAATATGTATCAATACTCTCTACGAACAGTGGCAACAAACATGAAAGCAACATATCAAACAATGGAAGAGGCAAAGGTGTTCTTCAATCACAATAAAAAAGCTTTTGTTGAGGACACCGAGGAAGAGGTGCGAGACTTTGCCAAATTGATGGAATTTTTCTATACCGGAAGAAAGCTGGACACAAAAATAGTTCCGTCAGAATATGTTGTGAGCTTTCATGACAAAAATAACTGCCATTTATGTAAGGAGGAATGATTTGTATGCCGTACAATGCTTTAGGTGATCTGTATAAGATCGAAGTTGTCAAAAGGCTTCAAAAAATGGGATGCAATGTCAAAAGTGTTCATGCCTTAAATCTGATTTTAGAGAAAATGGGCATCCTTATTCATTCTGGAGATCATTGGCTCACTTCAAAAAACGGGGTTAAGTACACCATATACAGCAGTCAAGTATTCGATGCTGATGCGTGGCACCCTTCAATTGTTGATGCTGTTCTTGAATATTTACAAAATAGCGGAAGAGCCTAAAATATTAAATACACACAAAGCACTTGCTACGGCAGGTGCTTTTTTCATGCCTTTTTGCAGGAGGTGAAACCACATGGCAAACAGAATCAAAGGCATTACAGTTGAAATCGGCGGTGATACCACCAAACTTTCCAAGGCTCTGGAAGGTGTTAACAAGAACATCAAGAGTACTCAGACGCAGCTGAAGGACGTGGAAAAGCTTCTGAAGCTTGACCCGAAAAATACAGAACTGCTTTCCCAGAAACAAAAGCTGCTTGCTGACAGCATTGCTACTACCAAGGAGAAACTCACCACGCTGAAAACTGCCGCAGAACAAGCCAATACTGCACTCGCCAATGGTGAAATCTCTCAGGAACAGTATGACGCATTACAGCGAGAAATTATCGAAACCGAACAGGAACTCCGCAATCTCGAAACCGAAGCCGGCAAAGCATCGGACTCTTTGAAGCAAATCGGTGAAGCCGGAGAGATTCTCCAGAATGTCGGGGACAAGATTTTCGATGTTGGTGCTACACTTACCACAAAGGTTACAGTTCCGATTGCCGCCGCAGGTACAGCAGCAGTCAAGACAGCATCTGACTTTGATTCTGCTATGTCGAAGGTCGCAGCTGTATCCGGTGCAACCGGTGATGACCTTGAAAAGCTTCGTGATAAGGCTCGTGAAATGGTTCGAAAACGAAGTCTCAGCATCGGAAGCTGCTGAAGCAATGAACTACATGGCTATGGCAGGCTGGAAAACCGGCGATATGCTTTCCGGTATTGACGGTATCATGAACCTTGCGGCTGCGAGTGGTGAGGATTTGGCAACCACATCGGATATTGTCACTGATGCGCTTACTGCATTCGGCTTATCCGCTGCTGACAGCGGTCATTTTGCCGATGTTCTCGCTTCTGCAAGTTCCAACGCCAATACCAATGTATCTATGCTTGGTGAATCCTTCAAGTACTGTGCTCCGATTGCGGGTGCTTTGGGATTCTCCTGTGAAGATACAGCCGAGGCATTAGGCTTAATGGCAAACGCAGGCATCAAGTCCACACAGTCCGGTACTTCCATGCGTTCCATTATGACCGCACTTTCCAGTGAGGTCAAATTCTGCTCCTCTTCTTTCGGAGAAATGGAGATTGCAACCAGCAATGCGGACGGCTCCATGCGTGACCTTTCCGATATTCTTGCCGACTGCCGAGTGGCATTTGACCAGATGTCTGAATCTGAAAAAGCAAGCGCAGCACAGGCTCTTGTGGGCAAGAATGCCATGTCAGGCTTTTTGGCTTTGATGAATGCTGCACCCCAGGACGTTGAAAAGCTGTCATCTGCGATTGCGAACTGTGACGGCACATCGCTTTCTATGGCGGAAACAATGCAGGACAACCTTGGCGGTCAGCTGACTATCTTAAAATCACAGCTGGAAGAACTGGCTATTTCTTTCGGCGAAATTCTGATGCCTGTCATCAGATCAATCGTAACGAAAATTCAGGAATTTATTGATAAACTCAACGCCATGGACCCTGCCACAAAGGAGACGATTGTGAAAGTTGCTCTCGTTGCTGCGGCAATGGGTCCTTTATTGGTGGTAATCGGCAAAGTCATATCCTCGGTGGGAAGTCTGATGACTTTTATCAGCAAAGTTCCGACTATAATTGCAGGTGCAAAGACAGCATTTTCCACTCTTGGAGCTGCCATTGGCGGTATTTCTGCACCGGTGGTGGCTGTGATTGCAATCGTTGCTGTATTAGTTGCCGCCTTTGTAAATCTGTGGAATACCAATGAGGACTTCAAAAATAGCATTCTCTCCATTTGGGAACAGATAAAAGCTACATTTGAAAGGCTTACTTCCGGAATCGTCGACCGCATCAATGCTCTCGGCTTTGACTTTGAGAGCTTCGGAGAACTGGTGAAAGCCGTGTGGAATGGACTTTGTGAAGTTCTTGCCCCACTGTTTGAGGGCGTATTTCAGCACATTGCAGATATTTTTTCTTTCGTAACCGACACCATTTTAAGTATTCTCGACATTTTCATCGGTCTGTTTACCGGAGATTGGGATCAGTGCTGGAATGGCATAAAAGACCTCTTTACAGGCATATGGGATTTCATTGTAAACTCACTCAGCAATATTCTGAACACGCTGACAGGTGTGTTAGATGTATTCCTTGGCTGGTTCGGCACTTCATGGGACGAGGTCTGGACGGCAATCAAGGATTTCTTCATTGGCATATGGGACAGCATTTGCTCTTTCTTCCAGTCCATTGCCGATTTCTTTGTGAACACCTGGAATGCGATATCTTCATTCTTTACGGGAATTGTAACTGCTATTCACGATACTGCGGTTTCTATTTTTACGGCTGTTTATGACTTTTTCGCAGGAATCCTGACAAGCATTCACGATTTCTTCTCCACCATTTTCAATGCCATATGGACGGTCATTTCTACGGTATGCACCACAATCTACAATACGATTTCAAGCATATGGAATACGATATATGAGTTCATATCTCCGCTTTTGGAAGCCTTGAAATATCTGTTTGAGACGATTTTTCAGGCAATACATATCATTATCAGCAATGTGATGGACTGGATTTCTGAGAAGATACAGACCATATGGAATGCCATTGTGGAGTTTATCACCCCTCTGCTTGAAGGCATTAAGTCATTCTTTGAAACCATCTGGAATGCAATCAGTACTGCGATTTCCACAGTGATGAGTACGATTTCAAATATCATCACCACGGTATGGAACGCAATTTCAGGCTTTATTTCAAGTGTGATGAACACCATCAAATCGGTAATTTCCTCCATCTGGAACACCATCAGCGGTGCGATTTCAGGTGTTGTAAACGGAATCAGAAATACAATATCTTCCGTTTGGAACAGCATTTCTTCTACAATTTCATCG
>ENA-OQEX01001196-OQEX01001196.1-human-gut-metagenome-genome-assembly--contig:-NODE-1196-length-10358-cov-2.778419_pt1 | contig 10358 bp, 10 predicted proteins | sample MGYA00242802_ERZ504649 | MGnify/ENA primary metagenome ERZ504649 (study PRJEB26092, sample SAMD00036194) | human gut metagenome | host: Homo sapiens | study: EMG produced TPA metagenomics assembly of... | reverse complement strand
CTCCTTGAACATATTCATCAGTTCAGGCAGGTTGAAGAACTTCGCAAATCGGGTTCTGGCACGATAGCCGGTTCCCTCCGGTGCAAGCTCAATCGCAGTTGTTGTTTCTCCGAAGGTCGATGCCCAGGAATCAAAATGGGTCAGGTTCTTTTGCTGGAGCGTACTGTACTGGAGATAGCGCATGACCGTATAAAGCTCGGTCATCGAGTTACTTACTGGAGTACCGGTTGCAAAGATCACACCACGCCCGCCGGTCAGCTCATCCATATAGCGGCACTTCATAAACATATCCGAAGATTTCTGGCTTCGGAGGTGGACAGACCTGCCACATTTCGCATTTTTGTGTAGAGGAACAAATTCTTGAACGCATGGCTTTCGTCCACAAACAGCCGGTCTACACCCAACTGCTCAAAGGTAATGACATCATCTTTCTTGTCAGCGGCAAGGAGCTTGTCCAGTCTGGCTTCCAATGATTTTCGTGTTTTCTCCATCTGCTTGATCGTGAAGTTTTCGCCACGCTGCCATTTCAGCTCCGCAATCGCACCCTCGATCTCATCAATCTGCTCCCGCAGCTGCCGTTCCTGTCGTTCGGCAGAAAGCGGGATTTTTTCAAACTGGCTGTGACCGATGATGACTGCATCATAGTCACCCGTTGCGATACGAGCGCAGAACTTCTTACGGTTTGCTGTTTCAAAATCCTTCTTGGTGGCAACAAGGAGCTTGGCACTCGGATAGAGGTGCAGGAACTCGTTTGCCCACTGTAAGGTCAAGTGATTCGGCACAACGAACAGGGATTTCTGGCTCAATCCAAGCCGTTTACTCTCCATAGCCGATGCAGCCATCTCGAAGGTCTTGCCCGCACCAACTTCGTGTGCAAGCAGCGTATTTCCACCATATAGCACATGAGCGATAGCATTTCTCTGGTGTTCACGGAGGGTAATATCCGGGTTCATGCCGCCGAAACGGATATGAGAGCCATCATACTCACGAGGTCTGGTGGAGTTAAAAAGTTCGTTGTACTTGGTGGAAAGGGTTTCTCGTCTGTGCGGATCTCTCCAAATCCAATCTCGGAACGCATCCTTGATTGCCTGCTGTTTCTGCTGTGCCAGGGTAGTTTCTTTTTTATTGAGGACACGCTTCTGCTTACCATCTGCATCTTCAATCGTATCATAGATACGAATATCCTTCAGATTCAGCGTTTCCTCCAGAATCCGATATGCGTTGGCTCGCTCTGTACCGTTAGGTGACATACGCCGCCACATCGTTGTAGTTGGGAGAACTCTTACCGTTGATGCGCCACTCTGCGGTCAGCTCGGAGAACTTGACCTCAATGGAACGGCGCAAGTAATACGGCGTTTCAAAGGTTTCCTCCATGAACTGCTGAATATAATCGGCATCAATCCATGTTGCACCCAAACGCACATCAATCTCGGACGCATCCAAGTCCTTCGGCTGTGCTTTCTGCAAGGCTTCCACATTGATGTGGAAGGAAGAATCCCTGTCTGCCGCCATCTGTGCGACACGCAGCTTGCTTCTTACATCACCGGAAAGGTAATCATCGGCAGTCTGCCATCCAACTTCCACAGCATCGGGAGCCATCGGGTCTTTGAAGATCACCCCTCGAAGCTCTGCCTGAATCGCATCGTATTCTCCAGGTGTTCCAAGCAGCTGTGCCATAAACGGCAAATCCACCTTGCCACGCTCACCGATAGAGATTGCCAGAGCTTCGGACGGCGTATCCACGCTCGTCACTCTGCGTTCCGGCTTGATGGTTCGCTTGGTGAACATATCCGCCTTGCTTTTCAGATTGCCGTCCTCATCCACATTTTCCAGAGAACACAGGAGATAGTAGGAGGAATCGTCAGCAAATGCCTGACCATTGGCTCGATTATTGATAAGCCCGTTCTTTGCGGCAAACGCATCGTAGGCATCATTCAGTTCTGCCTGTTTCTGAGTAATCATTTCATCCGGGTAATCCTCAAGCTGATATTCGATCAGCTCGTTGACGATACCACGAAGTTCCACCATGCCCATCACACGGTCTTTTGCTTTCTCATTCAGGTCTACACGGCGCATCAGGGAGTTTTCACGGAAGTACACATTGCCATCCACCACGGTATAAGAGAAATTCTTTACATCCGGGGTTGCAGGAATGGTTTCGATTTCCTTACCCTTGTCAGCTTCGGGAAGCTCCACAGCCTGATAGGTTCCTTGGATGTGGGAAACTGCTTCTTTCAGAAGTTCGGACAGTTCCATGCCCTCAATGGGACGCACTGTAATGTCCATGCCGTAGGCGGTACTTTCTTCCACCGTATCGCCCAGAACCATTTCAGGATGAGCGACAAAGTAGCTGTTCATGGTGTGTCCTTCTTCGGTGCGGTCAAGGTTTACCCATTCCGGTACAATGTCAATCGGATGGTCACGCTTTTGCAGGAACAGGATGTCGGACACGACTTCCGTGCCTGCGTTTTTCTTAAAGGCATCGTTTGGCAGACGGATTGCACCAAGCAGTTCCGCCCTCTGCGCCATATATCGCCTTGCGTCAGAGTTCTTGGAATCCATGGTGTAACGGCTTGTCACAAAAGCGACCACACCACCGGGACGAACCTGATCCAAAGCCTTGGCAAAGAAATAGTTGTGAATGGAGAATCCCAGATTGTCATACGGCTTGTCGGACACTTTGTAGTTGCCGAAAGGGACATTACCCACAGCCAGATCGTAAAAGTCTCGGCGGTCTGTCGTTTCAAAACCGACTACTTTGATTTCTGCGTTGGGATAGAGCTTCTGAGCAATTCTGCCGGTGATGGAATCCAGTTCCACACCATACAAACGGCTGCTCTGCATTTCAGGAGGGAGCATACCAAAGAAGTTGCCGATACCCATAGCAGGCTCCAGAATATTTCCTGTTTCAAAGCCCATCTGTCCGACCGCATCGTAGATGGAGCGAATGACCGTAGGCTGGTGTAATGTGCGTTCAGGGTGGAAGCTCTTGCCGCAGCATATTCATCTTCGGAAAGCAGGTTTTTCAGTGTCTGATACTCCTTCGCCCAATTTCCCTTGTCCGGGTCAAAGGCATCTGCCAGACCGCCCCAACCGACATAATTCGACAAAATCTCCTGTTCTTCGGTAGTGGCGTTCCTGTTCTCGCTTTCCAGTTTGAACAGAGTTTCAATGGCTGCGATGTTTCTTGCGAATTTCTGCTTCGGTCCACCTTCACCGATGTTGTCATCCGTGATGTGGAAGTTCACCGCAGGAACAGGTGGGATTTCTCTGGTGGTGATGGACTGCTCAAGCTGAGCGATAATGTCCATGACTTCGGCATTCTGCCATCCGTCCACCTGGCATAATCCTGAATGATGGTGTCCTTTCCATCTACGCACTGTACGAAGTCCAGACTACCCGGCAGATCTCTGGTATTCATTGCACCCAGGGCTTTTCTCTGCGTGTCAGGAAGTGCATAGTAGGCTCGCAGGCATCATCAAAGGAACTGTATTCCTTGATGTCCAGCGCACCCCGCTTCTGAATGTCCTCGGCAACATAAAAATGATCGATGAAGTGTTCCGGTTCCTGCTGTTCGGGTTCCGCACTGGCTCTGACCTGTGCGTGTGCCTTTTCGTCAGGGTAGTCCCCATAGATACGGATGCACTTATGCTCCTGCTGATCGTAAACGGCAGCACCATCGTACTTGAATCCGTCATCCTCCATGGTTCCGTCCACATAGCCCTGGGCAGCTTTTTCCGCTTCTTCCAGAGTGTAGTAGTCCAGTTTATCATCGAAGCCGTTTTCAAAGTGATGGTAGGCGGCAACCAGATAGCGGGGAGCCATGCGCTCCTCGTAGCTGTTAATCATCTCAGGTGTCAGCCATTCTGGTTTGTCGGGAATCATTTCATACAGCTCACGCATCTTGGCAATCTGTGCATGGCGGTTGCCTGCCCACAGATGCTTTTCGCTGTGCTGTCCTGCACCAAGGAAGTATTCGCAGTCCATACGCAGACGGTCTAACAGCTGATACTCAGGGGTGTAGTCCCTCGGTTCGGTTTTGCCCAGAAAATCCTCTGTAACGGGCTTTTCTTCGGTTTGGGCATCAACCCTTACCGCATGGTTTCTTTCGTCCTGAGAGAGCATACGCTCGAAATTCTCACGATTCTCGGCACGGAAGATGGGATAAGCAAGCGTAGGGTCACGCAGCTGAACTTCTCTGTCCGTGATCTGCTCCACACGGAAAGCTGTATCGTCCAGATATACCGTGTCACCGACCTGATAATTCCATTTCGGTTCCTCGGAAGCAGATGCTTCCACAACTTCGGCAGGCTCTGCCACAGGCGCTTCTGGCTGAACCGACTCCATCGCAGCTACGGACTGACGAACTTCCTCCAAATAGTCATTGGCAAGCCATTCGTCCGTGAAGTATTCCGTAACGCCTTCCGGGTCTACATAGTAGTCATCGGTCTGATTATCCCAGATCGCATACTCGCCATCCTCGGTATCAATCACTGCGAAACGGTCATAAACATCTTCCAACGGATCAGTTTTAGCTTCTTCGATAGCCTGTCGTTCCGCTTCTTCCTCCGGGCTGAGGTAGCGTCCCTTTCGTATCAGACCGTCGATTCTCTGCACCACCTGCGCCCAGGACATCTGCAATTTATCGCAACCGCTCTTGGTGTAAGCAACACCCTTGGCATCGTGATCCTGACCGCTGTGCGTTGCACCAGAGCAGGCATGGGAATGACCACCGGTTCCGTATTCATGCTTCAGGAAGTCCATCTTTTCCTTGGCAGAATGATTCTCCTGCCAGTAGTTATAAATACGGGCTTTACCACCGGAAAAGCCGCTTCCACGGGTCAAGTCTGCATTGACTTCATCATCCGTAATGAACTGGCGGACAAGGGGCATCTGCATCATATCGGTCTGATACTCACGCAAAGGCATATTCAACTCATACAGCTGTTTCTGAATGAGATTCAGCTTGTGATAGTGAAAACGAAGCAGATCGGGATTTTCCGCAAGGGTTTTTCTAAATTCCGAATACTGCTGTACCAAGGTTGCGTGGAAACGAGGGTCATCCAACTTTTCAGCCAAGTCTGCGGTTTCGTCAGGGAAACCACGAAACGGTTCCTGATGAAGAATTGCCAGATAGTTGCTGGAACGGGCTTCTTCACTCAAATCGTGATAAAGATGCCACAGGGATTCTGCCAACTTCTGACGCTCATATCCGGATGCTTCTACCAGTTCCACATTAGTTGCGAACCGACCATTTTCAAGCAGTTCTCCAATGCGCTCGGCAACCGTTTCCCAAGAAACGATCTGCGCTCTGGGGCTGTCAATGGCAGAGGAACCTTTGGCAAGGTGGATACCGTCCTCGGCATACCACGCACAGATATTCCCGCTATCTTCTTTCAGACCATAGCCGCCGTGATAGACCTGCTTTAAGGTCTGAACGATTTCTTCCAACGGCTTCTGCTTCATATATTCCAGCGCTACGACTTTTCGGGCTTCATCGGTATTGCTACCAAGCAGAAGGAAGTGGTCGATTTCTTCCTGGGCAAAAGAAAAAGCAGAGGGCGTAAAGCTCTCTGCTCGGTCGATAAACTGATTTGTTCATTTTCGGAGAGGAAAAGGTTCAGACTCAGCTGTTGATAAGCTCCGTCATCACGACTTCCTCCGCCTGTGCTTTCAGGCTGTTCATGTGCTGCACCCACGCCATCTGCTGCGTTTCCTTGTCCGGTGCGGGGCTGTCCTTCAGGTACTGCTCCATCAGAAACTCCACTCTGGCTTTCGCTGTTTCCTCGATCTCCCACAGGTGCGGGAACAGGCTCTCCGTCAGAATCATGTCGTTCAGGAGCATCGGATTGTTCTGTTCCAAAAATGCTCGACGCATCCTGCCGTACTTGCCCAGAGGTTTCTCTCCCTCGTTCTCCAACTGAAGGTTCGGAATCTGATAATCTCCGGCCTGTCTGTAAGTCATCTCGCTCATAATCTGTACTCCTTTCGGTAGCTTTAATCTGCTCATGTTCTCCAATCGCTTTTTCGATTTCCTGAAACATCCTTGTGCTGATGGCATTCACCGCAGTACCAAGGGCATTTACCGTCTGTCTGGTGTTAAAATCAAACACCTTCTGGAAATCCTCATGCTCGAAGTAGTTGTCGGGACTTTCCACGAACCGGCAATACATCGTATAGGATACGCTGTTTGCCACCGCATTTTTGAAAGCTACTTCGATGTTGAGTTCATCATACTCCTCAAGGAAGCTGTTGGCAACGATGTCGAGGAACTGCTTTTTGTAATCGTCCCAATACTCAGCCGCCAGTGCGGATGCAATATCTTCAAGCTGTGCTTCCAGTACCCCGTCAGCGCAACACCGAAGGTACGCTCCATCGCTTCCATGACATAGGAGCGGTTTTCAGGCGTCACCTCCCACGGTTTCAGTTCCGGGGAAGAACGGCGAACGCCGGTATCCGCCACATCAAACACATAGCGCAGATACGGTTTATCCCTGTTCATCACAAACAGAGCAATGCCGGTAGAGCCACGCTTTACATATCTGCGGTAATTTTCAGCGTTCCAGTCCTCATAGGGCTTGCAAAAGGTCGCATTGGGGCGCTGAGCATAAATCATCACCTGTTCCGGATAGGTGAACTCATAGTTGCGGGACATCGTTCTCAAAAACGAAGTCCAGTTATCTGTGTTCGAGGTGATTTTCCCAATCGTTTCTTTTGCTAATCCGGAATAAAATCGCTCTTTTGCGTTCATTGTATCCCTCCAATCCTATCAATCCGGATAAAGGTTCAGCTTCTCAAAGGCGGCATCGTCCATGGCTGAAACTTACGGAGAACCGAGTCTGCCAAAGCAAAAAGCTCTGACTCGTCCTCCGAAAGCTGTTCCTTCATCAGTGTCAGTGCTTCACACAGCCCTGACCTTGTGCCAGGGCTGTAAAGCATCATCATGTTCCGCTCATCCTGTGTGAAATCCATCATTCAATCTCCCTTTCCGGGTGGCTCTTGGGCGGCTTATGGGAAACATCCGGCACGGGCTTTTCCTTTAACTGCTCCAACACCGAAGGACGTTCCTCTAATCCGGACGCTTTTCCGTTATTGATGATACCGTCAATCATCCCATAATCATCTTCCATTGCCATCTCTGCGTTTTTCAGGTAGTTTTCGGACTTCATAAAGTTTTCCAGCTTCTGAAACCCAACAGAATCTACATAGTGAAAGGATACCTCACCGACTACCTTTAAGGCTACGATGTCGCTGACCGACATACTGTGACCACGGAAATCATCCGGGTGGTCAATATTGAACTTTACATACAAATCTTCCAGCTGCCGATTCACATCCTCGGACATAGAAATGGAGCCATGATAGACCACCTCGTAACGGTCAATCTCAGGCTCCATTTCTTTCTTCTGAAGGTAGCTGTAATTTGCAAACATGAGCGGGATATTATCGTCTACATCTTCCCGCAGCTGAAGAATCGCATAGGAATCCGTGGGGCTTTCCAGAAAAGCAACCATTCTGTCATCCGGGGTGGTATTTCCGTGAACATCATCCCATTTTTCGTTTTTCATATCCGTGTCCTCCTTATCGTTCAGGCTCTTTGCGTTTGGGAGAGGGACTGGCAGGCGCAGCTTTTTCTGCGGCCTGTGCCAGTTTTTCCATGACCGACTCACGCTTCGGAGAGTCGAGCTTATCCAGCTGACTTTTCAGCACTTTGGCAACCTCAACCGCAGTTTCCTCACGGGCTTCTTCAATGGCTGTATTCAGGAACTCACGATACGGAGCCGTATTACCAGCGGCAAGATCTGCCTTGATTTCTTGGATATGCGCCTGCACATCATCGACCTGATCCATATATTCATAGGGGTCGAAGTTCTCTGCAAAACGGTCGAGCTTAAAAGCAAGCTCAGCGATAGGGTCATTGACCACCACCGCCTGTCTGCCGACTTCAAAAGCCTGCTCCATGACATCCTCATAGAACATTGCCCGCAGTTCCCGGCGCTCCAGCCGAAGGATTCCAGAATATCCCGGCGGACTTCGAGCATGGACAGTTCAGGGTTATCAACCTGACCGCCATCAATCTCGTTGTAGTTTTCATCCAACAGGGTGTAGTCGTAACCATCTTCGCAGGTCTGCACCGCAAGGATTCTATCCTTTCCGACCTTCCATGCGGCTTCATCGCCCATAATCTCAGGCTCCGGCATATAGCTTGCGCCGTTGCGCTCCATAATTTCTGCAAACTGGCAGATATGAAACACATTGTATCCGATCTGCGTATGATACTCGTCAATGAAGGTGCAGGGCTTCACAACCATTTCATCCGGGTAGTGAATCTGCACACAGCTGCCATCGGGGATATGAAACAAATCCTTATAATGGCTGTCGATAAATCGGATTTCCTTACCATCCGGGTTGTACTCATTTGTCATTTGCGCTTTCCTCCATTTTCAAATTCCATACTGAACTTCGTTTTGCCATCATCTGATACCTCCATAAAGACGGTGGCATCAAAGGTGTTGCCCGTTCTTTCGGACTTGCAATTCTTGAGCTTTACCTTGCCGGAACCAAGCAATTTCTGCGCCGTGGCAGAAGTCATGCTCTTGCCGATGCTCGCAAAGTAGCGATTGTTTTTCCAGAGGGCAAATTTGCAAGCTCTGTTGGAACAGAAAAATGCCTTGGCTTTGTCCTCTACAGCACTGCCGCAGAGCGGGCATTTGCCGATAGAATTGGCTTCTTTCGACATCATAACCTCGGAATCACGGATTACTTCATAGTTCTGAATCAGACCGGCAATCACATCTTTGATCTCGTCCATAAAGTCCTCGCTGGCATATTCGCCTTTCTCAATGAGCAACAATTTTTCTTCCCAATCCGCCGTCATGGATGGGGACTGAATCTGTTCCGGCATGACTGTTACCAGAGCCGTACCCTTGTGGGTCGGAATCAGGTGTTTGGTTTTCTTATCACCCTTACGCTCCAGAAAACCGATGCGAACCAGCTTCTCAATGATACCGGCACGGGTCGCAGGCGTTCCCAAACCTTTGCGCTCCACCTCATCAGGCATTTCGTCCGCACCGGCAGTTTCCATAGCAGAAAGCAGAGTATCCTCGGTAAAGTGTTTAGGGGGAGATGTTTTCCCTTCCTTGATTTCCGTGCCGCTGACGGTCATTTCGTCACCAACGGAAACAGAAGGGAGTGTCTGCACGTTTTCGTCGGATTTTGTCGAATCATTTTTCTGAACCAGAGCTTTCCATCCATCCTGCACAACAGTTTTGCCTTTGGTGGAAAACACGGTACCGCCACAGTCCAGCTCAATAACTGTCTCTGCGTATCGGTGCGGATCGCCAACAGCTACGCACAACCGATTCGAGATCAGTTGCAAAATTGCAAGTTCACCCTTGGGAAGTTCGCTCAGATTGCATTTCTGCAATTCTCTGGTCGGAATGATGGCATGGTGATCTGTGACCTTTTTGTTATTCACAACCTGCTCTGCATGAACTGGTATGTTATCCACATCCTCCACGGGGAATGTGTGGAAAGCCAGCTTTACGAGGTCGGTCAGGCTATGTGCCATATCTTCCGTCAGAAACCTGCTGTCGGTACGGGGATAAGTGACCAGTTTCTTTTCATAGAGGTTCTGCGTGTAGTCCAAGGTCTGCTGTGCCGTGTAGCCAAGCACACGGTTGGCTTCTCTCTGTAAACTGGTCAGGTCATAGAGCGCAGGCGGCTTTTCTGTTTTCTCCTTACATTCAGCTTTCTGAACGATTGCCACCGAACAGCTTTGTTTGACAGCTTCGGCTGCTGCCTTGGTTTTGAAGCGTTCGCTTGCAGCCGTAAAACCATCCAATCCAATCTGAACTGTGTAGAACAGTTCAGGCTTGAATGCGGAAATGGCAGCTTCTCGCATAACAGCCATAGCAAGGGTAGGGGTCATAACACGACCAACATTCAGGGTCTGCCCGTAAAGGGTCGAAAAAAGTCGAGTAGCGTTAATACCAACAATCCAGTCGGCTCGTTCTCGACACAGTGCTGCTTCATACAAAGCATCATATTCCGTTCCAGACCTGAGATTTTCAAAGCCCTCCTTGATTGCTACATCTTCCATCGAGGAAATCCAAAGCCGCTCAAACGGCTTTCTGCACCCGGCTTTGTGGTACACCAACCGAAAGATCAGCTCGCCCTCACGACCGGCATCTGTTGCACACACAAGACTCGCAACATCTTCTCTGGCCATGAGCTTTTTCAGAATCCCAAACTGTTTTTTCGTACCGGCAGAAACCTCATACTGCCAGTCCATCGGGAAGATAGGAAGGTCTGCATAAGCCATTTGCTGTACTTCGCATCATAGGCTTCCGGTTGTG
>ENA-OQEX01001195-OQEX01001195.1-human-gut-metagenome-genome-assembly--contig:-NODE-1195-length-10371-cov-2.214662_pt1 | contig 10371 bp, 10 predicted proteins | sample MGYA00242802_ERZ504649 | MGnify/ENA primary metagenome ERZ504649 (study PRJEB26092, sample SAMD00036194) | human gut metagenome | host: Homo sapiens | study: EMG produced TPA metagenomics assembly of... | reverse complement strand
TGACAATGCTCCCGCTGCTCCATCATATAAAACATTAGCAACTATATACGATAGTTTTTCTTTCTATTGCTTATATAAGATATCATAGCTGATTTCACTCCACCCGCAACCGTTTGCATTTTTCTTTTTAATCTCGTGAAGTTAAAACACCATCTATCATTCCAGATATTATCGAGTAAGCAACTTCTCTTGTACGTATTTTAAATCCTCTTAACGAACCTTTCTTTGCGATATAATGCAGAAATGCCTTCAATGATATATCTATCAATACACTAATAGCTGCACCTGCTATTGCATTAGCTACTTTTACTGCGATATGTCCACTAGGATCCACATAATTCACCGGATTATTCGCACAATACACATACAAATGCCCTGTCTCTGGTTTTGCCGTATCTCCACGATACGTATCTTCTGTTAAAAATCTTCCATCCTCTGGATCATAATACCTTGCATTGAGGTAATACAGTCCCGTAGTCTGGTCATAGATCCCTCCCGTATAACATACTTCATTGTCCGCCTGATCATCACCTTGGATCGTTGTCTCTCCAAAATCCGTATACTGGTAAGTCGCATCCACACTTCCGTCTTCTTTTACCAGACTGCTTGTACTTCCCTGGATATCTTTGTTGTAAAGATAATATTGTGTTGCATTCTGTTGAAATCTTTCTGTTGCGAGGACATTTCCATCGGTTCCGATCAGATTCTGTGAATTCTGGTTTCCATCTGTATCAGTTGTATAAGCCACAACTCCATCCTGATAATAATAGTTGATCGTCTCATCTCCATCGATCTTCTGGATCCGCTGTCCTTCTCCATTATAGATGTTCTGCTGAATCACTGCTGTCTTTCCGTCTTTTGTCACGGACACCTGACTTAATCTGTTTTCTGCATCATACACATAAATCTGATCTTCCCCAGTCCTTGTGTTCTTTACATCCGTCTGGTTTCCATTCGCATCGTAATCATACTGACGGACTTCTTCTACCGCAGTTCCTTTTTCTTTCGTGGATGTCTTTAACTGATCCAGTCCGTTATAAGTATACGATGTTGTCGTTGTTCCGTCATCTTCTTTGAGCCGATTTCCAACATTATCATAGGTATATGTGACCGTCTTTGTCTTATCATCCTTCTTATGATCTGTTGTTACCGTCTTTGTCAGTCGTCCAAGTGTATCATAAGTATAGACTTTTGTCTCATTAACTTTGTCTGCATCTTCCTTCGGATAGTTATTGACCTGCGTTTTCTTTGTGATATTAGAGTTCTTATCATAGCTGTACTGATAAGATTCCATCACTTTTCCTGTTTCAAGATCTGTGTAGGTCATCTCTTTGACACGGTCAAAACTGTCATAGGTATAGATTTTTTGAACTGCCTGAGCACCGTTCTTTAACCGATTTCTGTAGTCCTTGATCTCTTTGACCTTTCCATACGCATCGTAACTGTAACTTCTGAGGACTTTCTCTGTTGTCTGCCCCTTGGAATGCAGTTCTCCTTTGATCTCCTGCAGCCATCCGTTTTCATCATAAATATAAGATAATGACTGGATTCCGTCTTTTGTTGTCGGATAGGATACCTTACTGAGATTTCCATCCTCATTATAAGTATACCGGATCTGATGTGCTTTGATATCATCTGCCGTTGGCTGGGCATTCTGACTGATCTCTGCAAACGCTGTGATCCTTCCTCTTTGATCATAACTATATTCTGTATAACGGTATGCCGTCTCTGTTCCAGCGGACACTCTGTGATCTGTCATCTCTGACAGCTGGCCTTTATCATCATAACGATACCGGCTGGTCAGTGTTTTTGTTCCTTCTTTGTCATAAGACTGTGTTTTTGTAACCAGATTCCGGCTGTTATATTCATAGGTCTTTTTCGCCCCATTGGCATAGACTTCTGAGAGCTTATTTCCACGGTCATCATAGGTATACTTTGTTGTAATGGATTCACTGCCGTCTCCAAGATCCGATGTTGTTGTCACTGATCCGGATGCACTGGCTGTTTCCTGCTTGACATGTCCATTGGCATCTGTAACACTTGTTGTCGTTGATCCGTCTGAATTCACCTGATAGGAAACTTTTGTCTTCTGTCCTCCCTGTGTGATCTCGGTTACACGATTCTGGTCATCATAAGCATAGGATATCTGATCTCCATTACCATCGGTTTTTGCTGTCTCATTTCCCTTTGTGTCATACTCTGTTTTCTGTAAGATAGAACTGTTTCCAACCTTTACTGTGGCATCAGAAGTCCCTCTTGTGATCTCTGGATTCTGGATCGCAGCTGTCTGTTTTCCTTCTTTGTCATATAACTGCAAGGCAATCTTTCCATCTCCGGAAGTCTTTGTTCCAAGACTGATCGTTGCGATCTCTTTTCCGTCACTGGTGAATACATGATCCGTATATAATCCATGGCTGAAACTTCTGACAGTCTGTCCCGCTGCATCTGTCCATGACTTTTCACTGACACGTCCATTGGTCTTTGTTGTCTGAACGCTCAGATTCTGATAGTCTTTCATTCCATTCAACGTATGGATCTGTGCATCTTCATATCCATAGGAAGTTTCCGTGACAGTATCTGTTCCGTCTGCTGATTCTGTTGCTTTGACTACACGATTGACAGAATCATATTGATAAGCTGTCTTTACTCCTGATGCACTGGTTTCTGTTGCTACGGTTCCGTTATCATCGTATGTTTTAGATTCTGTCTGTGTCACTCCATCGGATGTTACTTTCGTCTGTATCGCTCTTCCCATGAAATCATACGATGTTTCCGTACTGCTTAAGATATTTCCTTTCCTGTCTTTACTGGTATTTTCTGTTTCACGCCCCATGGCATCTGTTTTATCACAGATGTCTCTTTCTCTTCTCCCTGTGTCGTTGTTGTTGTCTGTGTCGTTCCATGTACAGTATCCTGATATGTCGTTTGTTCTACAGAATCAGGGGCTCCTTCCTTTGTTGTCGTGACTGTTGTTGCTGTCCGTGATCATCATAGGATGTGACTGTTTTGGTCTCTTCTTTTTCCTTGTCTGTTTTGATTCCGTCTGCCTGTGGGAAGATACCGTCGTTGTTCCGTCTCCATAAGAAAGCTGCTGGTATTCTCCATTCGGACGGATAAATCTTTCTGCTTTTTCTCCTGTATAAGTGATCTGGTACCCGTTCTTCTTTGCATCAATGATCTTGCTCATCTTCCCATTACTTCCATAAGCATATGCCTGATCTACGGAGCTGTTTCTCCGCTGTTTTTGTGAGAAACATTTGCAAGTTTCCCTTCATCATATGACCGAGGATTCCCACTCTAGTTTCCTAACTATGATTATAGGCTCTCAACTCACAATTTTCAATGGCTTCTTTTCCTTTACTCTTGACGGAGAAAAGGCATCTATGATAGTATAAAGTTTAGTTTCACAGATTACGGACCATTTGAAAGGGATAACGACTGTAGGGCACATTTTTTGTGCTCCTGTCGTTGTCCCTTTTTTGTGCACATATTAAAGAAAAGGAAGGAAAGAGACATGTATTTAATGATTGATAATTATGACTCATTTGTATATAATCTGAAAGCTTATTTTGAAGAGCTTGGAAAGGAAATTGCCGTCATCCGCTGTGACAAGATCACGCTGGAAGAGATTGAAGATATGCAGCCTTCCGGGATTATTCTCTCGCCAGGGCCAAAACGCCCGCAGGACGCGACGCTTTGCATCGATATTGTAGAAAAATTCCAAGAGAAAATACCGATACTTGGCGTCTGCTTAGGTCACCAGGTGCTAGGACTCTGCTCTGGTGCAACGGTGGAAAAAGGGATATTTCCGATCCATGGGAAAATCTCTGAGATTTCCAACAATGGGCTTCGTCTCTTCGCCGGTCTTCCGACGAAATTCAATGTAACAAGATATCATTCCCTCGTCGTAAATAAAGACACTATTTCCAATAACTACAGCATCGATGCCACAACCGCGGACGGTGTTGTCATGGGGATCTCTCATAAAACGCTTCCACTATACGGCGTACAGTTTCACCCGGAGGCAGTATGTACCGAATATGGACATGCACTTTTAAATAACTTTTGCAAAATCGCAGAGCAGCGAGGATAATGGAGGATTTTTTTCATGCAGAACACGAATACAATAATTAAAAAACTAGATATGTACATTCCGGCAGCTAAGATTTTTCAAGTACTGCCTTCCGAAGAAAATGCGATTTTTCTCGATTCTTCTCTTGTAAATGAGCTTGGTCACTATTCCATCATCGGCCGCAAACCTTATCTGAAGCTTGAAAAACGTGAAGATCGTTTTTATATTAATGATACAGAAGAAACCTCGATTTCTTTCGAAAATTATCTGAGATCTTATCTGGATAAACAGAAAACTGCGAATTCTTCCCACCTGCCACTTGCGTCAGGTGCACTTGGATATTTTTCTTACGAATATGGCCGTAGGCTCATGGGAATTCCATCTTCCCACAAAGACACAATCTCTATTCCAGATGCAGTACTCATATTTTACGATGCATTTATTATTGAAGATTGTCACAAAAAAGAGAGTTACCTCATTACCAATGGAATTACCGAACCTGCTGATATACTTTTAAAAAAATTGGAAGATGCCATTTTAAAAACAAGTGACAGTGAACCTGTAAAGCCTGTCAAAGAAAAATATCCGATCCAGGTTCATGCAAACTTTGAAAAAGAGGATTACAAAAAATCAATCAGCGATATGATCCACTACATTTACGAAGGAGACATTTATATCGCCAACATGACACAGCAACTGACGATTGAAAGCAAAAAAGCACCACAGGATGTATTTTACGATCTCCGTAAAAATAACCCTTCTCCCTTTGGCGGCTATTTGGATTTTGATCATTATCAGATTGTATGTGCTTCACCGGAGCGTTTTCTAAAACTCACTGACGGTCATGTAGAGACAAGACCGATCAAAGGGACCCGCAAAAGAGGAGAAACCGAAAAAGAGGATCTGCGTTTGCGAAAGGAACTGGAAAACTCTGAAAAAGATAAAAGTGAACTTCTTATGATTGTCGATCTGGAACGAAATGATCTGAATAAAATCTGCAGAAGTGGCAGCGTGAAAGTAACTGATTTATTTACCATCGAAGAATACGCAACAGTCTTTCATCTCGTATCCGGGATTGAAGGTGATCTGGCGGACGAGAAAAACTTTGCCGATCTTCTTATGGCGACATTTCCAGGTGGTTCTATTACTGGTGCACCAAAGTACCGCGCCATGGAAGTGATTGACGAACTGGAACATGGAAAGCGAAATCTTTACACCGGCTCGATTGGTTATCTTTCTCTGGATGGAAACTGTGATTTTAACATTGTCATCCGGACTGTCTTGCACGTGGACGGTCACTATCACTTAGGTGTCGGCGGCGGCATTACAGCGGAATCGGAGACAGAATTTGAATACGAAGAAACATTGCAGAAGGCAAAAGCTATCCTTGATGCCCTGCAGTAATATGGAAATGATAATACGAAAGGAAACTAACATGAATCTGCATATAGATGACGGAGTACAATTCGGACTGGGTGCCTTTGAGACGATCGCAGTGGAGAAAAACAAACCTGTTTTTCTTGAAAGACATTTACAAAGGCTTCAGCACGCAGCCGATGTATTTGATCTTGGAAATTTAGAAAACCGCCAGGTTACCGTAAATTCCATTGAAGATTATTTGAACAGTACTTATATTGAACATGGTGCACTGAAGATAATATTAACGAAAGAAAATGTCATTTTTTCTGACCGAAAATCACCTTATACAAGTGCTCATTATGAAAATGGTTTTACTTCCGCAATAAGTAGCATAAGACGAAACGAAACATCCCCCTTCACGTTTCATAAAACGTTAAATTATGGCGATAATATTTTAGAAAAAAGAGCTGCCATAAATGCTGGCATCAATGAGAAAATCTTTCTGAACACGAAGGGTCAGATCTGTGAAGGCACAGTGAGCAACATTTTCTTTGTAAAAGAAAAGAAACTCTATACGCCTACACTCTCCTGCGGCCTGCTACCGGGAATCCTTCGGGCATACATACTGGAAACTTATGATGTCAAAGAGACCATCCTTTATCCGGAAGATCTTGTGACATTTGATGAGTGCTTTCTGACGAATTCACTGATGGGGATTATGCCTCTTTTTCAGATTGAAAATGTGGCTTTTAAAGAACGAACGGTAACAAATCAGCTTCGTAAATCTTATCTGGAAATGTATGTCAACCACCCGGGGATGTAACCATAGGCATGCTGTACCGCATGTAGATGCTTTTGCATCCAGCGAATGAGTACATTTAAACATAAAAAAGCCTCCAATCCAAAGTTAGATTAGAGGACGAAATTAATTTTCTGGTATTTTATGTGACATGCTCCCACCACTTAAATCCCTGATTTTGAAGTGGGGGCTTCTTGCTCAATGGCTTTACTGAGCCAAGTATCTACAAGCTATCCTCGCGTGCTCCGCGATTCTTTTGCCCGGACACGGGCATGTTTTCTTATTATCCAATTGTCCGGATACGGACAGTTTATGCTGTCAACATCCTTCTTACCTCTTCACGGATGTTGATCGCTGCATTATGATCTCTGTCCATCTTATTTCCACACTCACAGTGATAGATATGCCTTTTCCAGATGAAGCTGGACATTTCCAGTGCCAGCGAATCTACTTCTTTCAGAAATGGATATTCCCTTTTATACATAGCCGGTGTGTTTTTTAACATTTTCTTTGTCTTTTCATACTCTCGAATCTTATCATCAAGCATCTGATTGTACAGAAAACGACAACAGCCAAATGTTTTGCCAAGAAGTATCTTCTGTTCTTCTGTCGGATAGATCCGGAAACGATATGCTATGTTCAATACTTTTTCTCTCCCTGGGTTTCAATGTATTGACGGATCACTGCTACTGGCACTTTTATAAGCATTGATAAATTTACTAAGTTCTGTTCTCGGCTGCGCACAGAACATTACATGCACATGATTAATGTCATGGTTCTATTATACCATAGACCGTGCTATCGAACAAGTGTTCTTTTTTGTTTTTATGCAATTCATCTCCAACCTGTAGAGGAGAATTCTTGCTATATTATGTTAAAATTACGTTAATCAGTAGTTTTGTGAATATGTCTGTTCGTGTGATCTTTGCTGCTATTCTTGTGTTCCATTTTTCATTGCAAATTGAAACATTACCGTTTTTCTTATCTTGCCGGATGGATTGGAATGCTTGTGGCGGAAATACCGTTGCTTTTGAAGAAATTTTAATTTGTAAGTTGGCCAACTATAAATTATAAATTTGATATGGGTGTCAAAACATAATAATTATCGCCCATAGAAATCTATGTTCCTTGAAAATTTCTTATAAAACAACAAATATCCATTGTTAGCTCTGTTTTGGGGTAATAACCCACACCACTGTTTCTGCTCTGTTAACTGATCTGGGGAATTAAGGCGCACTGACCCACACTGTTCAGATATCCAAACAGCTTCTTGAAGTTCAGGGCTGCCAGTTTTATCCCAAAACGGAGTTTAGTGGGAGAAGCCTCTTACCGGCATATGGTCTATCTGGTATTTCCTCCACAGGATGGATGGGATTGTTTCCACTCCGTTTCTGATCCGGGACAATTCCTTATATTTTTCTGTCTTCATTTTCCTTTGTGTCTTTGCTCTGTCAGAAGATTTTTTAGACAGAAACCCCACTGGTCCTTTAAACATCTTGGGGTTGCACTGGTCACAGTGTGGACAGTTTTCACATTTGTTTTTTGGAAATGATATCCTGCATTGTCCAGTCTGGTTGATATAATTGCAGCGTTTGTATTGTCCCTGCCGCTATAGGCCCCATCTGTTATAAGCACTGTTGGCTCCTCTGTTTTTTCCATGGATTCAACAGTTTCCACAATGTTTGCTGTATAACCACGGTTTTGTTTCCCCTCTTTTTCACGGTAAGTTGCATCCGGGTCAGAGGGATTCTGCAGGATTTGGGAACCCATAGCTCCATCTTCTTTGGTTTTCAGCCGTCTCGTACCGGATTCTTCCACAACCGTCTATTCTTTTAAAACACGCTCCTGAAGTGGAAGTTTGAATTGCAATTAACACGAAAAGTTATTGTTCACTGTAACATTCCGCGAGGTGTTTTTTTTGCGAACAAAGTTCACAGAAAACCCGAGAATTGCGGCGCGAAGCGTGTTACTGTGAACGGTAACCACGAAAAAGATTTTCGTGAATTATGATCTTGGAAAATATTGACCGCTTATAATAAGATTAGTATAATGATGTAAAAATATAACGACTCAAAGGGAAAGTCTGACAATATAGCTGAAGCAGAACTTTTGGACACGTTATAATGGGAAAGGAGTGGAAGGAAAAAGAGAAATTAACAGCATCACAAAATGAAAAAACCAAATAATCAGGAGAAAAATCAAAGTGAAAAAGACAAGAAACATTTTAGTAAGCTTATTGGCATGCCTTTTCGTAATCCTGGCAGTACCTACAGCAGTAAGCGCAGCAGCAAAGGCACCTCAGTGCCCGAAGAAACAGACTCTGGAGTTTTATAATGCTTATATTAGTGGAAATGAAATGCCCACAGAAGGAGATGGATATATTTATATAAAGAATTTATCCAGGTCCGCTGTAATCACAAATGTAAAATCATCTAACAAATATTATACCGCATCAAAAGCAGCTGGTCTTAACGCTGTTTTTGTACAAACGACATCAGATTCCGATTCCATACATGATGTAAAAGATGGCGAAAAAACAAAACTCCGTTTTACAGTAAAACAGAATGGAAAGAGCTATAACCTGTCTTGTGCCGTAACATTCAAAAAGCACTCTCGAGTATTTAAAAGTGTAAAGATCGGCTCCAAAAATTATGCTGCTCTTGCAAAAGGCCATTGGACGGTAAGGGATAAAGGAACTGCTCCAAAATCAAAAGTAAAGATTACTGTTAAAACTGTCAAGAATTATAAGGTGGACAGTATTGAAATCTTTTATAAAAATAAATCCAAAAAGATAAAAATGGTAGAAAGGTTTCTTTAAAAAATGCCACAACAATTTGTATAAACTATCATATAACAGCAAAACCCAAATATTATAAAAGGCCAACTGCAGGTTACAGAGGTTACTTCTTTGGCGGAACTGTTAAGAGTCCATTGTATGAATCTTTTTATCTAGAATATGAGGATAATATATTGGCTCCTCAATGATGTAGAAAAATAGCCAATAACGACGGGCTATCCCTATGCCCGTCATCCCCTTATTGAGAAAACCATGGACGATCACCACAAAAGATTCCGATTTCAGCACTGAATTACAAAATATCCTTAATGAACAATTTAATCCTAATCGTCCGAATGCAGTCTGGTGTTCGGATATTACCTACATCTGGACAATAAATGGATTTGTCTATCTGACCAGCATTATGGATTTATTTTCCAGAAAAATCATTGCATGGACACTTTCAGAAACACTGGAGGTATCCTGTGTGATTGATACTATAAATAAAGCTAAAGCCCGCCGAAATATCGATCAGCCACTTATTATTCACTCTGATCGTGGCAGCCAGTACGTTGCAAAAGAATATATAAAAGCAACAGAGCATATGAAACGTAGTTATTCAAAGAAAGCATTTCCATGGGATAATGCATGCATTGAATCCTTTCATTCTATTATCAAGCGTGAATGGCTCAATCGCTTTAAAATCCGCGATCACAAGCAAGCATACCGGTTGATTTTCGAATATCTGGAAGCTTTTTACAACACGAAACGAATTCACAGTCATTGCGACTACATGTCACCGGATGAATTCGAGCGGGTGTATGAAAGAACACATACGGAGGCGGAACTTCTGGCAGGTTAAAATGGTAGAAATTTCTCATTTTAACTTGTACTAAATCTTGACATAGTACCATACGCTGTATTGCGTATTGGAATCTTCATAATACCATGCTAGAATAATTTGGAGGAGGAAAGACATGAAATTATTTGCTGAAAATCTAAAGAGAATGCGAAAAGAAAGAAACATGACACAGGATCAATTAGCACGTATTTCTGCTATTCCGAAGGGAACAATTTGTAATTATGAGCAGAATCGAGGGGGCTGTGATCCATCTCTTCATAATCTAATGGTTTTGGCGGATATATTTAATGTTACCCTTTACAATTTATATTATGGAGGAAAAAAGAAATGACTACAAATTCTATTTACATGGATGAATTGTTAAGTGAACTTTTCCAGCTGAATCATGGTGCGATAGGAGAGATTCACGATAGTGAACCTAATGGAATTAGTTTACCTAAGTTGAGTATTTCAGATGAAATAATAACTAAGCTTACAGAGCGTTGGAACACTGGCATTGCTAT
>ENA-OQEX01001194-OQEX01001194.1-human-gut-metagenome-genome-assembly--contig:-NODE-1194-length-10381-cov-2.131363_pt1 | contig 10381 bp, 12 predicted proteins | sample MGYA00242802_ERZ504649 | MGnify/ENA primary metagenome ERZ504649 (study PRJEB26092, sample SAMD00036194) | human gut metagenome | host: Homo sapiens | study: EMG produced TPA metagenomics assembly of... | reverse complement strand
TGATCATGGCTACCGCCCACGCCAGTTTCTTTCGATTTTCTCCTGCAAGATGAAATTCAATTATCATATGTTTTCCTCCCGATTTTCGGTGATTTGCCTTTCGGCAGTACATATGTTAACTCTTTTTCCACAAATAGCAACTGTGAGATGTGTAGAATGTTTCGGCTGTCATTTGTAACAGATCACAAATCTGCCCAGACGATTCCGGCAAGCACAAAAACAGCTACATTCAGACAGATGCCATTTCCCCAAAGGCGGTACTCTGCTGCATCACGATATGGATCTTGCAGCCATTTCTGTACCATCTTTCGGCTTTTGGGACGGCTCTCCGGTTTTACCGCTTTTCGGTATTCTTCAAAAATAGCTACCCATCGGTCGATTTCTTCTTCTGTGGGATTTTCCGATGCCAGGTCACTGCACCACTGATCCGGAAATCCCTGCAGTCTCGCACATTCCTGCGGGGTCAGTCTGCGAACCGCATAACCGCTGGAAACAATGCTGGGGTCTTTGTGATCCCGTGCCAGCAGTGTAGGAGTCGTTTCCCGAAATGCACCGCTGAAATTTCCCGTAGAAGCAGCATACACTGCATGATGGTCGGTAGCATTCAAAGTGAAAGCGACCTCTTTGTTGACACCGCCGCCCTGCGGTCCGTTTTGGTCAGACCGACCAATCATTGAGCCCTGCAAAGCATAACTTTCCAGCACAGCAATACCGCCTTGGTTTTTTGCTGGTGACTGGTCGCTGGTGTCCAAAGTACGGGAAGTATCTGCCTCATAAATGCCGCTATGCGGATTACCGGAAAGCATGGCATTGCTGGAAAAGGAACTGATGCCGTATGCTTTCGGCTGAAACACAGTCTGGTCATTGTTGCAGGACAGCGTAGCAGATTTGTTTTCCTGTATCAGACTGCCTTTTCCACCGCCAGCTTTTCCGCAGCGAATCTTCAGCGTTTTCGGCGTATCCATCAACAACGGAACATTTCCGCCGCCGGTTCCGCATCTGGAAGTCAGCGTCTGTACTTTTCCGTTCTCAGAGATCTGAAGCCGGCTGTCAGCAGGATGATTTTCCAGTACACAAGGCGATGATGGGCTTCTGCCCGAAGGGTGGCAGTGCGTTCTTTCAGAATGTCTATGCGTTCTCCGCCCTGGTCACACAAGCACAAGCCTGCCGTTCCAAAGCTGTCCGCAGCACTTCCGGCAGTTCTTTGCCACGCACGGAGCTCTCCGCAGAATACCCAGACACGCCTTCTGACTCAAATAATATTTTTGAGGCACATCCGCCATCAAAATCTGCGACAAGGTAGATACGCATTCTTCTCTGGGGTACACCCCAGTACTGAGCATCGAATGTTCGGTAGGCGAGAGAGAAACTTTCTCCCAGGATTTCTCCGGCTTTTTCCCATTTTGCAGGTTTAGGGATAGAAACATCTGGTTCTTTAACCTGACAGAGTTCTTCGAGGACGCATCGGAAGTCTTCTCCGCCGTTGGAGGAAAATGCTCCGGGGACGTTTTCCCAGACAATGTATCTTGGATATTTGCCATTGCTTGCACACCTCATTTCTCGGATGATACGGATTGCTTCATGAAACAGCGAAGAACGGCTGCCGTTCAGACCGGTTCGTTTTCCGGCGATGCTCATATCCTGGCATGGACTGCCAAAGGTGATGATGTCCACAGACGGCAGCTTTGCACCATGCAGACCGCTGATATTGCCGAAGTGTTGCACCTGCGGCAGCCGTTTTTCTGTCACACGAATGGCGAACGGTTCGATTTCAGAAGACCAGACAGGCACAATTCCAGCTAACAGTCCGGCAAGTGGAAAACCGCCGCTGCCGTCAAAGAGGCTGCCAAGGGTGAGCGATCTATTCATTAGTCACCTCCAGATTATTTCCTGCTTTATCGCATGATAAAAGAAACGCCCTGCATACTGATAATTCTGCAAAGCGTTTACATTTCTCTATAACTTTACTTCGTATCCATATTGGTGCGGCAGGAACGTTGTTATATCTTCCATATTCGCCAAACATACACTCCATACCAACATTTCTTGCCTGAACTGCCTCTTGAAATGTATCGTAGTATCCAAGATGAATATCCAGCTGACTGATTTTGATTCTTGCACGATATTTCTTTCTGGGTGGATAATAACTTACTCCGCTTACACCCGATGTGTTATTTTTTTGAAGCGGTTGATTTATTTGATTTTGCTGATGTGTACAGAAACGGACATTGCATCTTCGATTATCCAATGTATCAAGATTGATATGATCCAGCTCCATTCCTTTTCTTGTACTAAAAAGCACTTGATGCAGCGGTCGACCATGCAGTCAACGATATATATTTGCCTACCTTTTCTGCTTTTATAAGAGACATACCATTTGATATCTTTTATTCTACTGAATAAATCAGCATCAAACATGAATATCGTCCCATCGGAAAGATGACCATAGCCAATTATACCATCATCAGAAAATGTGTAATTCACATTGCCGATATCACTCACGTCCTCTCTGAGCGTCATTCACATTGCTGTCTTGAATATTCAGTTCGTCTGCTGAAAACTCATGTACTTCTGAACACGGGTACTTTACTCCGTTGCGCAGAACATACACGCCATCAGCTGAACCAACAGCAGCAATGTATCTTCTGATGATCGCTGATGCATATTTGGGATCAAGTTCTTGTGTGTAACAGATTCTGTTGGTCTGTTCTGATGCAATGAGTGTAGAACCGCTGCCGCCGAAAAGATCAAGAATGATTCCGTTTTCCTGTGATGACATACGAATCGGATATGCAATCAATGGAAGAGTTTTCATTGTAGGATGTAGCTTTGACTTTTTCGGCCTGTCAAATTCCCATACAGTAGTCTGCTTGCGGTCACCGTAGAATTTGTGCTTTGCAGTATCCTTGAAAGCATAAATTACTGGTTCGTGCCGCATTTGGAAATCCATTCTGCCGATAACAAGCGTATCTTTTACCCAGATACAAGTTGTAGAATAGTGGAATCCCGCATTAACTGTTGCTTTATAAAAATTACATTTTTCTGCATCTGAATGGAAACAGTAAAATGCTCCGCCGTCTGCGAGAGATGTATATGCGTTTTTGAACGCGTCCAAGAGGAACTGATAGAACTTCTCACTGTCAGACCATTTGTCATTCATAATTGTCATACCTGTACCGCCGGAATATGCACAATTATACGGAGGATCTGTAATACAGGCATTTGCTTTCTGACCGTCCATCAGCAAGGCAACTTCATCAGGTTTGGTGGAATCTCCGCAGCGAAGTCTGTGTCTGCCGAGAAGCCAGATGTCACCATTTTCAACAAATGGTTCAAACTCTGCCGCCTTATCTACATCAAAATCATCATCTTTTACATCTTCATCTGATGCAAATAAGTCCGCAAGTTCCTTTTCATCAAATCCGGTCATGGAAAGGTCGAATCCGAGATTCTGCAACTCTTCCATCTCAACAGCAAGCAGTTCATCATCCAGCCGGCATCCTAACGCCATCCGGTTGTCAGCAAGGATATATGCTTTCTTCTGTGCTTCTGTCAGATGGTCGGCATACACACAGGTACTTCTGTAATGCCTTCTTCCTTTGCCGCCATAATGCGTCCATGTCCAGCCAGCACATTGTATTCCCGGTCGATAATCACCGGATTCACAAAACCAAACTCACGCAGAGAAGAGCGAAGTTTCAGGATTTGTTCCTTGTTGTGCGTTCTGGCGTTGTTGGCATAGGGTACTAACTTGTTGATGTCAACAAGCTGAAATTCTGTAGTTGTGGTCATGCTCCATTCCTCCGCTTCAAAACTTTCTGTAAACCTTTTCTGGCGTCCAGCACTTTTCCGCTGACCGCCAGGTCTCGGCTGTCGCCTCGGTCGGTGCTTCTCGCTTTGCGAGAGGTTGCCACTGGCAACCCGCACCCTTTTATGGTGCGGTATTGCTGTTTGGTCATCTTCTGGCGATTGGCTTTCAGATCTCGCCAGACTGAGTATCTGCTTTCATGTATTTCTCACTTTCTGCTGCTCAGAAGCTGTTCCATCAAATCATCCTGTGGTGTACCGTCAAATTTGGTCGTGCAGTTCTGTTTCACAATATCGAAAATCTCATACCAGAGCAAATTTGCCTGTTTCTGAAATGTCTGGCTCATCTGCACAAATGGAGAGGCAATACGCCGCCGGTGGTCGGATGCTTTCCCAGCAGCCCATAGGTACTGAGGGCTTCTTCACACTGTACAAATCGGGCGAATGCCTGCGAATAGCTTTCCAGCAGCCGTTTGTTGACGTGCTTTTCACAGCCACGCTGTTTCAGCCAGAGCCACGTTTCTTTGTACACAATGTCTGCTCCCAGCGGTTTTCCGTTCTTCTGCTGGGCAGACAAGTATGCACTGGGGCTTGGCATATCCGCACCGGTCAAATCAGCGGCATCGTCCAGATCAGCTGCATCCAATTCCGGAGCATAAAATTCCATAATATCTGCATCCTTGCCCTCTGCGATTTTGTCGGAGAGGGCTTTCGGCTTGTCGCCTGCACGAACTCGTCTGCCGCCTCTTCTTGTGCCGTCCTTTGCCATCTGATTTCACCTGCCTTTTGAGAGAAAAATAGCCGAAACTGCGTAGGTTTCGGCTTGCTTGCATATTTTCGGGGTTAATTCCCCGTTTGAACCTTGGTTTTTGTGCGTGAGAGGGAACGCCGGTCTGTAAAAAATTCACAATTAGCGATTTTTATCCCCCCACCGGCAGCATTTTAGACACAATCAATACCGATAGACGGGATTTCGGTCTTCCGTCCATGTCTTGCGGTCGTGGCAGGGCTTGCATAACGCCTGCCAGTTGCTTTCATCCCACACCAGATGCGGATCACCACGGTGAGGAATGATATGGTCGACCACGGTCGCTGCCGTGAACCGTCCCTGTGCTTTGCAACGCACACACAAAGGATGCCGGCGGAGGTATGCCTTGCTGAGCCGCTGCCACTTGCTGCCGTAGCCACGCTTGGCGGCAGACGGTCGGTCTGGGTGCAAGGGCTGATGCTCCGCACAGTACAAACCATCTGTCAGATTGGGACAGCGGGGATGCTTGCAGGGCTTCTTACATTTCCTCGGCACAGCAATCACAGCCTTTGCAACTATCTTCTGTTTCTGCAGAGAGTTTTTTCAATGCTTTTTGGTATTGTTCCTTCACCCAGGCAACGCTGTCATTCAGTTCATCTGCAATGGCATCCCATGTTGCAGCGTAAAGATACCGCAAACGAAGGATCTCACGCTGGTCGGCATTGTGATTTGCATGATAAGTTCTTCCAGCTCTCGTTTCAACCGGATCGATGCAATCAGATCGTCCCACGCTGCCTCCACGATCTCATGTATTTCATCTTCATCGATTTCCATCGCCATAGCTTTCCAATCCTGATAAATCACACTCTGTTCCTTGATGCGTCTGTTTAGATCCATACTGTTTCTTAAAACTTCTTTTGCAAGCATATTGATTCTCCTTTATGGACACGAAAAACAGCCCTCGCAGAATTTCTTCCGCAAAGGCTGTTTCGCTTTCTCCTGTTTTCCTACTTTACAGTATACCACATATGCGAACTATCATCAAGTGTTATGAACTATCATGAACTATCAACTTTTCATCCCTGCCAAGCTTCCCGGTGCAAACGATAACAGGAAGGTTTACTGTATCCCATTTCTTCTGCGATCTGATTCCAGTCCTTGAATTCCAGATAACGCTTTGCCAGAATATCATGATGCTCCGTATCTGTGACGGCTTTTATCGCAGTATCAAAAACTGCTTTCAGATCTTCCAGTTCCTTTTTTGCAGTCTTTACTTCTTCCTCCAAGGATAAGATCTGAGAAACGCCGCTTTCCACAGCGTGAGATTCCGGCGATTACGGGTTTGGGCAAATCAGAATAGGCAGGTGATTTGGGAAGAGAAGTTTTTGCCGGAGAGCATCTGCTTCCTTTTGTTTTCGGTCAATCCTTCTAAGAAGTCTTTGTACCTGTTTCATGTATTCTTTTGCTGTCATGCCGTGATCTCCTCCAGCATTCTTTTTACCTCCTCCACAGAACGGACGATGGCAGCGTTTCCGCCGCATTTTTGTATTTTGCGAAGAGCCGATTCCTGCAAAGCAGTTGCTTTCCCTTTCTCCGTTTTTACTTCAAAGGCAAAGAACCTGCCGCCAATGCAGGCGATCACATCGGGGATTCCTGCCGTTCCATACATCCCGCCATGCTCCTTCCAGCAAAAACAATTCGGCACGGTTTTCAGATACCTCAAAATCGCCCTTACGATATCCGCTTCTTTCAAACTGCTCACCTCTTACCTCTTTACTGATTTTACAGGGAAATTTCTATTATACTCATAAAAAATGAGAAAATATATGGGGATATAAAATAGGAAATATATAAAAGATTACGGGAATTCCCTGCAAAGCCTGTAAACCCTGTCAGAAAGCTGTGCAGACCTCTCCCCTGGCAAGCTACACATGGCTTTCTGAAAAGCTGATGCCTCTCCACGTTCTCCGTTTCCGGTTCTGTCTGCTGCTTTCACAACCGTGGGAAAATTTGCTTCCAGTTCATTGTTGAAGTTCTGCTGACTGTATGGAGCCATGCCGCAGCTGTCACAGTATGCTTTATACCGTGCAAAGAACTCCATTCTTCCCACTTCTGCATCCATTTGCAAAGTACAGCAGTCCCGAACAAACGCCAGCACACTGTTGCTGTCCTCCCGGTATTTCTGAAGTTCCTGTGCATTTGCCTGTGTTTCTGAAAAATGAAAATGATTCTGCATCAGCCGCCGCAAGTCCTTCTAAGGCAAATTGAAAGATCCCATCTGCTTCACAGCGGAACTTCTCCAGAAGTTCCGGATCTCGTCGTTCCTCCGGCACAGAATGATTGAACCGGACAATGATCAGACGGCGGTAAAAGCCCTCCGATTTGTCCCCATAGTTCTTCGGAATGCTGTTGCAGGAAAAGAGCAACCTCGCATAGGGCTGAAAAGAAAAGGGATTTTTGTTTTTCTTTTCCACAGTCAGATAATCCTCTCCGACCAACGCCTTGAAAATACCGTTGTCTTCAATGCCCTTTGTGGGCAGCTCTGCACAGATATTCGCCCACTTGCCAAAAAGTTCTGCGGTCTTGAATCGATCATTCAATGCCTGCCATGCTACATTGGACACATTTTCTTTTCCCAGCAGCAGTTCATTCAGTACCCGCAGCAGCACCGATTTTCCGGCACCGCCTTTTCCCACAATGATAAAGCACTTCTGGGCATGATTGACCGGAATGAGAAGTAGCCCAGCATCTCCTGAATCAGCGTCACCTGATCCTCCTCCACGGATTCATGCAGAAACTGCAGAAATCTGGGACACTTTGCATCGGACATATATCGCACATTCAGCTGTACCGTAGACAGATACTTTGCGGTGTGTTCCGATAAGGTTTCGTCCAGCACATTGTACAGGCCATTTCGCACATTGATGAGATAGGGATTGGGATTGAGTTCCCGAATATCCTTCTGCACCTGCATCTTCCATTGTCCTTCGGTATCATTGATCTGAGACAGCTTTGTGTATCTGGTCAGCATTTTATCCCGTACCATATTTCTTGCTGTCAGTTCCGTGATGCTGTGATAAACGCCGTTTTCATAGCAATAATACTGCTCGGCAGAATAAAACACGGGGGCATTCTGTGTCATGTATTCTGCAAGCACACCGGGCAGAAACTTCGGACCCCGTTCTGTCATTTCATACCAGTCGGGAATTTCCATGCCGGAGCGATGCTTCCGGGTTTCTGATTTGTTTTGAAATGCTTTGTACAGTTCTTTTTGCAGAGCAAGCAGCGGCTTGACATCTGCATTTTTGAAACCGAAATGCTGCTTTAAATCGTAATGGATCATCGATTCGGCAGTCACGCTGTCCACATTGTAAAGATATTCCGACACAAAGTTTCGTGCAGTCTGCAAATCTTCCACCACGGCATTTTGCACCTTTTGCTGCTGTAGCAGTGCCCGAATGCCATCAATGGAAAGCGGCTGAAAACACAGAGCCGCAGGAGATTTACAGCTGCACTGTCCACTTCGCAGCTTTGGGCAGGAAAAGCCTTTCTCTGCAATGGTGCGGCAGGTCATAGGTTTTGTTCCGCTGCGAAGAAAATGCTGGATCTTATTCTGCGTTTCTTCAAAAGAATACTTCGGATACGGCTTGGAGTATCGATGTATGACCGCTGCACCGCCTTCAAACACACTTAAATTGGAGATCATCGCATACCAGTCATGTTCAGAAAGTACAGCTGCATTGTCCCGGCAGTACTTGATAAAATCGCATTCTGCTTCTACAACGCCGATCCCTTTCTGTTCTCCATGCAGCGGTACTTTCGGTTGTTCTTCTGCTTCTTGCGAAACCGGCAGTCTTTCTATCAGCTGTTCCTGTGTGTATCTTCGTTCCGGGTGAAACGAGATGCACTCCACCAAGATCGGTTCCTTCTTGCAGTGATAGAATCCCGGCAGACGCATGACACGGCTTTCGTTGACGCAGGCAGGATCTCCGCCGAAATGCTGCACCAGTGCCTTTTGAATGGGACGAAACAGGGGCACCTTTGCCTCTTTGACAAACCAGTATGTATGCAGGGATTTTCTTGTTCTGATAACCATAGACGGCGGCAGCGGAAACGCATCGATGAGTGCCTGCTGTTCCTCGAAAGTTTTATCGTCCATCTCCACAAACTGTGCATTGATGCGAGTAATGCTGTCATCGGTCTGACCGCCGGAGTTCACCACAAAAAAGATGCCATGATTTTTCTGGTTATGTTCTTTCAGCGTGGACTCCACTGCAAAAAATTTTCCTGCTTCTACAGACATTTTTGCACCGGTAAAGATGCCTTCTTTCCGATCATCAAAAATACGCAGACATACGGTATCATCCAGATGAAAGATCGCATTGATCACGTCCTGTGCCGATATGTTCATACAACTTCCTCCATCTCTTCTGTGAAATATCGAATCGGCATATGCCTGCGTTTTGCCCATCGTATTTCCTGTTCCATACCCTCAGAAATGCTGCTGCCGAATACCCATAATTCCACGCATTTGGTTAATAGGACGTGATTCATGAACATTGCAGTTTGCCGTTCTTCCCCAAGGGTATCGTCCAGAAACTGCGGAAAGAGCAAATGCGGTGCAATGGGAATACTGTGATGTATTACCGCAAAACGACTGTATTTCCGGGCATTTTCAATGTTTTCATTGGTATTGCACGATAGGGAGAACAGATATATACAAGCGGTCGGAATGCCGCCAGTTCCGTGCCTTTTTCTCCTCGCTCTCTATTCTTTTCATTGCTTCAAATTCGGTCGGCGAGAAGTATCCTTCCTTGTTGTGTGTTTCTGCCAAGTTCATTCCTCCAGTTCCTCTAAATTGCCGAAGCTTTCTCCGGCAGATGCTTCTGCACAAGGGGCAGATCAAACTCCGGAAACGGCTGCTGTTCCATACAGCCTTTCACAAAAGCCACTGCTTCCTGCAATCTGTCTTTCGGAATGAGAAACGTCAGTTCATCGTGAATCTGCAGGATCGGTCTCAGCCATGGGCGTGACGGCAGTCCTTCTAAAATACGGACAATTGCCAGCTTCAGAATATCCGCAGCCGTTCCCTGAATCGGGGTATTCAAGGCACATCGTTCCGCAAAGGACTGCAGTCCCCAGTTGTCGCTGCGAATATTGGGAAGATACCTTCTGCGTCCCAGCCAGGTTTCTGTATACAGTTTCTGCTTTGCGGTCATCTTTGTTTCATTCTGCCAGACCGTCAAAGCCGGATAGCCAGCCTTCAGATTGCGAATGATCTCTTCACATTCCGGTATAGATTTCTCTACGCCTGCCTTGAACTTCAATGTGCTCTGCAGTCCCTTTGGAAATAGCCCGTAAAATGTGCCAAAGTTCACGTTCTTGGCGATGGTACGCTGTTCCTTGTATTCCGGTCGATGCTTGTTTTGTGCTTCTGCATAGGTACAGCCAAAAATGACGGCAGTGGTTGCCGCATGAATATCCCCGCCGTTCTGATAGGTTTCCATCATCGTCTTGTCCCGGCAGTAGAATGCTCCCACACGCAGTTCGATTTGCGAAAAATCGAGAGACAAGATCAGATGATTTTCCGGAGCCTGAATAAAATTGCGGACACCGATGGGATCGTTGCTTTTTCTGGGACAGTTCTGTAAATTGGGATTGCGGCAATTCATGCGGCCTGTTTCGGTGGACAATGCAAAGAAATCCGGATGGATCTTTCCGGTTGCAGCGTTTCGGAATTTCAGATAGCCGTCAATGTAGGTAGACTTGATCTTGCTCCATTTCCGGTATTCCTGTACCAACGTAAACAGTGGAGAGAGTTCCGGA
>ENA-OQEX01001193-OQEX01001193.1-human-gut-metagenome-genome-assembly--contig:-NODE-1193-length-10384-cov-2.498879_pt1 | contig 10384 bp, 14 predicted proteins | sample MGYA00242802_ERZ504649 | MGnify/ENA primary metagenome ERZ504649 (study PRJEB26092, sample SAMD00036194) | human gut metagenome | host: Homo sapiens | study: EMG produced TPA metagenomics assembly of... | reverse complement strand
CCCCATTTTCGCCGGACTGCCGAAAATGGTTTCCTGCGGCAGGTATCATTCGCTGATTGCCCAGGAATCGGATTTTCCGGAGTGCCTGAAAGTAACAGCACGGGATGAAAACGGTCAGATCATGCGCTCCAGCACCGTGAGACACAGACCTACGGCGTGCAGTTCCATCCGGAGTCGCTGCTCACCGGTGACGGCAAGCGGATGCTGGCGAACTTCTTGAATCTGATTCCCGGTGTGTCTGTGGAACTGCCGCCCATTGTGGAAGATCGTCCGAAAACAGAACTGAAAAAGTATATTGCAAAAGTGGCAGACGGCTGTGACTTGACATTGGAAGAGGCACAGGATGCCATGGATATTATCATGAGCGGCAGTGCGACAAACGCACAGATCGCCGGACTGCTGGTGGCACTGCGCATGAAGGGCGAGACCATCGACGAAATTACCGGTTTCGCCAAGGGAATGCGGAACAAGGCAAAGCACGTCACCGGCTGTGAAGAGTCCATTGAGATCGTCGGCACAGGCGGCGACCTGGCAAACTCGTTTAACATCTCCACCACTTCCTCTTTCGTAATTTCCGCTGCCGGAATGCCGGTGGCAAAGCACGGCAACCGCAGCGTTTCCAGCAAGAGTGGTGCGGCAGACGTGCTGGAAAGCCTGGGTGTGAAGATTCAGACCACACCGGAACAGGCAAAGGCATCCATTCAGGAAATCGGTATTTCCTTCCTGTTCGCACAGAGCTATCACGCGCTATGAAATATGTTGCGCCGGCTCGAAAGGAACTGGGCATCCGTACCGTGTTCAACGTCCTCGGACCGCTGACCAATCCGGCATCCACCAACTACATCCTGCTGGGTGTATATGAAAAGGCGATGCTGCCGGTAATGGCACGTGTTCTCCTGGGACTGGGTATCAAGAGTGCTATGATCGTCTACGGCAATGACCGCCTGGATGAGGTCTCCATTTCCGATAAAACATCCGTTGCAGAAGTACGTGACGGCAAGATCACGGAATACGAGATCGCACCGGAGGATTTCGGTTTCCCACGGGCATCCAAGGAAGAAATCGTCGGCGGTATAGCAGACGAAAATGCGAAGATCACCCGTGGCATTCTGGATGGTTCCATTCGTGGCGCAAAGCGGAACATTGTTCTGATGAACGCCGGCTGTGCGCTGTATGTTTCCGGAAAGGCTGCAACCATTGCAGATGGTATCCGGCTGGCAGAACAGCAGATCGACAGCGGCAAGGCACTGGAAAAGCTGCATGAACTGGTGGAATTCACCAACCGGAATGCGTGAGGTGCTGGAATGATCTTAGATGATATTATGAAATACCGGGCGCAGCAGCTGGAACGGGAAAAGGCTGCCTGCGGTCTGGATGCAATGAAAGTCCGGGCGGAAAAAGCTCTGGCTGACCGCAAACCGGTTTCGCTGAAAGCGGCGCTGAAAAAGGATACCATTTCCTGCATCTGCGAGGTAAAAAAAGCGTCTCCGTCCAAGGGACTGATTTGTGCGGATTTCCACCCGGTGGAAATTGCCAAGACCTATGAGGCAGCCGGTGCAAACGCCATCTCCTGTCTCACGGAAGAGCATTATTTCCAAGGCTCGTCGGAATACCTGGCGGCAATCCGGAAAGCAGTTTCCCTGCCGATTCTGCGGAAAGACTTTATTTTTGACGAGTACCAGGTATATGAGGCAGCTGCCATTGGCGCAGATGCCGCCCTGCTGATCGCCGCAGTCCTGCCGCCGGAGCGTCTGGCGGAACTGTACCGCCTGGCGTATTCGCTGGGGCTGGAAGTTCTGGTGGAGGTACACGACCGGGAGGAACTGGAAAGCGTGGCATTCCTCCAGCCGCAGATCCTGGGCGTCAACAACCGGAATCTGAAAACCTTTGAAGTGAATCTGGACACCGTAGCAAAGCTGAGACCGTATGCACCGGAAAATGCCGTGTTTGTTTCGGAAAGCGGCATCCGGAATCATGCAGATATGCAGATGGTGCGTCAGCTGGGCGCAGATGCTGTACTCATCGGCGAAACGCTGATGCGCAGCGGCAATGTGACTGAGACACTGCACCAGCTCCGGAGGTATATGAAGATCAAATTCTGCGGTATCCGGCGGCTGGAAGATGTGGCGTACTGCAATGATTTGCAGCCGGATTATCTGGGCATGATCTTGTCAGAGGGCTTTCGCCGCACCGTTCCGATCGAAACGGCGGCAAAGCTTGCGGCGGAAAGGCGTGGCAGGACGGCGCTGGTCGGTGTGTTTGTCGATGAAACGCCCGAGCATATCGCACAGGTGCTGAAACGGGTACCGCTGGATGTGATACAGCTCCACGGCAGCGAAACGGCAGAGATCGTTTCGGGAGTACGATGGCGTACCGGCTTACCGATTTGGAAAGCAGTACGGGTACAAAGCCCGGAAGAGATCGCTGCGGCACAGCAGCTGGGTGCAGACCGTCTGATCTTAGAGGGACACGTTCCCGGACAGGCAGGCGGCACAGGCGTGACAGCCGACTGGAATCTGATCGCTGGCGCAAGACCCAGCCAGTCCTTTCTGCTGGCAGGCGGACTGACACCGGAGAATGTGGCTGAGGCTGTATCACTGGTGCAGCCGGACGGCGTGGATTTTCCAGCGGCATTGAGACCGACGGCGTCAAAGACTATGAGAAAATGAAACAAATTGTTACAATTATACGAGGTGGATATCATGGGTAAAATAGGTAGATTTGGGATTTTCGGCGGACAGTATGTGCCGGAAACCGTTATGAACGCAGTGCATGAGCTGGAGGCAGCTTATGCCAAATACGGCAATGATCCGGAATTTCTGGAAGAATACCGGACACTGCTCCGGGACTATGCCGGCAGACCGTCAATGCTGTACTACGCAGACCGGATGACAAAAGATCTGGGCGGCTGCAAGATCTATCTGAAACGGGAAGATCTGAACCACACCGGCGCACACAAGATCAACAACGTGCTGGGACAGATTCTGCTGGCAAAGAAAATGGGCAAAAAGCGGATTATCGCCGAAACCGGCGCTGGTCAGCACGGCGTGGCAACTGCAACTGCCTGCGCACTGTTTGACATGGAGTGCGAGATCTATATGGGCAAGGAAGATGTGCGCCGCCAGCGTCTGAATGTATACCGGATGGAACTGCTGGGCGCTAAGGTGAACAGCGTGGACAACGGCACAGGTACGCTGAAAGATGCCATCAACGAGGCAATGCGTGACTGGGCGACCAATATCGACACCACATTCTATCTGATCGGTTCGGTAATGGGACCGCATCCGTATCCGACCATGGTGCGTGACTTCCAGAAGGTCATCGGCGAAGAGGCAAAGAAACAGCTGATGGAAAAAGAGGGCAGACTGCCGGATTGTGTCGTTGCCTGCGTCGGCGGCGGCTCTAATGCAATGGGTATGTTCTACGATTTCATTCCGGATGAGAGCGTGCGCCTGGTCGGTGCAGAGGCTGCTGGAAAGGGAATCGACACCAAGCTCCATGCGGCAACGGTTGCCAAGGGCAGCCTGGGTATTTTCCATGGCATGAAGTCCTATTTCCTCCAGAACGAAGAGGGACAGATCGCTCCGGTTTACTCCATTTCTGCCGGACTGGATTATCCCGGCGTAGGACCGGAACACGCAAACCTCTATAAGACCGGCCGTGCAGAATACCTGCCCATCACAGACGAAGAGGCAGTGCAGGCACTGGAATATCTGTCCAGGACAGAGGGTATCATCCCGGCAATTGAATCGGCTCATGCTGTTGCCGCAGCAATGAAGATCGCACCGGAGATGAAACCGGATCAGATCATGATTATTAACGTTTCCGGCAGAGGAGACAAGGATATGCAGCAGATCGCAGAATACAGAGGAGTGAAGATCGATGACTAAGAACAGAATTGATACAAAACTGGCACAGTGCAAGGCTGAGGGCAAAAAGGCACTGATTACATTTATCACTGCCGGAGACGGCGGCTATGACTGCACAGAAAAGGCAGTGCTGGAAATGGTAGAAAACGGCGCAGATCTGATCGAACTGGGCGTGCCGTTCTCTGACCCGATTGCAGAAGGTCCGGTCATTCAGTGCGCCAGCGAGCGTTCTCTGAAAATGGCACAACTCTGGTAGGCATTTTCGAGTTGGTGCGCCGTCTGCGGAAGCAGACAGATGTGCCGCTGCTGCTGATGATGTACCTGAACACCATTTTCTGCTACGGCACAGACCGTTTCTTTGCGGAGTGCCAGGAAAGCGGCATTGACGGTGTCATTGTTCCGGATATCCCGTATGAGGAAAAAGATGAGATTCAGGGCAGCGCTGACAAATATAACGTCCATAACATCAGCCTGGTAACACCGGCGAGCGAAGACCGCATCCAGATGATTGCATCCGAGGCAACCGGTTTCCTGTACTGCGTATCTTCCAATGGTGTGACCGGTGTGCGCAGCGAGTTCGACACCAACTTTGCACCGTTTTTCGAGAAGATCTATAAGTACGCAAAGGTACCTGTGCGGTCGGTTTCGGCATTTCCGGTGCAGAGGCAGCAAAGCAGATGAGCAAGTACTGTGACGGCGTGATCGTGGGCAGTGCAATCGTGCGTCAGGTCGGCGAATACGGCGGCGAGGCTGCTCCGGAAAGATCGGCGCATTTGTCAAGAGCCTGCGAGACGGGCTGGATGCGTAAGCGTCATCGGTTTTTTCAAAAAAAAGATTGACAACCCACCGGAAATCTGCTATACTGTAAGTATAGATTTATCAGCGATGAACGGAGTGACTGCTGCGGAGGCTGCACAGAGAGGGCGTGTTTGGTGGAAACGCCACGGCTGGGGCGCAGGTGCTGTCCGGGAGCTGTTCCGGGAAACCGGAACGTATTTCCTGCGTTAAAGGAGCATGAGGGAAGTGCCATGGCACTTCTGAACTTGGGTGGTAACACGAAGGCTTTCGTCCCATTTGGCGGCGAAAGCCTTTTTTGTATATCCGGGGTGTGTCTGTGGCGCATTCCGGAATAGTGAACAGGAGGGAACGCATATGCTGCCGATGGATTGTCACACCCACACGAGAATCTCGCCCGACGGATCGGGGACAGTTGCCGGACATATCGCACAGGCGGAAAAGCTGGAACTGCCGGTGCTGGCACTGACGGAACACGTGGAGATGAACCGCTATTTCCCACAGGCTCATTACGGGACAGAACCACGGAACGAGTGGGAGATCTTCGACCACGCCGCCGTGCTGGAACAGTCCCTGGAAGTGGTAACAGCTGCCAAAGAACAGGCTGCCGCCAATGGTCTGACCCTGCTTTGCGGCATGGAAATGGGGCAGCCCAACGCAGACTTTGGGCTTTCAGAATCTGTGAGCCGGGATATGCGGCTGGATTTCATTATTGCATCGCTCCACGAACTATTGGATAAGCCGGATTTTTTCTGCCTGGATTATACGCAGGAAGATATCCCGGCGCTGATGGAACAGTATTTCAGCCAGCTCTATGACATATGCCGCTGGGGTCACTTCGATGTGCTGGGTCACCTTACCTATCCGCTGCGCTATATCGAGGGCGAGGCAGGGATACCGGTACCGCTGGAACCGTATGCGGAACAGATCCGCTGTTGTTCCGGGCGCTGGCGGAGAACGGAAAGGGCATTGAGCTGAACACCTCCGCTATCGCCAGAAGTACGGCAAGCCCTTTCCCACGCTGGAATACTTGAAACTCTATCGGGAGATGGGCGGCGAGGTGCTGACCTTTGGCTCGGATGCACACTGTGCGAAGATCTGACCAAAGGGATCGCCGAGGGCGTGGCGCTGGCGAAAGCAGCCGGCTTTACACGAGCCTGTTATTTTGTCAAACGAAAGCCGGTTTTTATAACACTTTAACCGGGTTCAAATATTATTTTCAGAAAGGCTGGGTTTCTCATGAAAGAACAATTACTGGAATTATTGCAGCAGAACGCCCGACTCACCAATGCGGAGCTGGCGGTTATGCTGGACGTGACAGAGGCAGAAGTCGCCGACGCCATCCGAGCGCTGGAAAACGAGGGTGTCATCAAGGGTTACAGTGCGATCGTCAATGACGAGCTTGCCAACAAAGACCTGGTCACCGCAGTGATCGAGCTGCGTGTAACGCCCCAGCGTGACTGCGGCTATGAAGAAATTGCACATACCATCATGCAGTATGACGAAGTGGAGAGTATTGCGCTGATGCAGGTGCATATGATCTGTCGGTTACTGTAAAAGGTACAAATGTGAAGGATGTCTCCATGTTTGTATCGCAGCGTCTGGCGACCCTTGCCGGCGTGCTTTCCACGGCAACCTATTTCGTGCTGAAGAAGTACAAGGAAAAGGGTATCATTATCGAAGGTGAAGAGAAAGACGAACGGGGCTATTATTTCCCGTAAGGTCGGAAACAGGAAAGGGGAGAGAACTCGTGTTGAACTATGACACGCTTCTTTCAGATCAGGTAAAGAAAATGAAGCCGTCCGGCATCCGGAAATTTTTCGATTTGGCTGCCATGATGGATGGCGTAATCAGCCTTGGCGTGGGCGAACCGGACTTTCAGACACCGTGGATGGTGCGGAAAGCCGCAGTGGACAGCCTGGAACGCAAGCGCATGGTATATACAGCAAATTCCGGTATGGCAGATTTGCGGCAGGAGATCTGCAATTATCTGAAACGCAAATACGATTTGACATACCATCCGGAAAATGAAACACTGGTGACGGTCGGTGGTTCTGAGGCAATTGACCTCGCCATTCGTGCTATTGTGAATCCGGGAGACGAAGTGCTGATCGTGGAACCGTCATTCGTCTGCTATAAGCCCATTGTGGAACTGATGCACGGCGTTGCGATTCCGATTTCGACACAGCTGAAAACAAGTTCAAGCTGACGGCGGAGGAACTGCGTTCCCACATCACAGAACGTACCAAGCTGCTCATTCTGCCGTATCCGAACAATCCCACCGGTGGCATTATGACACGGGAAGATCTGGAGGCAATTGCAGAGGTACTGCGGGACACAAATGTGCTGGTACTCTCGGATGAGATCTATTCCGAACTGACCTATGGCAGAAAGCACGTCTCCATTGCGTCGATCGACGGAATGTGGGAACGGACGATCTACGTCAGCGGTTTCTCGAAAGCGTTTGCCATGACCGGCTGGCGGCTGGGCTATGTCTGTGCGCCGGAACCGATTGCAAAGCAGATGCTGAAAATCCACCAGTATGCAATCATGAGTGCGCCGACACTGAGCCAGTATGCCGCAATCGTGGCACTCCGGGAGTGCGACAAAGAGGTGCAGAAGATGGTGGACGAATATAACCGCCGCCGCCGGATGCTGGTAGACGGTTTCAACCGAATCGGACTGACCTGCTTTAATCCGGAGGGCGCATTCTATATGTTCCCATGTATTCGCAGCACCGGCATGAGCAGTGAGGAATTCTGTGAAACACTGCTCCAGGAAGAAAAAGTGGCTGTTGTACCGGGCAATGCTTTCGGGGAGAGCGGCGAAGGATTTGTGCGTGTTTCCTATGCGTACTCGCTGAAACATCTCCAGGAGGCACTGGTTCGCATCGAGCGCTTTGTGAACCGTCACAGAGGAGAATAGGCATGAGAAAAGTCACGAGAACTGCGCCGGCGAAAATCAACCTGGGCTTAGATGTCACAGGAACTCGCCCGGACGGTTATCACCTTTTGGAAACGGTTTCCAGGCAGTTTCCATTGCAGATACAGTCACAGTGGAACTGATAGATACGCCGGACATCGCATTGACCTGTGATGTGGCTGGCGTGCCATGCAGTCCGAAAAATATTGCCTGGAAAGCGGCGCAGCGCTATCTGGATGCTGCCGGGTTGACAGACGGCGTGCAGATACACATTGAAAAGCGGATTCCCATGGAGGCTGGCATGGGCGGCGGCAGCACAGACGGTGCGGCTGTTTTGCTGGCATTGCAGGAACTGACCGGGAACGCTTTGAGCATGGACAAATTGGCCGAAATTGCGGTATCTCTGGGAGCAGATGTTCCGTTTTTCCTGTACGGCGGAACGGCATATGCTGCCGGAATCGGCGAGAAATTGGAAACTGCCGGCGTTTTCTACGGACTGCATGGTGATCGCCAAGGGGACAGCAGGCGTTTCCACCGCACAGGCATATGGTGCGATTGACGCTTTGCAAAATCCACAGCATCCGCCTGTGCAGGAACTGCGGCAGGCGTTGCGAAATGGGGCAACTGCGGAAGAAATTGCACCGCTTTGCGGCAACCTGTTCGAACTGGCAGTTGATCTGGACGAAGTTGCTGCGATTCGGAAGAGTATGCTGGAACACGATGCGCTTTGCAGCGTAATGACTGGTAGCGGTGCGGCAGTGTTCGGGTTGTTCCCGACTCGTGCGGCGGCGGAACAGGCGTGTACAGCTTTGAAAAAGCTGGTGCCGTTTGCAGAAGTCTGCCACACTTTATAAGCAAAACAACGAAAAGCGGAGGATTCAGCAGAAACCCTCCGCTTTTCTGTTATCGGACAACAAAAATGCTCTGCCCATATACATGGACAGAGCATTTGCTTTATTTCAACAAGTGAAAATTAGTTCAGAATCATTGCGCTGAATGCAGTATCCAGTGCCTTTTCCTTTACAGAACCCTCTTCGTTGGTATCCGCAGTTACGGTGTAATAAGCCTTGATCTTCGGCTCAGTACCAGACGGACGGATAACAACCTTTGCGCCCTGTTCCAGTGTGAATGCCAGAACGTTGGACTTCGGCAGGGGTGATCTCTGTCTTTTCGCCGGTGGTCAGATCCTTGGAGACGCTGGTCTGGTAGTCATCAAACTTTACAACCCTCAAACCGTTGATCTCGGTCGGATGCTCGTTGCGCAGCTTTGTCATGATGTTCTGCATCTCGATCATGCCGCTTTCGCCCTCAAAGGTAAAGCTGTGCTGGCTGTGAACGTAAACGCCGTACTTCTCATACATTCGCTTGCGAGCCTCGACCATGGAGATGCCCTTGGTGCGGTAGTAAGCAGCCATTTCACAAATCAGCATGGATGCAACAACTGCGTCCTTATCCCGAACATAAGAGCCAGCCAGATAGCCGTAGCTTTCTTCAAATCCGAAGATATAGCGGTCTTCCTCGCCCTTTTCTTCCAGAAAACCGATCTGCTCGCCGATAAACTTAAATCCGGTCAGAACGTCGATAACTTCTACGCCGTATTCCTTGGCAATAGCATTGACGATGTCAGTGGTAACGATGGTCTTGACAGCAATCGGATTCTTCGGCATAGTACCCTTTTCAATTCTCTGCTGACAGATGTATTCCAGCAGCATTGCGCCGACTTCGTTGCCGGAGAACAGAGCGTAATCATCTCCGTCCGGTACAGCAATACCAACACGGTCTGCATCCGGGTCAGTTGCAAGCAGCAGATCCGGCTTGACTTCACGGCACAGTTTCAGACCGCATTCCAGAGCCTCACGGATTTCCGGGTTCGGATACGGGCAGGTGGTGAAGTTGCCGTCCGGATTTTCCTGTTCCGGAACAACAGTTACGTCCTTGATGCCGATTGCAGACAGAATGTGGCGAACCGGCTTGTTGCCAGTGCCGTTCAGCGGTGTGTAAACGATTTTCAGACCGCTCTTTGCGCACAGATCCGGATTCAAGCTCTGTTTCAGCACATCCTGGTAATAAGCATCGATTACAGACTGAGGTGTGTAGGAGATCATGCCGTCAGCCATGGCTGCTTCGAAATCGGTATGCTTGACATCCTGGAAAATATCCAGTGCATTGATCTCAGCCAGAACTGCATTTGCGGCGTCAATGGTCATCTGACAGCCATCGCTGCCGTATACTTTATAACCGTTGTACTTTGCCGGGTTGTGGCTGGCGGTTACCATAATACCTGCGCTGCACTTCTGCGCACGTACTGCATAGGAGAGCATCGGAGTAGGCATCAGCTCTGTATAGATGTGTACCTTGATGCCGTTTGCAGCCAGCACTTCCGCAGCAGCCTTTGCAAATACATCGGACTTGATGCGGCTGTCATAAGAAATGGCAACGCTGGGGTTTGTGAATGCAGAGTTCACATAGTTGGCCAGACCCTGTGTTGCACGGCGAACCGTATAAACGTTCATACGGTATGTGCCAGCACCAATGACACCACGGAGACCGCCGGTACCGAATTCCAGATCACGGTAAAAGCGGTCACTGATCGCTGCATCATCTCCGGCAATTGCCTTCAGTTCTGTTTGCAGATCAGCGTCATCTGTTGCACATTCAAGCCACTTCTGATATAATTCTTTTTCCGTCATGATGTTACCTCCATCAATAGAATTTCTGTAATGATAAAATAGTACAGACGCATAGGGATCAGTGAAACGGTACTGTATCAGGATTGTATTATCATGCGTCTGAAACAA
>ENA-OQEX01001191-OQEX01001191.1-human-gut-metagenome-genome-assembly--contig:-NODE-1191-length-10417-cov-7.498154_pt1 | contig 10417 bp, 8 predicted proteins | sample MGYA00242802_ERZ504649 | MGnify/ENA primary metagenome ERZ504649 (study PRJEB26092, sample SAMD00036194) | human gut metagenome | host: Homo sapiens | study: EMG produced TPA metagenomics assembly of... | reverse complement strand
CAGAAACGCCCGGTTCTGCGCCGCCACCGGGGCGCGCAGGCGGACAATGTCTTCTCGCAGCGGCAAGGGCGTGCGCAGCATGGCGCTCTCGAAAACCGTCCGCTCCCGCTCATGCTTCCGGAAAAAGAGTTCCCGGGCTGAAAAATAAAGCTGAATCGCCTGTTCCGCATCCTGCTGTTCCAGGGCGGCGCGGCGGCTTTCCAGATAATGCGCCAGCGCGCGGAAGGTGTGCTCCACACACAGAAGGAACAAGGCTTCCTTGCTGGTGTAATAATGATACATCATTCCCTTGGAGATGGCGTGGCGGGAACAGATGGCGTCCATGGTCACGTCTTCAAAAGGCTGTGTGCCGAACTCGTCCATGGCCGCCTCAAAATTTTGGCCCGGCTGCGGGCCTGGCGTTCCTGCTGGGTCATGCCGGCACTTCCTTTCCGGTGCCGGGCAGTTCGCCCGCCCACTCGAAGCCTTTTTTCGCCATGAACACCGCAATGACCTCATTGATGACCGCGGCTGCCGCAATGGTCCCTGCAGGATGGAAGCGCACTCGGGGGCGGGACCGCTCAGAACGGATACCGCGATACCGGTGAATACCAGCGACACGCCGGAGTGCGGCAGCAGGGCAAAGCCCAGAAAATTGCGCACGGTTTTGGGCGCGCCGGTCACGGCGGCCCCCAGATAGGCCCCGCTGTACTTGCCCACAGCCCGCGCCAGAATGTACACGGCAGTATAGATCCCCGCGCCGAAAATCAGATGATAGTCCAGCGGCGCACCCAGGTTCAAAATGACCACAATCAGCCCCACCCCGATGACGGGATTCATCACACGCATGATGTTTTCCAGAAGGCCTTCGGGAATGCAGTTGGCAAATGCCGCGGAAAAGGACATGCCCAGCAGCATGAAGTTCAGCACAGGAACCGGCAGAAGCGCATTTACCAGCGCGCCCAGTCCGGCGGTGGCTGCAAGCAGGACCAGCATGGTACCAAAGGCCTGGCGCGGGGGTCCGCGCGCGGCACATCCGGCACCCGGCCCAAAAGCCCATCGCTCCGCCCAGCGGAACCGGAAGAAACACCAGCACCAGAATGCCTGCCACCGGAATCCCCACCGAGGAGATCTGCGCCGAAACCAGCGCCACCACTACAAAGAACACCGTGGCGCCCACCAGATCATCCAGCGCGGCCATGGGCATGAGGGTGCGGGTCACCGGGCCGTTGGTCTTCAGCTCGTTCACAATGGAAAGCGAGGGCGCGGGCGCTGTGGCCAGCACGATGCCGCCGAACAAAAACGCCAGATAGACCGGCACGCCCGTGATGCGGAACACGCAGGCAAACACCAGGCTGACCACTGCAAAGGTGCCCAGCGATTCGGTCACGGTGGTGACCAGGATCTGCCGCCCGGCACTGCGCAGCTTTTTCCACAGCAGCTCGGTGCCGATTATCAGGCCCGCAACGCACTCCAAAAGGTGTTCCACACTGCCGAACCAGGCCGCGTCCAGCGTCTGCTGGTCCAGCAGGTTCAGCGCATGGGGCCCCAGCACCATCCCTGCGATCAGCCAGCCCAGAATGACGGGCATTTTCAGCTTTGAAGCCAGCTTGCCGGCTCCGAAGGCCAGAACCATGACCGCCAAAAGCCGCAGAATCTGTAAAAAAATCATCCGTTTCGCTTCCTTTCAAAAAAACAGACGGAATCGTCTATAAATGGGTATAGCACGGATGCGCCGGGACAGCTGTAAAAATTTTGTGAAGGTTTGCTTGTGCGGCGAACAGTCTGCTTGCCGCAAAAAGCTCTGCTTCCCGATAAAAGAAGCAGAGCTTTTGCTGAAACTTAGCCCGCAGCAGCGGAGATTTCTCTCTGAAAACGTCGGCAGGCAGCGGAAATATTGTCCGGTTGGTTGAAGACCGTATAAATTCCGGTTACAAAAATTTGGGCTCCCCGTCTGGCGCATTCTGCGGCATGGTACATATCTACGCCGCCATCGATGGAAATGGGGATCGGCCGGTTCCTCTTAGCTGGACCAGTTGTTCCAGCCGGGAAAGACTGTCCGGCAGAAAGCGCTGCCCCGCATAGCCGGGTTCCACGGTCATGAGGACGATATAGTCCACAAAGCCAATCAGAGGCTCCAAAAGCGAGATTGGCTGGCTGGGATTGATCACGATACCGGCTTTCATTCCTTGTGCCCGAATTGCGGCAAGGCCAGACGCGCGAAGGGGTAGAATCCAGATGAAAACTTACCCAATCGGCACCGCTTTCACGCAGTGGGGCAATATAAGTCATGGGGTCCGTGACCATCAGATGCACATCCATCTGGATGGCGGGAAAGGTTTGTTTTAACTCTTTCACCAAACGCACGGGAAAACATAGATTGGGAACATAATGACCGTCCATGATATCAATGTGAAACCATTGGCACCCTCCATCGACCAGTTGAAAAATTTGATCGCGGAAATTCAGAAAATCACAGTTTGCCAAACTGGGAGCATTGATGATTTCCATAGTCGTTACCTCCGAACAGGGTAGGGACCATATAACGGTCCATAAGTGGCGCAGGCGCGAAAATCTGCACTCATGGCTTCATGTGTACCGTACATTCGCCAGGCTGCCGGCCGGAAAATCGATTCATCCGGAAGGTTATGCATGCATACAGGAATACGCAGCATAGAGGCCAGCGTCATAAGCTGTGCGCCAATGTGACCATAGCATAAAGTGCAGTGATTGCTGCCCCAGTTTTCCATGACGGAGTAAACATTGGAAAAGGCGTCCTGACCAGTCAACCTTGGGACAAAGAAGGTCTTGGGCCAAGTGGGATCGGTGCGCCGGATTACAGCTTGCTCCACATTATCCGGAAGTTCTACGCTCTCGCCTTCGGCAAACTGCAACACAGGCCCGAGACCTTTTAAAAGATTCAGGCGGATCATGGTCAAAGGCACGCCGCCTTTGGACAAAAAGCTGGAAGAAAATCCGCCGCCGCGGAATGTAGCCAGTTTTCCCGCACCCCAGCGTGTAGCATCCAGACAACGGGAGATATCGGTCTCGGTCATCTCCCAAGCGGGTTTGATACCCGGATGGCCGTCGACGTCGGAAGCCATGCTTCCATCCAAAGCAGCGGCGCCGGAATTGGTCAAATAGATAAATCCGTTCGCGGCAGCGCCTTCCGGTACCTGACCGGCGGTTTTGGCAAGCGCTCCGGACTCCAATAAGCGCGTACATCGCAGAACATCTGTGCCGTGCTGGTTAAAAGCGTACCCCACAACATTGTCACAGCGTTGAGGCTGTCGTTTTCTGTAGCGAGCGTATACGGGCGGCGAGGACCGTCCCAGTCAAAGGAACTGTTTAAAATTGCTTCGGAAAAATCTCCGTTGGGCATGAAGTCCGTCCATTGGCGCTGTCCCTGGAATCCTGCCATCAGAGCGTAGTGGCCGTGGGCCTCTTCTTTCCAGCCCAGCTTTTCCAGCTCAGGATTTCCCACCATCAGGTCCCGCAGAATCAGCGTCATTTTGACGATCGTAGACCACACCTCGTCCTTTTGCTGCCGGCTTTGCTGGATTTCAGGGGGATTGGGGTCCTCCATCTCTGTACAATTTGCTTTGGTCCAAGCCATAGCACGCTGATATTCATTCGGATCAAATAGATTTAACTGAAGGCGGCGCTGCACTTCGCTCATATCCACGGTTTCGGTGCGCATGCCCAAATAGCAGCGGAAAAATTCCTGGTCTACAATGGAAGCGCCGATTCCCATGCAAACGTTGCCCACAGAGAGATAGGCCTTATTTCGCATGGTGCTTACGGCAAGGGCACACTGCGCAAAGAGCACTAACTTTTTTGCAACATCCTGCGGTACAGATATATCATCTGCATCCTGTACATCCTGGCCGTATATCTTGAAGATGGGAACGCCCTTTTGTTCTGCAACGGCAACTGCGGCCGCCAGATAGACGGAGCCGGGGCGTTCGCTGCCGCTGAAGCCCCAAATTGCCTGCGGAATTTGATCGTCGTACACCATTACTTCCGCCGCATAGGCAAACGCACGGGAAATGCTGATGACCGCGCCTACGTTTTCTTGCGAAAATTCTTGCGCTACCAGCGCGGCCTCGCGCACACCGCCCACACCAACAGAACCAATTACGCATTCCAAGGGTTGTCCATCGGCATGAAAAACGTGGCTCTCCAGAAGCTCTTTGGCTTTTTGCGCCAGAGCAAAAGTCGGTGCTTCAATTTTTTCACGAACACCATTGCAGCGCCCATCAACAACCACACGGATTCCAATTTTGGGGCGGGGAATTTGACAGAATAAGCGATCGTTCATACTTGCACAACTCCTTCCTTATAAAACCAGATTGGGCAGGAAGGTGACCAAACCGGGAATGAAGGTGATCATCAGGAGGACGATCAGGAGAACTCCCAAATACGGCAGAACTGCCCGCACAATTTTTTCAAACGGGACTTTGGAGACAGAACTCAAAACGTACAGCACCATTCCAATAGGAGGTGTGAGCAGGCCGAGCATCAGGTTAAGAATGCACATGATGCCAAAATGGATGGGATCAATGCCATAGCTCAAAGCAATCGGCATGAGGATGGGGACCAGGATGGAAATAGCAGCAGCGGTTTCCATAAAGGTTCCGACAATCAAAAGGATCAGATTGATGAACAAAAGTGCGACGATTTTGTCATCAATGTGATCAGTCATCCACAGGCTCATGTTCTGCGGAACCTGCTCCACCGTAAGGATCCAGGCAAACACATTGGCAGCACCGATAATAAACATTACATTGACGGTGCTGTTGGCAGTTTCCAAAAGGAAGCCGGGAAGTTCACGAAGGCGAATGGTGCGGGTTGACAATGTCAGAATCAATGCATAGAATACGGCGATGACCGCAGCTTCCGTGGGAGTGCAGACACCCGTCATAATGCAGCCGATGATAATCACAGGGCACAGCAAAGGAAGAAAGCTGCTTTAAAAGAATGCCAAAGGCTGTGTGCAGTGGGAAACGGCATGCGAGGATAATTTCGTTTGATACTTTGGATGCAAACAAGGACAGCCATTGCAATTGCCATGAGAATACCGGGGATGATGCCGCCGATAAACAGTTTCCCGATCGAGACACTGCCGGCGACGCCGAATAAAATGGCAGGTACGCTGGGCGGAATAATGGGCCCCAAAATGCTGGAAGCTCCGGTAATGGCAAGGCTGAAATCTTCGTCAAACCCTTGTTCTTTCATGGCTTTTAATTCAATTGCGCCCAGCCCGCCTGCGTCAGCAATGGCCGCACCGGACATACCGGCGAATACGACGGAGGAAAGAATATTGGCATGACCCAATCCACCGGGTACCCAGCCTACAACGACATTGCAGAAATCAAAAATTTTCTTGGTAATGCCGCCGGAGTTCATGATGGAGGCTGCAAGAATAAAAAACGGAACAGCGATCAGGGTAAAAGAGTTGCTGATGGCGCTTGTAAAAGCTTGAAAAGCCTGTTGAAGAGAATAGCCGCTTGCAACCAGATAAGCGACGGAACTGCCCAACAGCGACAATCCGACCGGAGCGCCAATAATCATTAACACGGCAAAAACAACAATCAACAAAATCATGCGTTCTCCTCCTCTCCCCATACGATGCGCAGACTGCTGATCAGCAGTCGGACACAGGAAAGCGCCATGCCCAGCGGAAGAGCAGTATAAACAATGCTCATGGGAATGTGAGTGGCTGTTGCCTTCACACCCGCCTGAATGCCGATAAAGCGAAAAGAAAAGGGGATCATATAGCAAAACAGCGCGATGGTACCCAAGTTAATAAGGACTTCCAACCCGCGGCGAACGGCTTGAGGGAATAAATTTACAACCACTTCCATCCGGATATGTCCTTTTTGACGGTACGCATAACTGATTCCAATAAAACTTACATATACAAAAATAAAGCGTGCGGCCTCTTCGCTCCAGGTCAGCGGGCGGGAAAACACATACCGCATAATCACTTGTGCCAACAAAATAAGAAACATGGCGGATAACCCGAGAATAATGACCGCATTTTCAATCATTGATAAACATTTATCCACTTTTTGAATGCTGCGTTTCATAATTTGGCCATTCTCCTTTCAAAATATTGTGTGAAAGAAAGCCGCCGCACAGAGGCGGGCGGCTTGTTTCGTGAGAGATTACTCGATGGCCTGCAGCGAATCATACAGACCGGCGGTCCACAGACCTTCGGCTTCGCAAGCTTCTACTACCTGAGCGGCGGCATCTACAAAAGCCTGGCGGTCAGCCGGTTCATGGACTTGCACACCTTCATCAATCATCAGCTGCAGCTGCTCCTCTTCCGCATCCAACACCAGTTGATTGACGGTATCTGTTCCGGAGACAAAGCAATCACGCACAATTTGTGCATATTCATCCGGCATTTCTTCTAACACGTTATTGCCAATGATGACCGGGCAAATGGTGATTTGATGCTGGGTGAGATTGATGTAGTTGCATACTTCGTGGAATTTCTGTGCGTAAATTGTGGGAATCGGATTTTCCTGTCCGTCTACAACACCTTGCTGCAGCGCCAGATACACTTCGCTCAGGCTCATAGGCGTGGCATTCGCTTTGAAGACGTATTTTGCGATATAGGAAGGAATGGTGTGATCCGGCACACGAATTTTCATACCGGCTGTGTCGTCAGGCGAGTCCACCGGGAAGTTGCAGGTCAAATCACGAACTCCGTAATACAAAGAAGTCAGAATGGAGAACCCTTTTCCTTTTATCTGTTCATAGTAAGGTGCCATGACGTCGCTGTTGACTGCGCGCATTGCCTGATCGCAGCTGCTGAAGACATAGGGGGCTTCATACACATTAAAATCTGTCACATATTTGCCTACCTCACCGATGCCAAGAACTGCGATATCGATGGAGCCGGACAGAATGTTGTTGATTTCGTCGGTTTCGGCGCCCAGCTGTGCGGCTGGATATACCGTGATGTTGACGTGGCCGTCGGTTTGATCGCTGATTTCCTGTGCAATTTGATTCAGGCCGACATTAAACGGATGATCCGCTGCATAGATGTGTGCCAGCTTCAGTTCGTATACCGTGTCATCCGCTTCAGCGGCACTGGCCGTTCCGGTGGAAGCCGGACTCTCGGACGTTGTTGTTCCACTGCAGGAAACAAGAGTCAGGCACATTGCAAAGGTCAAAGCGAGTGTGAGAAAGCGTTTCATAATTTTCCTCCTTTTAAATAATGCAGAATATAACCAAAAACGCATCCCCTGTTGCAGCCACTTGTCGAACACGCATGATTTGTGCTATAATTAGAAAAGGAGGATGGCCAAGTTCTCCCTTTGAAAAGCGCATTCTTTCGTTCTGCGAAGGGGTGTGCTTTTTTGATGCGAGCACAATTGTTATTTCCGTTCGGTTGCGTTCAGTCGACGGATCGATTTTTTTATGGAAAGGCGTACAGGATAGCATACCGTATTTTCCGGCCAGCTTTCTCCTTCAATCAGGCGGAGAAGCTGCCGGGCACCTTCTGCCGCCATTTCTCCGATTGGTCGGCGGATGCTGGTGAGGGGCGGATAGGAGTAAGCCGCCAGCATGCCATCGTCGAATCCAACGAGGGAGAGATCCCCGGGAATATCGATTCCGGCTTCGTGCGCTGCTCTCATGGCGCCAAACGCTACCGCATCCGATGCGGAAATTACTGCGGTAGGTTTTTGAGCGCGTTTCAAAAGAGCCTGCATACCTCGATAGCCGCTTTCGGCGCTGTAATCGCCGGATAAAATCCATTCCGGGCGGATATCGACATGGTGCTTTTCCATTTCATCCACGAATCCTGCATAACGCCGATGTGTGGATGAAGATTCCTCGTTCCCTTTCAGGTAAGCGATGTCCCGGTGGCCATTCTCAATCAAGTATGCGACCGCCTGTTGGACACCGGCTTTTTCATCACAGTAGATATTTTTGATGCCCTTGTCATCCAGCTTGCGGTTGATAACTACCAGCGGAACGCCTGCTGCCTGGATGCGCTGGATCCAAACATCGTCTTCCGGACGCTGACTTACCAGAAGAACACCATCGTAATTGGCTGTTGTAATGCGATAGTCATCGGCCAGTTTGTCGATGCCGTTGAACAGCACGTTATAGCTTCCGGAAATGCAGTCGCTCACACTTTGAATCACTGTGTAAATAAAATCAGACGAGGTTGCATGTACTAAGCTGGTAAAGAAAACGCCAATGTTATAGGAACGAACACGCACCAGTCCTTTGGCAGACAGGTTCGGCACATAGTTCATGCTCTCTGCCAGTAAACGAATCTTTTGACGGGTCTCTTCGTTGACCAAAGGGCTTCCATTGAGAGCGCGGGATACCGTTGTATGTGATACATGCGCCAGCTGCGCAATGTCTTTGATGGTTACACTTCCCATGTTCACACTCCTTTTGCACGCGTGTGCAAACGATCCTGAAAAAAGAGCACACGCTAAGAGATATCTTTGCAAAAGCAAAATGTTAACGTGTGCAATTGCTACTAGTATTGTATCATATTACTGTCGAATTGTGCAATGTCCATATTGCACAAAGATCAAATTCTTTTTTCAGCACATTGAAAACAAAAATTCGTTCGCTTTACGAAAAGCCCCTTTTCATGGTATAATAACAATGATTATGCGCCCATTACGGCGCCTTTTGGAGGAACTTTATGTTAACAGTGACCGACGTCAGTCTTCAGTTTCAGGGCAGCACCCTGTATAAACACGTGGACCTTAAATTCGCGCCCGGCAACTGCTATGGCATCATCGGCGCCAACGGCGCGGGCAAATCAACGCTTCTGCGCATTTTGTCCGGTGCGCTGGAACCCACCACCGGCTCGGTGTCCATGGGGGCGGACGACCGTATGAGCGTGCTGGAGCAGGACCACTACAAGTACGATGAATACAGCGTGATGGACACGGTCATCATGGGCAACCGCAAGCTGTACGATATCATGAAAGAGAAAGAGGCCCTGTACGCCAAACCCGATTTCTCCGATGCCGACGGCGAGCGCGCCGCCGAGCTGGAAGGCGAATTCGCCGAGATGAACGGCTGGGACGCGAGACTGAGGCCGACCAGCTTCTCAACGGCCTGGGCATCCCCATGGAGCTGCACTACGCCCCCATGTCTTCGCTGGACGGCCGCCAGAAGGTAAAGGTGCTGCTGGCCCAGGCACTGTTCGGTCAGCCCACCATCATTCTGCTGGACGAGCCCACCAACGGCCTGGACATCGACGCCATCGACTGGCTGGAGAACTTCTCATCGATTATCCCTACACCATCATCGTGGTCAGCCATGACCGGCACTTCCTCAACGCCGTGTGCACCCACACCGTGGACATCGACTACAACAAGGTGCAGATGTACGCGGGCAACTACGACTTCTGGTATGAATCCAGCCAGCTGATGCAGCAGCTGATTCGCAACCAGAACAAGAAAAAAGAGGAGAAGATCCGGGAGCTGCAGTCCTTTATTCAGCGGTTCTCGGCCAACAAATCCAAGTCCAAGCAGGCCACCAGCCGCAAGAAGATTCTGGATTCCATCGCGCTGGAAGAGATGCCTGCCTCCAGCCGGAAATATCCCTTTGTGGGCTTTTCGCCCGAGCGGGAGGCCGGCAAGGACATTCTGTTTGTGGAGGGCCTGACCAAGACCGTGGACGGCGTGAAAGTGCTGGACAACGTCAGCTTCATCGCCAACAAAAACGACAAGATCGCCCTGGTGGGAGACAATGAGGCCGGAAACACCGCCCTGATGAAGATTCTGATGGGCGAAATGGAGCCGGACGCCGGCAGCTTCAAGTGGGGCGTATCCACCAGCCAGAGCTACTTCCCGCAGGACAACTCCGCCTTTTTTGAAGGCTTTGAAGGCAACCTGATCGACTGGCTGCGCCAGTACAGCGAAGACCCCGCCGAGACCTTCCTGCGGGGCTTTCTGGGGCGGATGCTGTTCTCCGGCGACGAGGTGTACAAACCCGCCAAGGTGCTCAGCGGCGGTGAAAAGGTTCGCTGTATGCTCAGCCGCATGATGATGACCCATGCCAACGTGCTGGTGCTGGACCAGCCCACCAACCATCTGGATCTGGAGAGCATTCAGGCGCTGTCCAACGGGCTGGCCTCCTTCAAGGGCAACCTGCTGTTCTCCTCGCACGACCATCAGTTCATCGACGAGATCGCCAACCGCATCATCGAGATTCCTCTGGGCCAGCCGGGCTGTCTGGACCGGCCGGGCACGTATGAGGAGTTTTTGGAGTGGAAGCATTCCCGCCAGGCATAAGGAGGCTTTTTCGTGGACATTCGGTTGATCGGACTGGATCTGGACAGAACGGTCTTTGATTCTCAAAAGCGCATTTCGCCCCGCACGCGCAGTGCCATCGCGGCGGCGTGTGCCCGGGGCGTGGCGGTCCTGCCTGCCACGGGGCGGCCCCG